>OGPS01001919.1_pt1 | contig 14081 bp, 10 predicted proteins | sample 1552931 | NCBI WGS metagenome assembly OGPS01 (sample SAMEA2580252, study PRJEB22360) | human gut metagenome | biome: human gut; feature: human-associated habitat; material: faeces | place: Denmark | collected 2008/2010 | reverse complement strand
TTTCGTCATCATCTACCTCATATGCAGCATCCACTGATTCCGTTTCGTCATCATCTACCTCATATGCAGCATCCACTGATTCCGTTTCGTCATCATCTACCTCATATGCAGCATCCACTGATTCCGTTTCGTCATCATCAATTTCATCTGAAATGTTCTCAGGATCAGAGACCGCATCATCTTCTAACTCTTCAGCCTCCGTCATATCCCCCGCATCGTCGTCAATCTCTTCCACAACATCCTCTGCTTCCGTTCCGAAATCATCCGGCTCTTCCACAGTCTCCGGCTCCACAGGTGACGCTGTTCCGTAATATACCACAGGCTCTTCATGTACCTCCGGCTCGGCTTCCACCGTCTTTGCATTACCATGCTCCACCGCCGGATCTTCGCCTCTCAGTTCCTCGGTGTCACCCATGCGTATCCTGAGCTCCTCTTCCCTTCGCGCCGCCTCAAGCTTCTCCGCATGCTTTCTCCTGATGGCTCCTATATCAAATTCTTTTCTGTATATCTTATTTGTGGTAGGATACAAACTTCCAAATCCAAGATCACGGATGACTATCGCGCCCTTATCCGCACCATAATACTCCACGGATATCGACAGCTTTGTCGTCTTCTTTGGTCTCGCCGGAAGTCCGTATATCTCCACAGTCTCCCGCCATTCTTCCTCAGTCAGTATATCCTGGTATACGATCTGTATCCTTCTTGTGTTGTCGAGGAATACCTCTATGCTTCCGCGGGTGTTGAACCACTCAAGCCCGCCGTATGCTATCGGCCAGAACGTCTTCTTCTCATCCATGAGATTTATTCCGATATTTGTCTTGACCGTCTGCTCCGTATCTATAAAATATCTGCTGAGCGCCTCCGTGTACACACCGCCAAGCGATCTGTAACATGCACCCTTTGTATATATATTCTGTCCAACAAATACCCTTCTGCCCTGACACAGGACCGCCGCCGACTGCTTCATCCAGTTGTCAGCAAATCCTATTCCCGTGAGGAATACAGAGGATATAAACACCTGTGACATACATTCCTTAACTATATCCGCAAATGCCTCATCCATATCCTCATGGTATTTTCCAAATCTTTTCATGTTCATCCTGTCATGGAAGTTCACATGCTCAACGGTCACTATCAAAGGATATTTCCTTGTCATATCTATCCTGTAAAAATCCAGCCCGCTCCTGCCGAAATCAAACAGTCCCACGCTGTTATTCCTGAGCGGCTCAGGCTGTGCAAATATATAGCACAGGCCACTGTCCAGATGGCTCACTATATTAAACTGGTCATGGGTCAGACGGAGTGCCGACTTAAGTCCTCTGACTGCAGCTATGATGCGCGGATCTGTGTCAGCCACTGTGACTGTCAGTTTCTTTATCACAAAACCCTCAAACTGCTCGGTAAACTGTCTTATATGCAGTATCATCATCTTCACAAGAAGATCTCCCGCCTTATAATTACGCCCCGCAACTTCTATATTCTCATTTCTCAGGGTACGCTCATACACCTGATCCACAACCGTTCCATTTTCCTCGAACCTGCAGGCTGAAGCCTTCGCCCCTGCACACCAGCCAGCCAGATCTATGAACTTGTAAGCTTCACTCTGTCCGTCATCCGACTTTTTGTTGTACGCGCTGTAGAACATGATGTTAGGGAGCATATATGTATCCCTCGCCTCCTTGTGGTACACCGATTCCGGCTCCCGCGTGTCAACATTATAATAACTAAGCTGTGTATATTCCGGGTCAAGATCCAGACCCAGATATAACTGTGTGTCAGACATAAATTATGCCCCTCCTTGTGAAAAATCAAAAAGTTAAAGCAACATCAAATTGGCGTCGAAGAAATGGCTGTTGTACAGATATGTGTCCATTGCCTGTATGAGCTCATGGTCATTTCTTGTCTCCTGGCTAACCAGCATGCTATTGATAAGTTCAAAGCTGCTGCTTCCATCCTTATGGAATGTCTCATTTTTGAGTATGTCGCTCTCAACCACGACTGAAGTTCCAACCACTCCATCGATGGAGTAGACAAGCGACTCTCCGTGGAATACGACAACTTCCTTAACATACACTCCCGGAATTATCTCATTCATCCTCTCGGATTTGTAGTTTGCCATACTGCTGCTCTCCTGTCCAAAGCTGTAGCTGACCCATACCTGCTTTCCGCTTTCACCCTTGAATATGACATATGTCTTGAATCTCATATCCCCTGGCAGCTTTACGATCGACTCAAATTTTCTGAAGAACGGAAGTATCTTGCTGTATTCTATAAACTGTTTTACATTTGCCTTGATCCATTCCTGCTGCTCCTCAGTGTATCGTCCACTTCGGTTGCTAAAATAATACAGCAGGCTCATTCTGGATATCTCGTCCTTTATATTGCCCTTGGCGATCTCCTTGTACAGATCCTCCATTATATATGAAGGGATCTTCTGATCCTTTATAAAATACTGGTGCGCGCAATATCTGAGGAAAGCTTTCACCACCATGCCTCGGCTGCGGCCGCGATAGTACACCTCAAATATATCGTATATGGACTCTATATATCCGTCCGCGAACATCATCTGTGCGAGTATGTTCTCAGACAGCATATCAATATTTCTGTAATTTGAATTGACCGACTTGAAGAGATTTGCCATCTCCTCGAGTGATCCGTTGTAATTATTGATGAGATATGACAGTATCTTCTGTCCGGCGTACCCTCTCCTGTATATATACACGCATATGGATATGAGCAGCCTGCTCTCATCGTATCTCTTGTCATCGATTCCAAACTCGGCTATCTTGATCAGCTCATCTATATCCACATCCACATAGCCAAATCTGTACATTCCCTCAAATGCATTCTCATACATATCCAGAGCTATATAATATGTATTTATCCTGGAAGCATATGAAGGATCCACGTAATCCAGATCTATCTTGGACAAATATTTTCCGAGAATGTCCGCATCGAAATTCTCATGATAATACTCAACCATATGGGTAAGCGCTTCCTGTCTCACCCTGTAGCTCACCTCAGGGCAGAGTGCGATATCTCTGGCAAGATTTATCTCCTTTGCATCCCTGTGTGTAAATATATCTATATCGTTGTAGAGGAACAACAGGTATCTGTAATCCCTTGGACTGTACTCGTGACAAATGTCCAGATAGCTCCTCTCGTCTACGATTCTCTCCATTCTGTACTGTACGGTGCTCACATATCTGCCGCCGTTGTCATCCAGAAGTGTGACTATGGCAGACGGCGATATTATCTCTACATATGCCTCACCATTAACCACCGGAACCTTGACCTCTCCGCCAAGCTCACTGTGGGATACCAGTATGTGTGTTATATTCTCATTATCACACACGAACTTTCTCTTGAATATTATGTTGATGAGCTTTGTGGCAAATTCCGGTTTCACCGTATCAGGATCAAGGAATTCATCGTATATGACTGTCAGGTCATCGCTCACATTTCCCTGAAGTATCATCTTCTCCATGAAACGCTCAATGGCAGGGACAAAATCCCTGTACACCGACTTCTGGTTCTCCTTGTTCATGATGACATTTGCATATATATATGCCAGCTCCTCGTCCGTCAAAACGTTCTTGTAACTGAAATATCTGAGTATAGCCTCCGGTATCTCATCGTAGTGGTTTTTGTCCATGCTCCTGATAAAGCATTCATTCAGGCCAACATACTTGAGATCCTTGTCCGATGCGTCACTGTAATATCTGTGATAACACGGATCGTACATCTTATTCTTGATCAGTATTCCACAAATGGCATCCAGAGTCGTCCTGTCATGCCTCATATCGTATATCTGCTCAAGCATCTTAAATGCCTGCTCGTCAAAATCCTTCTGTCTTGAAGCAGTCTTGACAAACTCCACGATGACATCCTCTGAGACAAATTCATTTCTCATGCCCCATCTGAGGGCTGCGATCTCAAGCGGTGCGATCTTCTTCATCATGAGAGGCTGCTTGTTGAACATGTCACATATCTCAAAGTATATTACCGGACTGTTTACACCTGAGTTAAACAGCTTCTGTATATCCTCGTAGAGAACCCATTTGTCCTCTGTATAATTCACATCCACAAATAACAGTATCCAGAAATAGAACAGCCTGTTCTTGTCATTTGCCTCAAATCTTTCTCTGACCATGGCAGCAGTTCTGTCTATGATGAACTTCTCCCTGCGCAGAAGCGACTTCAGGTAACTGAGATAACACTTCTCCATGTCCTCCATGCTTGTGAAATTGGCATCCGCATCTATTCTCAGAAATTCCTGCTCGACAAATTCCGTGTGTCCCTCCAGGATCTGCATATGGAGCAGTCCCAGCCTGTACATGCCATACTCCGGTCTGTATTTTATAAGGGTGTTCAGGGCATCCCTGGTCTCAGCTATGTACTTCTTCAGATCGATCTTGTCCGTTCTGAAGTCAATATATGCACGGATCAGAGCCTCCTCCGCCCTCTTGATGGTGAATCTCGTCTGCCTGCTCTTTGGAGTCATCTTGATGACCTCAGGCTTTCTGATGCTCACCTGTATTCTCATATTCTGATAAGTGTTCCATATATAAATGTAACCCGATGACTCCCCGTCGTGGATCTTCTGCGGATCTATGAGGAAACTGAGGTCAAATGTGTTGCCATCGAAGCTGTTCCACTTCAGCACGCTGGTCTCCGGTATGAGGAAATCGCAGTCCGATGCTATCTTGGTATTCGTGTAGCCCCAGGTGTTCTTGGTGATCGTAACCGATGCCCTGACCAATTCGGATGGCATCTCAACCAGCAGATCGTTCTGAGCCACGGACAGTGTGAGTGCCCTCTTCTTGTGTGTATACACAAGGAATTCCTCCATGGCCTGTCCTATGGACAGTGACATTCCCAGTGTGTCATACACCCTCTGAAGCTTTTCATCCCTGCCTATAAAAGTGCGCACAAAATCCTCGCTTCCGAATATCCTTATGGCATCCTCCCAGTTCTCCTCTGCATATGCTGCAAACTGGAACAGATCCTCGAGCTTCTTACCCTCGACCTGAATATATGGAGCGACTATAGCTATATGATAAGGGATGATAAACTCTCCCCCATCAGTGATTATATTTATATGACCCTTGAAGGATTTGCCTTGCTCGATTCCTCGGGCGTCAAATGAATAGCTGACTCTGTTCTTCCTGCCCACAAATGTGTGACTCTTGAAATCCAGTATATAGCGGCTGTCGTATACCATCAGTTTCACTGCACAACTGTTTGAAGAATCCACTGTAAACTCTCCATCATACACAGTTCCCGCCTCGATATTCAATTCTATCTTGCTGACTGATATGGCTACCGCTGGTCTGTCAACCTTAAACTCACCACGAGCATACTGTTCAACTATTCCCTTCATCGTCTGGTCTCCTGTATCTATTTCTATTGTCTTTTTGTCAAAAATCACTCATAGTGGTTGTATTTGAAGCTTCCAATCGGTATAATTGACAAAAAGACATATATTTAGATTATAACAAAATATTGTCTCTTTTTAAACAATATATACAGAAAAATAACTTAAAACAACTGAAAAAGGGGTTTTTTTATGAAAAATGGGGTTATCAATCTAAAAACAGAGAATCTCCTCAGTCAGGTCGAAACTGTTCGTGCAGATCTTAACATGAATCCACTGGGAGTTCCCGAATCTGTTACTAAAGCTATTGCGGACAACATGAGTCAGTTATCAGTATACCCTGATCACAACACAAAGAAATTAAAGGAAGCCATATCCGCATACTCCGGAGCAAAGACAGACGACATAATCGTCGGCGGTAGCTCCTATGAATTTGTCAAGATACTGTGCGAATTTACCTCGCCTAAGAAAGCTATCCTGATAACACCTGGAGCACAGAATTACGAAAAGCTGCTCTCTATGAACGGCTGTGAGATAATCTACTACTCCACACCTGAGGAGGAGGATTTCACCCTCGATATCGCAGATTTTATATCGAAGTTGTCAGAGGACATCGATATTATATTTATATCGAATCCTAATGGTACAACATCACAGATAATCGATGCAGAGTCTTTGGAATTTATAGCCAAGATATGCGATGGCAATAACATAACCATGGTCGTTGACGAGGAATACATGGATTTTGTTGATGATCTGGAGAGTAATTCTGCCATTCCTCTCACATCGGAATACGAGAATGTTATCGTGCTGCGAAACACAACGAAATTTTTTGCAGTTCCCGGACTCAGGCTGGCATATATGATCACATCGAATCCTGTTCTCAAGAAAACACTTGAGATCACCGGACTGCCATTTGCGATAGGCAAGCTTGTGGAGGCCGCCGGGGTCGCCATGTTCACCGACGAAAAATACATTGCCGAATCAAGAGAGCTCATCAGAACCGAGCGCAACCTTGTGTACTCGGCACTGTCCACCCACAAGTCGATCAAGCTGTACAAACCGGCCGCCAACTTCATACTGATCCGTATCCTGAGGGATGCTATTTCCGCGGGTGATGTGGTGGATTACTGCATGCCAAAAGGTCTTTATATACGAAGCTGTGCTGATATAGGCGGACTTGACAACAAATACATAAGATTCTGTTTTATGAATCCAAAACAGGATGACCTGCTGGTCAACACCGTGCTGGAAATAGTCTAGGAAATTACTGTTTTATTTACAGACAACATAATAATAGAAAAGGAGAATTTAAACTATGGAAAACATGACAACCAAGATCACATCGTCTTATAATAATGCACTGGACATCAAGGTAGTTGACGGACATTTTGCAACTAACCATTCCCACATCAACAGATACATCGATATGACAACCATCAAAAGCAGAAGGAAGATGGCTCTCGCTGCTGCCAAATCCATGGCTACAGAGTATGTTGCAACAACGATCGTTGACACCATCGTCTGCATGGACGGAACAGAGGTTATCGGTGCTTACCTTGCAAATGCCCTCACAGAGAACGGTATCGTGTCCATGAACCAGCACCAGACCATATACATCATGACACCTGAGGTTCATTCTTCAGGCCAGCTCATATTCCGTGATAACCTTCAGCCAATGATCAAGAACAAGAACGTTCTCCTTCTCCTTGCATCGGCAACCACCGGCAAGACAATCAAGCAGAGCATCGAATGTATTGAATACTACGGTGGAAGCATCTCAGGAATATCAGCTATCTTCTCAGCTACAGACGAGGTTGCAGGCCACGAGGTTCACTCTCTGTTCAGCAAGAAGGATATCGACGACTATGCTTCTTATTCCGTTGGCGAGTGCCCTATGTGTAAGGCCGGCAAGAAGATAGAAGCCATTGTCAACAGCTATGGTTATTCGATGCTGTAATACCACAGAAACAACACAACCTTTCCCTCGCCGCTCACATAAACTAAAACGGCTGCCTCGATGGCATATGGCCTTTCTTACTGAAAACCACATACCATCAAGGCAGCCGTTTATTTTATATTATTCTATTTCCCAAGATAAAATTTCTTTGACCTTTTATGATATACGATCACTCCGGCCAGTGCACCGATCACCGCTGCCACAATAAACCATGCCCATGTCGGCACATCTTTGATATTGTAGCATCTGATGTTGATCCACATCTGGTTGATATCCTTGGTGGCATCCTCATCGAAATACTCCATGACCGCACTTCTCTCTATGGCGTCCTGTGACGGATACTGAGCCCCAAGCTGTCTGTTGACCTGTTCCGCAGGAGCTCTGAGAACGTAGTCAGGATCTGAGTTGTCCCCTGTGAAGAAATATCCAAGTGGATAATCAACAACATCCTCCTCGTCATCCTCTGCACCATAAGTGTAATCCAGATAAGAATATACCGTATCGTCATCCCCACCTGCTATGACTGAGGTATAACCAATGTAATACATGTTGCGGACTGCATTGTCAGGTCTTGACACAAAGTTGATAAACGCCTCGGCCGCCTGCTTTCTGTCAGCGTCACCGTCTATTCCATTTTTCAGCATGACCCATCCGTCAAAGTACAGATTTGTGCACTCCTCAGGGACCGCAAAGTCAAGCTGCACACCATCCTCCTCAGCCTGATCCATGGCATAAACTGCATCTCCTGACCACTGGTAATTCGCAACAACCTTTCCTGTTATCATGTCTGCCTTACCGCTGTCAGTCTCAAATGAATACACATTATCCTTTATGTCCTGAAGAAGATCCTGTGACTTTGCTATAGTCTCAGGACTGACATCATTCATGATATCCTTGAGCTGCTCTGAGTAATCATCCTGAGCCCTGAATTCAGTGTCCATCAGCTTGTCCCTCTGCAGTGCTCCGACTGCGGCAAAGTAGGAATCTCTGACATTGTCTTTTATGGTGATCTGTTTTGCAAACTTAGGGTTGTTGAGGACTGTCCATGTTCCCGCCTCGTCAGCGGTCATCTTCTCCGGATTGTACAGAATTCCCGTAATTCCAAACATGAAGCCAGCTGCATATTTGCTCCAGGTCTCTCCATTTATCTCATGCGTCTCAAATGTATCTCTGATGTATGGCGACACACCATTTATATAATAATTCTTGTCGTTGTTCTCATCGAAAAAGTCATCGGACAAAGGCTCAAGCTTGTTCTCAGACATAAGCTTCATGATCATGTACTCCGAAGGACATACAAGATCATACACATCGCCGAGAGTCAGCATATTATAGAGATCCTCATTGGTGCCGAAGCACGAATACTGAACATTCACCTTCACACCATAATTCTCGTAATACCAGTTCTCGAAATCCTCCACCATGGAATTCTCACCAAATATAGTTGTTCCATTGTCCAGTTCCAGGGCTTCGTCTTCATCCCAACCACCCTCGTCAATGTACTCTTCCCAGCTGCACACCCTGAGAGTGACCTCTTTTTCAGTATCAGATGCGCCGTCACTCTTGACAGAAGCAGCATCTCCTATATCCTCCGCTGCCATTACCGGCAGCATCTGTCCGGCAAGCAATGAAACAGCCATGACTGCTGCCGCCAGCTTTCTGGAAATCGAACGTCCAAAACATCTATGTCTTATCATCGCTCCACCTCTTTCTTTCTTCCGGCCACATTCATAGCCACAACGATTATGACAACCAGTGCAAATATGACTGTTGAGAGCGCCCACAGGGCTGTCTTGATCTCAGTCTGTGAACCTTTTGTCGCATTTACAACGTAAGTACTTATGGTGTCAAATGTCGCAGGCTTGGTGTATGTCGCGATGAAGTAATCATCCAGTGACAGTGTAACAGCCAGCGCAAATCCCGAAATAATACCCGGAAGTATCTGAGGTATCACTACCTTTGTGAGTCCCTGGAAAGGTGTAGCTCCCAGATCTAACGCAGCCTCATACAGACTGCTGTCCATCTGCTTGAGCTTTGGCACCACTGACAGATATACGAAAGGTGCCGACAAAACCACATGGCCGATGACAAGTGGAACATAGCTGTCCTTGCTCATACCAAATGCAACTATGAGCAGTATACATATAGAGAAACCTGTCACAACATCTGCATTTACAACAGGCACCTCATTCATGGCATTTATCGATGCTGAAGCCCATTTTTTTGAATAAAAAGCACCTATGGCACCGAGTGTTCCGAGTATGGTTGCTATCAGTGCTGAACCTGCAGCCAGAAGCACAGTTCCAACGATCATTGACCTCAGCTCGTCCTTGGTGAACAAAGTCACATAATTGTGAAGCGACCATCCGTGAATGCTTCCGATATTTGCCGATGTTGTAAAGCTGTAAACAGCCAGTATCAATATAGGCATATATATGAGAAGAAGCATAATGCATATAAATATAATCTTAGACCATTTCTTCATTATAACAACGCACCTCCTCTGCTTCCGCCGTCGTCATCCGTGTACTTGTTTGTCACAAGTGTGAATACAAGTATTATCACAAGAAGGACGAGTGCTATCATGGAACCGCCGTTCCAGTTGTATGCTGAGAAGTAGCTTCCTATCAGACTACCCATGATGTATGTGCTGTTGTAAAGCATGTCAAGCACAACATAGTTAGTCATAGATGGCAAAAATACCATAACTATTCCGCTGACGATTCCCGGAACGGTGAGCGGAAGTGTGACCTTGACAAATGTCTGGAAGCTATTTGCCCCAAGATCCACAGCGGCCTCCATAAGGCTGCCGTCAAGCTTCAATATGGTTGTGTATATAGGAAGTATCATAAATGGCAGGAAATCATATGTCATTCCTATAACCGAATTGAGAAACGGGTGGAATGCCAGATTGCCCTCTATAACCGTGAGTACTTCCTTGAGTGCTGTGATCCTCAGTGTGAAGTTGATCCACATCGGGAGCACGAACATCATGACAATTACCGATTTCCTTTTCATCTCACTTCTCGCAAGTATATATGCGATCGGATATGCCAGCAGCAGACACACCAGAGTAGTCACTATGGCAAGCAAAAAGCTGTATGCCAGAGTACCTATAGTGTTCGGGCTGGTAAAGAATCCCGTCAGATTGTCAAATGTAAACCTGCCCTCGCCGTTGGTGAAGGCATAATAAATAATTACAAACAGTGGTGCAACTACAAAGCATATGAGAAATAATGCGTATGGGATGCCCAGCTGTTTTCTTGAAAAACGTAAGCCGTTCATGTTCATCCCTCCATCTATTTCTTAAGTGAAAACTTCATCTTATCCTCTGGAATTATCAGGCTGACTCTGTCCTCCATGTTCCACAGGTACTCGTCATCCACGATAAAGTCCTCCTCATTGTCAGTTCTCACCACATAGCTGTAGTGGTCTCCCTTATATATAAGATTGATGATATGTCCGCAGATTATACCAGCTTCCTCGTCATCACTCATGTCGATATCCTCTGGAAGTATAGATACTATTACCTTGATCTTCTCACGGTCTATCGCCTCACCATTTGCATCCACCAGCACGCCATCCTTCATGGCTGAACCCGGAACGATCTCCGTGAGGTCGCATGATACCTTACCGTCAAATACGCCGAGGGCATAATTTCTATTGACTGAGCTCTCAATCTTGTTGATTGCAGTCTCCGATATCATGATGTGTATTCCATCAGGTTCAACATTGAGGCCAACCTTGTCTCCAACCTTGGCGGACTTTGTGGTCTGAATAACTATCTCATTCCTTCCGGACTCAACGGTGATCTCATAGTGTACACCCTTGAACACAACAGATGTCACAACTCCCTTTACAGCGCCCTGTTCAGGTGTAGTGATCATCACATCTTCCGGTCTTACTACGGCATCCACCTTTGTTCCAATCTCCACGTCATCCAGACAGACAAATTCTGCACCACAGAATCTTACCTTTAACTTGCCCGTCATAATTCCGTTGAAGATGTTACTCTCGCCTATGAAATCCGCAACAAATGCATTCTTTGGCTCATTATATATATCTTCAGGAGTTCCTATCTGCTGTATCTCACCCTCGCTCATGACAACTATCTTGTCTGACATGGTGAGTGCTTCCTCCTGGTCATGTGTTACATAGATAAAAGTGATTCCCAGCCTGTCATGCATTCCCTTGAGCTCTATCTGCATCTCTTTTCTCATCTTGAGATCCAGTGCGCCAAGAGGCTCATCCAGAAGAAGTATCTCTGGCTCATTGACAAGAGCTCTCGCTATAGCTATTCTCTGCTGCTGTCCACCCGAAAGCGTGGCGACTTTTCTGTCCTCAAAGCCCTCAAGGTCAACCATTTCAAGGACCTTCTTGACCTTCTTCACGATCTCTGCCTTAGGAAGCTTCTTGAGCTTGAGGCCAAATGCTATGTTGTCAAAGATATTCAGATGTGGGAACAGCGCATACCTCTGAAAGACCGTGTTGATAGGTCTCTTATTTGGTGGAAGCTTGCTGATATCCTGTCCATTCAGTAATATCTCTCCTGAAGTAGGAATCTCGAATCCTGCTATCATTCTAAGTGTCGTGGTTTTTCCGCAGCCTGAAGGGCCTAAGAACGTGACGAACTCGCCTCTCTTCACTTCGAGGTTAAAGCCGTCAACTGCTGTGAATCCATTGTCATAGGTCTTGACAATGTTTTTCAATTCAATGATATTGTTGGAATTATTGTTGTTTTTTTCCATTTATTTCCTCCTTAAGTATCATGACATACTCCGTCACTTACTTACAGTGCCCCAACAAAGCGCATTTGTCATCTGCCATTCCAAATGGACGACAAGAGCGACCGCCCCGCCGTCAGCGGACAACAAATCCACGCTCCATGTATCACTGCTGTATATCTCACCAGCCCGGGGAGCAAATAACGAAAAGCCTATCTGATAGCTCTCCTCGCATGAGCACAACTTTATCTTGCCCTCATACTGTCGGGGAATCAAAAACATGTTAAGAAAAAACCCCTTTATGATACCGGGTGATGGCATGGATCACGGTTAGTAGCCCTATCCACCTGCCTCTCCATGTCGAGATACATTTTAAGGCACGGTATCCAGGGTAAAATAGCTAACAGACTTCCTATTTTTCCCAAAATCCATGAAGATCATTCTGCATTTTATGCAGAAAAATCGACCCTGTCTCCAAACATTCCGCATATTCGCGGCTGCATCCCTGCAATTTGAAACAAAGTCGATTTATTCTAACATATAATCATTGGTAATGATATATATTTTCATTTAATTCTTTAACAAAACAGGTCGTTACCTGCTATTTCATTCTGAACAATTCCGGAATGACTCAAGAGGCAGTCACATTTTACTGAATCCGTCAAATCCGAATCGCTATTCAAATAATAGCTAATAAATTCTAGATCAGAAGTACCGCCAACTGCACCAGTGCTGACAGCCATATGAGAACCACCAGATATATCTTTGCCGCTTTTGTCATGCCGAACCTCCACACACATCCCTTTTACAACTTGTTATTATTATGTTCTACGAGAGGGATTTTATGCCTGAACAGGCACAAGTTTACGCAAAAATCATCTGATGATACTTCTTTCCGTTTTCCCATATTTCCATGTATATACATACGTAAGCTTCATCTGCCCGTGCTCTGACTGCCATTCAAGATGTCCGTCTTTCATCCGAAAATCTATGCCCAGCTTGTCCGTGTCTATCTCTCCTGGCTGGTATGTTCCATCTTGACCGTCACGAGATACATCGCCGATACCAGCGACCTCGTATCTCACCTTCTCAACATCCGCCTCCCCCGGCGCTTTGGCCATGTAACCAGCCGCAGAAAACATAGCCAGATCAAAAATCACGGATACAAAGCCAGCCAAAAGTACAGTCATTATCTTCTTGAACAGATAGGTTCTTACCTTTCTGTCATCGACTGGTTCAAGCCTTCCTCTATATCTTCTATTGTCAGACTGTCTATAATATACAACTGCCCCAGCCACCCAGAATACAGCAACAATACACAGGCATATTCCAGGAATCGACACTCCGGGGAGCCAGCGCCACCACCCTACATAATACTTTATGACCACCACTGCAAAACAAAGTGCACATGCAGCCGTGATACATGCTGATATCACGCTATCCCTGTCCCTTCCATCAACGATGCAATAATCTTCTCGTTCTCTCGGCAGATTTTCCAGCACACAATTATATTTCCTTCTGTCATCTGGAACCTCATATCCGGCCTTGATCAGTTCTCTCAGGTACAGCCATGCGTCCATGCAGGCAAGCCACAAACCAACCATAGGGTAAAATGTAATAACGCTGGTCACCATCATAACATCGCAAAATGTACTGACAATATCATCAAAAAACACACCACAGATCATTCCTGCAAGTGTAGGAACAGATACCACCACCGCGGTGATCAGAATTATACGCATTACGCGCCTGTCATATTTTATCTTCATACGTCTTTACCCCATTTTTGAACATCAAATAACTTACTATCTCTTACATGCACTACATCAATGCCAGCCCCACAAACATTTTAACTGCTGTCTCTATGATCTCATCCGGGAACTCGAATCCCGCCGTATGGAGCTGGGCATGATCCTCACCATCGCCTACGCCGAAGAATGCTCCCTTTGTCTCCTGCAGATAGTATCCGAAGTCCTCCGACCACCTCATCGGTTCAGCAAGTTCTGTAATCACAATATTC
>OGPS01001907.1_pt1 | contig 14170 bp, 9 predicted proteins | sample 1552931 | NCBI WGS metagenome assembly OGPS01 (sample SAMEA2580252, study PRJEB22360) | human gut metagenome | biome: human gut; feature: human-associated habitat; material: faeces | place: Denmark | collected 2008/2010 | reverse complement strand
ATCTTTCAAAACCGTACTGTTTATAGCGGGCATCGGCGTCTTTATCGGCGCTTCCCTGTCCAACGGCATGATGGACATCGCCCGGCATGGCATCTACCAGCCGGAGCATTTCTATTTTGCTGAAATCATGTGTATCCTGCTGGCCGTCATGCTGACCGACGTAGTGCTGCTGGACGTATTCAACACAATGGGGATGCCTACATCCACCACCGTATCCATGGTATTCGAACTGCTGGGCGGAACATTCGCCCTGGCGCTCATCAAGGTGCATGGCAGTGACACGCTGGGCCTCGGCGACCTCATCAATACGGACAAAGCCCTGTCCGTCATCATGGGTATTTTCCTTTCCGTAGCCATTGCCTTCTTCTTCGGTATGCTGGTGCAATGGCTGGCACGTGTGGTGTTCACCTTCAACTACACCAAGAAGATGAAGTACAGCATCGGCATCTTCGGCGGCATCGCAGCAACCTCCATTATCTATTTCATGCTGATAAAAGGGCTGAAAGACAGTTCATTCATGACCCCGGAAAACAAGCAGTGGATACAAGATAACACCACCCTGCTGATCGGTTGTTTCTTTGTGTTCTTCACCCTGTTGATGCAGGTGCTGCACTGGCGGAAGGTCAACGTGTTCAAGGTCGTGGTGCTTCTGGGAACCTTTGCCCTTGCCCTCGCCTTTGCGGGTAACGACTTGGTGAACTTCATCGGTGTGCCCCTTGCCGGCTACTCCTCTTTCATCGACTACACCACCAACGGCGCCGCCGCAGGTCCCGACGGCTTCCTCATGGGCTCGTTGCTGGGTCCGGCCAAAACGCCCTGGTACTTCCTTATCGGTGCGGGAGTCATCATGGTCTACTCGCTGTGCACCTCCAAGAAGGCACATAACGTAATCAAGACTTCCGTCGACCTCTCCCGTCAGGATGAAGGCGAAGAGAGCTTCGGCAGCACCCCCATAGCACGTACACTGGTACGCTTCAGCATGACAATAGCCAACGGGCTGTCCAAAACGATGCCCGAAAGCAGCAAACGCTGGATAGAAACCCGCTTCCGGAAGGACGAAGCCATCATTGCCGACGGCGCAGCGTTCGACTTGGTACGCGCCTCCGTCAACCTTGTACTCGCCGGCTTGCTGATTGCCCTCGGTACTTCCCTGAAACTTCCCCTCTCCACAACCTACGTCACCTTCATGGTGGCCATGGGTACCTCCCTTGCCGACCGCGCTTGGGGACGCGACTCCGCCGTATTCCGCATCACCGGCGTACTGAGCGTCATCGGCGGCTGGTTCATCACTGCCGGAGCTGCATTCACAATCTGTTTCTTCGTGGCCTTGATCATCTATTTCGGCGGCACAGTCGCCATTATCGCACTGATCGGCTTGGCGGTGTTCATGCTGATACGCAGCCAAGTGATGTACAAGAAACGCAAGGAGAAAGAAAAGGGCAACGCCACTATCAAGCAACTGATGCAAAGCACAGACAACATGGAGATTCTGGAACTCTTGCGTCGCCACACCCGCGAGGAGCTGTGCAAGATACTGGAGTTTACGGAAGACAACTTCGAACGCACCGTCACCGCCTTCCTGCACGAGAACCTGCGCGGACTGCGACGGGCAATGGGTGCTGTGAAGTTCGAGAAGCAACTGATCAAACAGATGAAGCGCACCGGCACGCTCGCCATGTGCCGTCTGGACAACAATACGGTGCTCGAAAAAGGGCTCTATTACTATCAGGGCAACGACTTTGCCAGTGAGCTGATTTATAGTGTAGGACGCTTGTGCGAACCATGTCTGGAACATATCGACAATAACTTCAAGCCGCTGGATGCAGTGCAGAAAGGCGAGTTTGCCGACGTAACGGAAGACATCGTCTATCTGTTGCAAGTATGCCGCCATAAGCTGGAGCATAACGATTACAGCAACTTCGAAGAAGAAGTGCGCAGGGCAAACGAGCTGAACGGACAACTCGCCCACCTGAAACGTGAAGAGCTGCAACGCATCCAGAGCCAGTCCGGAAGCATCAAAGTCAGCATGGTATACCTGACAATGATACAGGAAGCGCAGAATATAGTGACCTACTCCACCAACCTGATGAAGGTGAGCAGAAAGTTCCAAGCCGAAGAGTAAGGACGTTTTCCCTCATCAACCGGAGAACCGGAAGATATGCATTTTCGTCTCGTGAGATACCCTGTTTCATCTCACGAGACGATTTGTTTTATCCCGCGGGATGAATATTTCTGCCTTACGGGACGAATATTTCCGTCCCGCAGGGTGAATGCTTCCGCCTTACGAAACGGATATCTTCATCTCATGGCGCGGATTCTGTGTATTCGCAGAAAAAGAAAAAGGAACATACATGTATGCTATTTTTACCAAAGGCAAATTACTGTTTAGGGTTCATTTAGGGGTCATTTCCTTATAGCCCCTAAAACACCACCCATTTTAGGGGTATTTATCTGATTTACAGCATATTGACAACTTTCACAAACTGACAGTTCATAGGTCGTTTCCGCCATAAGGGATTACTGCGTTGTAAAGAAATATCCATTAGTGCTGATTGAAAGGAACATTTATCAGGCTGTTTAAAAAAGCATTTATCAGCACCGACTGAAAGTAACATCTATCAGCACTGACTGAAAGGAACATCTGTCAGCACCGACTGAAAGGAACATCTGTCAGCACCGACTGAAAGGAACATCTATCAGTCTGTTTGCAGGATATATGCCAAAGAAAGCCAGACAGGGGAATAGTAAAAAAACAAGTCATCTCATGTATTTTTAGGCCTATTTTCAGGGGGGAATGGGGGTCATAAGGGAAATGAACCCTAAATGAACCCTAAGTCTTTGAAAAGCCCAAGTGATATTTCTACATAACCAATTAAAAATCAAGTTAATAAGTTCATATTCCCAAATTCTCTTCCTCCGACTTATTCCTCAGAGCCTCCTATTATCCCCCCCTATTTTTCGAAGCGCCACATTAAGAAAAAACATGTCAAAACCCTATTTCAGTCCCATCTTTTCCGCCCGTTGCAGCATAAATGCGCGTGCAGCCTCGTAGTCATTGGGAATGACGCCGTCCAATATGGCATCCTTGATAGCGCTTTTCAATGCGCCCACTTGCCGGCAGGGCGGCAGATTGAATGTTTTCATAATCTCCTCACCGCTGACAGGGGGCTGGAAGTTACGGATGCGGTCGCGCTCCTCCAAGTCTTTCAGCTTCTGGCGCACCAGTTGGAAGTTGTTCAGGAAGCGTTGCTTACGCTCCATGTTCTTGGAAGTGATATCGGCCTCGCACAGGGTCATAAGGTCGTCTATGTCATCGCCCGCCTCAAACAAAAGGCGGCGTACAGCCGAGTCCGTCACCACATCATCGGCTATCACAATGGGACGCATGTGCAGGCCCACGAGCTTCTGTACATACTTCATTTTCTCATTCATCGGGAGCTTCATCCTGCGAAAAATCTCAGGAATCATCTTCTCGCCAATGAAGTTGTGGTTGTGGAACGTCCACCCGGCACGAGGCTCCCAACGCTTGGTTGCCGGCTTGGCAATGTCGTGAAGCAGGGCTGCCCAACGAAGCCATAGGTTGTCGGTCTTCTTACTTATATTATCGAGCACTTCGAGCGTATGGTAGAAATTATCCTTATGCGCCCTGCCGTTACGGGTTTCAACGCCTTGCAAGGCAACCAGCTCCGGGAAGATGAGCTGCAACAGTCCGGAACGGTCCAAGTCTATCAGCCCTTTGGACGGGACGGGAGACAGCAATATCTTGTTCAGCTCATCCGCAATGCGCTCCTTGGATATGATAGAGATGCGCTCCTTGTTGCGGCACAAAGACTCGAAGGTGTCATCGTCGATATAGAAATTCAGTTGGGTGGCAAAGCGGATACAACGCATCATGCGCAGAGGGTCGTCGGAAAAGGTGACGTCGGGATCGCACGGCGTGCGGATGATGCACTCTTCGAGGTCCGACATCCCGTCGAAAGGATCGACCAGCTCGCCGAACGTGGCCCCGTTCAGCGACCACGCCATGGCGTTGATCGTGAAGTCGCGCCGCCGCTGGTCGTCCGCCAGCGTGCCGGGTTCGACCTCGGGTTTGCGCGAATCGCGGGTGTAGGACTCCCGGCGCGCGCCCACGAACTCGACTTCGACATTCCGGGCGCGGACCATCGCCGTGCCGAAAGTCTTGAAGACCGAGACCTTCGCCTTCAGTTCGCGCGCGAGCGCCTCGGCCAGCGCAATGCCGCTGCCCACGACCACCACGTCGATGTCGGTCGAAGGCCGTCGCAGGTAGTGATCGCGCACATAGCCGCCGACGACGAAAGCCTGCACGCCCTGCTCGTCGGCAAGGCGCGAAATCCGCCGGAATATGGGATTCGACAACGGCACGCGGCTACTTCACGTGTTGCTTGATCGCATCCCGCCACACCACGTAACCCTCGCCCGTCAGGTGCAGGCCGTCGTTGGTGTAACGCTTGTCCAGCCGCCCCTCGTGGTCGGCCAGCGCCCCCCAGACATCGAGGTAGGTGACTTCCTTCTCGTCGCACAGCGCTTCGAGCCGCTTGTTCAGCGGCACGATCTGACGGCCGTGCTCGTAGTGTTTCTTGAACTTGGCGAAAGACTCGCCGTTGACGGGCAGGATGCTCTGCACATAGATCTTCGTCCAGCGCGACTCGGACTGGAAACGGTCGATGAGCCGGGCCACATTGGCCACGATCTCGTCGGGCGAAACGCCGGCCGCCAGGTCGTTGACGCCGATCATCAGAAACAGTTTCTTGGGATGCCCCCCGACGATCGGGTCGAGACGGTCGAGCAGCCACCCCGAGCGGTCGCCGCTGATGCCGCGGTTCTTGACGTGGCGGTTGTTGAACAGCTCGGCCCACTCGCAGCCGTCGGTGATCGAGTTGCCCAGGAACACGATGTCGCTCGAATAGACCGGGAGCACCTCGAAAAGGCTGCGCCGCTGGAGGTTGTATTCGCTCTGCGCAAAGGCCGTGCACACGGTGAACAGCGCGGCGGCAAGGATCAGGATGCGTTTCATAGTCGTCAGAATTTAAGTTCGCGCCGGTAGAGCTGCACGGTGTTTTCCAGCCCGTAGTAGAGCGCATCGCAGATCAGCGCATGGCCGATCGACACCTCGTCGGTCCACGGAATGCGTTCGGCGAACCAGCGCAGGTTCTCCAGCGAAAGGTCGTGGCCGGCGTTCAGCCCCAACCCCTGCCGGCGAGCCTCTTCGGCGGCGGCCAGATAGGGGGCGACGGCCCGCTGCGGGTCGTCGGGATATTCGCGCGCATAGGCTTCGGTGTAGAGTTCCACCCGGTCGGCACCGCAGGCCTTCGCCCCGGCGACCATCTCGGCCACGGGGTCCACGAAAACCGAGACCCGGATGCCCTTCGCGTGGAAGCGCGCCGTCACGTCGGTCAGGAATGCGCGGTTGGCCAAAGTGTCCCACCCGGCGTTCGAGGTGATGGCATCGTGGGCGTCGGGAACCAGCGTCACCTGCGCAGGGACCACCTCCAGCACCAGGTCGATGAAACCCGGGATGGGGTTGCCCTCGATGTTCAGCTCGGTCGTGAGCGCCCGTTTGAGATCGCGCACGTCGTCGTAACGGATATGCCGCGCATCGGGACGCGGATGGACCGTGATGCCCTCGGCGCCGAAACGCTCGATGTCCAGCGCGGCGCGGACCACGTCGGGCAGATTGCCGCCCCGCGAATTGCGCACCACGGCGATCTTATTGATGTTAACGCTTAACTTTGTCATAATTCTACGCTGTTTCACGGAATACGGAACGCGATCCGGACAAGCTCAAATAAATTTGGCGCATCGCTCTCCTTTCCGTATATTTGCCGGAGATATGCCACATCCCGGCGCCTTGCCGGGCCGAAAAGGCCCCGGATCGTTCCGGCGTGGTAAAGTTACTTATTTTTTCGAAACTCCGCCGATGAAAATCATACTTTTTTCCCGCGCGCAGATCGCCCACACCCCCGAGGAGATCCGCCAGCTGATCGGAACGATCGGAGCTTTCGGCTTCGATTACGCCGTCAACGAGGAGTTCGCCCCCCTGGTGGAGCAGGCCACGGGAACGGCGCTCCCGCCCGAAAGGATCTACGGCCGCTACATCGGCAAACAGCCTGCCGAAACCGTCATGGTCTGCTACGGAGGCGACGGAACGCTGCTCGAAGGGGTGCACCGTCTCTGCGGCGCGCCGATTCCCGTCATGGGCATCAACGCCGGGCACCTGGGGTTTCTGACCAGCGCCCCGAGCAACGGGCTGAACCTGATCTTCCGCGAGATAGCCGAAGGCAACATCGCGACCGAGCCGCGCTCGATGCTGCGCGTCACGGGCGAATTCGCCCGACAGCCCGAATCGCAGCTGGCGCTCAACGAATTCACCGTGCAGCGCCACGGCGCAGGGATGATCTCGGTGGAGACCTACGTCGACCGGCAGATGGTGGCCACCTACCACGGAGACGGGGTGATCGTCTCGACGCCCACCGGATCGACGGCCTATTCGCTCAGCGCCGGAGGTCCCGTCGTGGCCCCGACGTGCCAGTGCCTGGTCATCTCGCCCCTGGCCCCCCACAACCTCACGATGCGCCCGGTGGTGATCCCCGACACGGGCGTCATCACGCTCAACGTGGACGCCCGGCGGGCGGACGCCTTCGTCACGCTGGACAACCGGACCTACCCCGTTTCGCACGGCGCGTCGTTCACCGTGGAGCGGGCCGAACAGACGATTTTTTTGGCCGTGCCGCACAATATATCATTTTACGACACGTTACGGAATAAGATGATGTGGGGAATCGACATCCGCAGTTAATCATTTATCGCATTTTTCCACAAGTTAACAGAATTTTTCCCTATATTTGTGCCCTAATATGAGCGATCAGAAACGCATACCGCAACACGTCGCCATCATCATGGACGGCAACGGCCGCTGGGCCGAGTTGCGCGGCAAAGAGCGTTACGAAGGTCACGCAGCGGGTGTCGAACCCGTGCGGGCGTCGTTGCGCGCCGCGGCGCGCTGGGGCGTGAAGTACCTGACGCTCTATGCGTTCTCGACCGAAAACTGGGGACGGCCCGCGGAGGAAGTGGACTCCTTGATGGAGCTTTTCTGCAAAAGCGTCGTCAACGAAACGCCCGAACTGATCCGCCAGGGCGTCGAGGTGCGCATGATCGGCGACCGGAGCCGTTTTTCGGAGAAGGTCCGCAGCTACCTGGCCATGGCCGAGGAGCAGACTGCGGGAGGACGGACGCTGACGCTGATCCTGGCGCTCAACTATTCGTCGCGGAGCGAAATAACGCACGCCGTGCAGCAGATCGCGCAACGCGTGGAGGCCGGCCAGATCGCCCCGTCGGAGATTTCCGAAGAGACGATCAGCACCGCGCTCTACACGGCCCCCTACCCGAACCCCGACCTGATCGTCCGCACCAGCGGCGAACAGCGGTTGAGCAATTTCCTGCTGTGGCAGGCCTCCTACGCCGAACTGTGGTTCCCCGAAGTGCTGTGGCCCGACTTCACGGAGGAGGAGTTCGACCGCGCGATGGAGGAATACGCACGGCGCGATCGCCGCTTCGGACTGGTTAAATAGATGACTTTAGACTATATTTAATAGATGAATTATTCCGGTAAGATATTCACGGCAGCAGCTGCCCTCGTGCTATGCTGCTCGAATATATTCGCCCAGGAGCAGAATCCGCAGGACACGACGGCGGCTCCGAAGCCTGCGATTTCAGAAAACGCCCCGATGTTCCGAAGCGAGGGCGAACCCAGGCTCTATTACATCCGCGACGTCAACGTCCACGGCGTGCAATACCTCAACCCCGAGATCCTCAAGTCGTCTGCCGGACTGATCGCAGGCGACTCGGTCTACCTGCCGAGCAACTTCATCTCCAACGCCATTTCACGGCTCTGGAGCCAGCGTTTTTTCTCGGACGTGAAGATCGGCGCCGAGATCGAGGGCGACAGCCTCGACCTGGAGGTCTTCCTCAAGGAGCGTCCCCGCGTCTACAACTGGGAGTTCGAGGGCATTTCGAAGGGCAAGAAGAAGGACCTGCTCGAAAAGCTCAAACTCAAGCGCGGAAGCGAACTCTCGGACTACGTCATCGACAAGAACAAGAAGCTCATCCATAACTACTGGGCCGAAAAGGGATTCCGCAATACGGAGGTGGACGTGCGTATCGACAACGACACGCTGCGCCCGGGACAGGCCGTGACGGTGACCTTCCTGATCGACCGCAAGGAAAAAGTGAAGATCGGCAAGATCAACTTCGTCGGCAACGAGCAGTTCAACGACAAGCGCCTGCGCCGCACGTTCAAAAAGACCCACCAGAAGTCGATCAACTTCTTCAAGGGGACCAAACTCAACGAGAACGACTACGAGGCGGACAAGGAGCTGCTGATCGACTTCTACAACTCGCGGGGCTACCGCAATGCCACCATCATACGCGACTCGATCTACCCGATCAACGAAAAACGGCTGGGCATCGACCTCGAAGTGTCGGAAGGCAACAAATACTACATCCGCAACGTCTCGTGGGTGGGCAACTCGGTCTATGAAACCGAAGGGCTGCAACAGATGTTCGGCGTCAAGAAGGGCGACATCTACGATAAGAAGACGATGCACAAGCAGCTGGGCATCGGCAAGGAGACCGATCCCGAAGCGACATCCGTGTCGTCGCTCTATCAGAACGAAGGCTACCTGATGTCGCAGATCGAACCCGCCGAGACGATCATCGCCCCGGACTCGATCGACATCGAAGTCAAGGTCTTCGAAGGCAAGCAGTTTACCATCAACGAAGTCGGCATCACGGGCAATCAGCGCGTCGACGACGAGGTGATCCGCCGCGAGCTGGACACCCGTCCGGGCGAACTCTACAACCGCGCGCTGCTGATGCGCACCATCCGCCTGCTGGGTTCGATGGGACACTTCAACCCCGAGGCCATCATGCCCGACATCAAGCCCGTTTCGAACGAGCTGGTCAACATCAACTGGCCGCTTGAAGAGCAGGCTTCCGACCAGTTCAACATCGCCGGCGGCTGGGGTTCGGGAACCTTCGTGGGTTCGGTCGGCATCACGCTGAACAACCTCTCGATCAAGAACACCTTCAAGAAAGGCGCATGGCGCCCCTACCCGATGGGCCAGAACCAGCGGCTCTCGCTCTCGGCGCAGACCAACGGTACGTATTACAAGGCCTTCGCGTTCAGTTTCACCGACCCCTGGATGGGCGGCAAGAAACCCAACTCGTTTACCCTCTCGGCACACTTCTCGGAGCAGAACAACGCCTATTACGTATGGCAGACCAGTACGCAGTATTTCCGGACCTACGGCGTCGCCGCCGGTCTGGGCAAGCGTCTGAACTGGCCCGATCCCTATTTCACGTTCTACGCCGAAGCCAGCTACGAACGCTACGCGCTGAAAAACTGGTCGTCGTTCGTGATGACGAACGGCGCGGCCAACCTGGCATCGATCAAACTGGTGTTCGGCCGCAATTCGGTCGACCAGCCGATCTACCCGCGCCGCGGTTCGGAGTTCAGCGCCTCGGTGCAGGCCACGCTCCCCTACTCGCTCTGGGACGGCAAGGACTACAAAAAACTGGAGCAGATCGCCAACAGTTCCAACTCGACCTCCGCAGAGGCGGACCGGGCCAACCAGGAGCGCTACCGCTGGGTGGAGTTCCACAAATGGCAGTTCAAGGCGCAGTGGTTCCAGTCGTTCCTGAAAAACTCGAACCTCGTGCTGATGCTCAAGGCCGAAATGGGATACCTCGGCAGCTACAACAAGTATAAGGTTTCGCCTTTCGAACGCTACGAAGTCGGCGGCGACGGCATGTCGGGATACAATATATACGGTATCGACATCATCGCGATGCGCGGTTACGAGGACGGCGCGCTCGACCCCGGCAGCAACTACTCGCGCGGCTACAACAAATACACCGCCGAACTTCGCTACCCGATCATCCTCAAACCCTCGTCGCAGATCTACGTGCTGGGATTCCTCGAAGGCGGTAACGCATTCGACTCGTGGAAGAAGTTCTCGCCCTTCAAGATCAAGCGTTCGGCCGGTTTCGGCGTCCGCCTCTACCTCCCCGTGGTGGGTATGCTCGGTATCGACTGGGGTTACGGATTCGACGCTCCGGCGAACTCCTCGACCAAGAGCGGCAGCCAGTTCCACTTCGTTCTGGGACAACAATTTTAGCATGATCCGAACGGCCGCACCCGCGGACCGGCATTCAAAATCCCCTGAATCCCCCTCGCCAAAGGGAGCTCAAATAAAACGGGGCGTGGCAATAAATTTGAAAGAAAAGAGTTATATTTATAGCAGCAATCCGGGAAACCGGCTGAATATTAACTTAAAAACAACAGGATTATGAAACGGCTGATTTTAATTGCGGCATTTATTCTGACGGCAGGGACACTCGCGGCGCAGAACTACATAATCGTCAACAGCGAGAAAGTGTTCAAATCAATCGACGCCTACAATACGGCTATTTCCGACCTGGATAAGCTCGCCAAGCAGTACCAGGACCAGGTGGACGCCAAGTTTGCCGAAGTCGAGGCGCTTTACAACAATTACGTGAGCCAGAAAACCTCGCTCTCGGCCGCTGCGCGCCAGACCCGCGAAAACGCCATTCTGAACAAGGAGAAAGAGGCGCAGGAGTATCAGGAAAGCCTGTTCGGACAGGAAGGCACGCTGATGAAAAAACGTATCGAGGTGATCTCCCCGATCCAGAAACAGGTCTTCGACGCCATCGAGACCTACGCCAAGCAGGCGGGCGCCGACCTGGTGCTCGACTCGGCGAACAACCCCACGCTGCTCTACACCAATCCTTCCGTAGAGCGGACGCAGCAGGTGATCGACGCGCTCAAGAAATAACCGACATCAAAACATTAACTGATAAAACTGTATGAAAAAAGCAATCAAACTGACCCTTGCGGTTGTGCTGGTGATGGGCGCCACATCGCTCTTCGCCCAGAAATTCGGACGCATCAACACCCAGGAAATCATCATGGCGATGCCCGAGACCAAGACGATGCAGGAGAACATGGACACCTTCGCCAAGGAGTTGTCGGACAACATCGAGACGATGAACGTCGAATTCAACACCAAGTTGCAGGATTTCCAGAAAAACTACAACACCTTCAGCGACGCCATCAAGGAGGTGAAGGAGAAGGAACTGAACGATATGCAGACCCGCACCCGCGAGTTCCAGGAGCGCGCACAGCAGGATTACCAGAAGAAACAGAACGAACTGCTCGCCCCGATCATCGACAAGGCGAAAAGCGCCATCGACAAGGTAGCGGCCGCAGGCGGATTTCTGGTCGTGTTCGACACGTCGACGGGATCGCTGGCTTACTTCGACGAGGCTACGCTGACGGACGTCGCGCCTGCCGTGAAAAAGGAACTGGGCATCACCGACGCGCCCGCAGCAGCGCCTGCCGCCAAATAAATCTTCATGCGGATCGGTCCGCCGACAGAGCATCGAGCGCCGACCCGTAAGGTCGGCGCTTTCGTTTTCAGAGACCCGCAGGTCGAAAAGCGCGCGGTAGTGTTCATAAGGTTGAAGAATCGAACATTTTGAATGATACCCGACTGATCATTATTATATTTGTCGAAATTTAAGCGAAACTATGAACCAGACGAATTCAGAAATGCCGATATCGAGTTTTACCCTGAACGAACTCATCACAATGGCCGGAGGCGAAAAGCGTCCGGGAATTATGGGCGAATGCATCGCCGCAAACAGCGCATCGGAAATGGAGATATTCCGGTTCCCGAGCCGCCTGAACGCTCTCATTATCGGCGTCGGAACCGAAGGCGAGACTTCACTCACGTCAAACCTTCAGGAATTCCAGCTCAAAAAGGATTCGCTCTTCATCTTCAGCCCCAAGCACATCCTGCAAGTACAATCCAACAACCGTTTCAAGGCCCATCTTATCGTCATCGCCCCGGATTTTCTCAAGCGCATCAACATCGACACCAAACGCATGATGCCGCTTTTCCTGCAATTCGGCTCGCTCCCCTGCATGGAACTCACGCACGCCGAGAGCCAGTCGCTCCGGAGTTTTATCTCGATGGTCGAACAGGAACTGAAAGGCTCCGAGACGGACTTTTCGAGCGAGATCATCGGCGGACTGATCGCCGCGACGATCTACAAGGTCGGGGACATCCTGACCCACTACCTCACGGAGCATCCCGAGGTCGACAGCCCGATACACAACCGTGCGGAGGAGTATTTCAGGCAATTCACCGAGCTGCTCGGCGAACACTACAAGCACGAACGCAGCGTGGGATTCTACGCCCGGCAGCTATGCATCACGCCCAAATACCTCACCACGCTCATCAAGCGCATCAGCGGCAAATCGGTATCGGAATGGATCGACAACTACGTGATCCTCGAAGCCAAGACGCTGCTCAAATATTCGAACATGAGCGTGCAGGAGATCGCCTATTACCTGAATTTCCCCAACCAGTCGTTCTTCGGCAGTTACTTCAAACGCAATGCCGGCATGTCGCCGTCGCAGTACAAGGCGAAGAAGTAAAAGCCGAACGTTAAAACGGGTAACCCACGCCGAAGTTGAGCGCCGTGTTCTTCCACTTGAAATTGTGAATCCACCGCTCGCCCGAGGGGTTGTTGGGGTTGTGCAGCTGAATACCCCAGTCGAGGCGCAGCACGGCGAACTTGATGTCGAAACGCAGGCCGAGTCCCGTGTTGAATCCCAGCTGTTTGTAGAAACGGTCGAACCGGAACACCGTATCTTCGGACTCACCCGAATAGTGCCGGATATACCAGATGTTGCCCAGATCGAAGAAGGTCGCGCCGTGGATCATGCCCCAGACCGGGAAGCGCAGTTCGAGGTTGGCTTCCAGCTTCACGTCGCCCGTCTGGACCGGAAAATCGTTGTGGGGATTGGCCACCGAACCCTGCCCGAGGGTTCGGGGCGTCCAGCCGCGCATGCCGTTGCTGCCGCCGCAATAGAACTGGCGGTCGAAAGGTACGGACGAAGAGTTTCCGTAAGCCATCGCCACACCGCCGTAAAGCCGTCCCACCAGCGCCGTAGCGCCCCCCAGCATGATTTTCCGGCTGACGCTCAAATCGGTGCGGAAATACTGCGAATACTCGATGCCGAAAATCGTATACTGCTCCTTTCCCTTGGCCGGCGAGAAGAAGGCGTGCTCGACGGCGTCGATCAGGTTGCCGGCGGTCTCGGCGTTGAACCGGATGTTCGTGGCGTTTCCGCCGAGGTTCTTGCGCTGGTTGTTATAGCCGTAGCCGAACGAAAGGCCGCCGATGAACTGGGTCTTGAAACTGTTGATCAGGTATTTGTTGGAGGTATTGCCCAGGAATTCGGGATCGACCGGGCGAGTCATGTCGACCACGTTGATGTCGATCGGCCGCAGCGAGAAGGACGAATAGCGGCTGTTGGTCCACATGTAGGTGATGCCGGCGCTCGAAAGCGTACGGGCGTAATAGGGGCGGTCCTGAAAATTGATCGACAGTTCGACCTTGGTCTTCGGCTGGTTCACCGTGCGGAAACGGCCCGTGCGCCAGGGCACGAGGAACCGCGGGAAGGTCAGTCCGGTCGTGACGCCGAATTCGGTGGCCCGTTTGCGCCTGGCGTCGGGAGCCTTCATAAATTCGTAACCCGCCGTGAAGGAGAGGTCGAACGACTCGGCGCCGCGGAAAATATTGCGGTTCTGATAACAGACGGTGGCCTTCAGGCCGTAGAAACTCGACGTGGTGCTGCCTTCGAGATCGACCTTGACGCTCTGCTTGAGCGTCGGCGTGCAGAGAATGTTGCACGTCAGGTAGCCCTCGCGCGTGTAGAGCGTCTGCGTCGAATCGGCCGAAGCGCCGATGAAGGAGACGATGTCGGTGACGTCGGCCGACCGGGGCTGCTCCTCGAAGGCGATTTTTGCGCTCTTGAAATACCCCAGCGCCATCAAGTCGGAATAGGCGCGGTTGACCTGCGACGAGTTGTAGACGTAGTTGGGATAGAGCGGCACGGCCTGACGGAGCACCGGAGGGCGCAGGTTGGGCCGTTTCTCGTAGATGATGTTCAGACCGCGGTAATAGAGCGTATCGAGCCGCGAAAGAAAGGTCGAATCGGTCCGCGCGACGGTCGGATCGTACGCCGGAAAGACGTTGATCCGGTCGATGCGGTAGACCA
>OGPS01001893.1_pt1 | contig 14216 bp, 5 predicted proteins | sample 1552931 | NCBI WGS metagenome assembly OGPS01 (sample SAMEA2580252, study PRJEB22360) | human gut metagenome | biome: human gut; feature: human-associated habitat; material: faeces | place: Denmark | collected 2008/2010 | reverse complement strand
TTTCCACCCCCATGAGAGGCACGGTATTGTCTTTTAATCCATTGGAGACCCGCCATGTCTTCCCATAATCCCCGGAAAGCATCAAATCATATTTGTTATTGCTATTCTGACACACAACAGCGACCAGATTCCCCCTGCCGTTGCAGGCTATCGAGTATACGGAATAGCAATTATCAGGCTTGAAAGGTTCTGCCGTCTCCAGAAAATCCGTAGAACGCAATAATCCCACATTTGCCATATAGCACGAGCAATAGATATGCCTGCCGTCTCCGGACATGGCAATCCTCGTTCTATCGTTGCTGAAAAAGTATTCGTTTACATTAGGAAGGTCGGAAGGTTGTCTTCTGGTCCATGTCATTCCACAATCCTTGGAAATATCTATTAAGGCTCTACTGTCGGAGAATGCAATCACATACTGACCGTCCTTTATATTATTGCTTCGTCTTTTTAATACACTCATAAACCTTAGTCCCTTGTTTTTACGGATATTGAATAGGCGCCAGCGGCATAGCACCAGATACTAATCTCAAAGATATCTCCAGCGGAAACACTGATTGAAGTACCGGACATCGAAGTGAACGCGCCGGTAATGCCGCCGATGCGACGCAGCGGATATACAAGTCATTGCCCACTGACATTCCGGAAGCAAGGCTGATGTTCGTGGCAGAACCCAAACTTGCAGTGATACTTCTCTTGGAAATTGGCAGGGAGGCCAGTGTCGTGACCGTATTCGCACCGGTGACTGTCGGGTCACCGACACCTTGCGGCCCTTGTGGTCCTTGCGCACCAGTCGCCCCTTTAGGTCCAGTAGCTCCGGTAGCACCCGTAGCGCCTTTTGCTCCGGTAGCACCCTTCAGGTTCTTGAAAGCAAAGGAAAAGGTTCTGGCCAATGCGGTACCACCGAGAGAAACGGTCACGGAGGGCGTACCGATGTTGGCGTCAACCGTAGCAGTAGCACCGGTAATACTGGCACTTGCACCTGCTGCACCCGTGGCACCAGTAGCACCGGTAGCGCCTTTTGCACCCGTATCACCTTTGTCTCCTTTATCGCCCTTTGGACCTTGTATTCCTTGTGCACCAGTGGCGCCTTTTGCACCAGCAGGACCGGTAGCACCAGTATCACCTTTTACTCCTTGCGGTCCTGTGGCACCGGTATCACCTTTCATGCCCTGTGGACCTTGTACGCCTTGAGGACCTTGCGCTCCCGTATCCCCCTTCTCGCCTTTATCGCCCTTTGGACCTTGCAATTGTCCTTGACTTTGCCAATCACCGTTATACCAGGCATAATATGTATAAGGCAATGCAGTTCCAACGGAATAGAAACCAGTGATGTTTGCCCCGTCAGGTACAGCAGTCTTTAAGGCATCAAGCGTATCGTAACGTCCAAGAAGGGTGAATGTATCTCCCGGCTTGCCTTTCACATAGATATCCGTCTTAACGTATTCTTTAGCGCTCTTATCCCATTGGTATACATAGTGGTCTGCACCGATGTAGGTAGGATGTTCTGCCGTATCAGTAGCATTCGCAGTAGCCGTCTCCGATTCCTGCTTGAGGGCAGCAAATTCAGTGACACGGGTACTTTCAGCATTTACGCGTCCGGTTTCGGCTGTTTGGCGGTTAGTTTCCGCACTATTACGTGTATCCTCAGCAGTGCTTCGGGCATTCTCAGCAGTAACGCGCTTACCTTCTGCTGTAGCACGACTGGTTTCAGCATTGACACGACCCGTTTCGGCTGTCTGTCGGGTTGACTCTGCGTTGGCCCGCACTGTCTCAGCATTTTTACGTTCCTCCTCGGCGCTGACACGTTTACCTTCGGCAGTAACACGGCCGGTTTCGGCAGTTGCCCGTCCGGTCTCAGACGTCTGTCGGACCGCTTCAGCTTTGCCTCGCTCTGTCTCTGCCGTTTTCCTGAGACCTTCGGCTGTCACACGTTCCTTTTCGGCATTGATACGCGTAGTTTCAGCAGATGCGCGGGTACTTTCAGATGAAGCACGCTTTGTCTCAGCCGTTTCACGGGATTTCTCAGCTTCCTTGCGTGCGTTCTCCACTATGACACGCTCCGCTTCGGCTTTGCGCACTTCCTCAGCAGCTTCCTCAGCAGGGGCAGACAGCAACTCAAGCGGTGCCTCGACCACCGATTCTTCCATACCGGCAAGACGGAGGGCGGGCAGGCTCACGATATCGGCCAGCGAATCGACAATCTCCACATCGCCCACACCTTGGGAGCCGACAAGAAGGGCTTTCTTCACCTCCTCTACAAGCTGGTTGAACTGATTTGATTCCAATACCATAATTTTCAGAATTGATTTAAGATGGCTGGATGACGTTCAGTTGGTTAATTACCGCACGTTTCACGGCAGCTATGAGCCGCGAGTTCTTCACCACAAGTTCAAGAGCCTTGCAATACTGTTCCGGGATTTCCACCGCATCTTTCGAGTAGTAGATTTCCCGTGCCAGGTCTTCAAAGCCTATATCCAGAAGGATACTTCCGTTGTACATCATTTCATTGCCGACCGTTTCGGCTACGTCGAAGGTCTGCTTGGCGCCTTCGAATGAGGTCTGGGCCTCGATTTTCTTAAAGTTGATTTTCATACTTTCTATTTTAATTATTCTATATACTCATCCATGACAGATACCAATTCCCCAAAACCCGTTTTATCACATGCCATTCACGCCCGTTGATATTCGTCCTGGAAGAGTTCGCGAACGTACCGGAAGGAAAACTGATGGTATTCCCGTTCGGCATTATCCATATCTCATGCCCGTCAGAAGAGGACGGAAGGGATATAGTACAGTTGCCGTAAAAAAGCAGTGTGTGGTCGGTCGCCTTAATGCTGTACCTTGTAACCGAAGAGAGTATCACGTCAGTATTCCGGTATACACCTTGCGTCTTCAGCGGCCCGGCAATTTCCAGAGTCCCGGAGGACGGAGCATACATCTTCCCCACTATCACATCACCACCGAAATAGCTCTCGCCGGAAGATACGTGTATGGCCCTATTGCGCCCCGGAATGGTTGCAGAGATGGTTACCACCCCTTTGACTGTGCCCGCTTCCATAGTCTGGTAGGGCCTTATCAGGATGCTATTGGCTCCTCCGTCCGACGCTATCGCATGCAGATAGTAGCTCTTGCTGAGTTCGAATTGCGTAGTGCTATCTGTAAGGTCGGTCACGAACGCTCTCGAGTTGGTGGATATACCGTTACCATGCAGATACAGATAGTCACCTATCCGGCCGCTGGAGGCGTTTATCTTTCCGTTTACGGTGATGCCGTTCAATATGGCGTTGGCACCGGAAATATTTCCTTTCAACGTAAGATTATTGGCTGTGATATCGTTAAGCGTGGCATTGGCACCGGATATGGTACCTTTCAGGGTAAGGTTGTTCGCGGTGATATCATTCAGTGTAGCCCCCGCCCCGGTAATGTTGCCCTTCAACGTAAGGTTATTAGCAGTAATGTCGTTCAGGATGGCGTCAATACCTGAGATATTGCCTTTTAATGTCAGATTATTAGCTGTGATGCCGTTCAGCGTAGCATCCGTGCCCGTTATGCTGCCCTTTAGAGTCAGGTTGTTTGCCGTGATGTCGTTCATCGTCACACGCCCGTTTGTATCGACCACGAAACTGCCGTTGATGATGGTCTTTCCCGTAAAGTTTATCCGGTCAGCCTCGATTGTAGCATTGGATATCAGCCTGCCCGCTTCGCCTTCGGTGATGAACGCGCTGATTTGAGCACGCCTGACGATATCACCGTTGGGGTCGACCTTTTCCGCAAACATGGTGGCGATATTGCTTTCCGTCACTAAACCGGCTTTGTCGATATTGGTAATGTTACCTTTGGAATCGAAGGTTATCTTCTGCACGAACTGGTCTATACGGCTGGCCGTCTGGCTAATGGCTGAGGTGTGCTGTTCCACGGTACCCTTCAGGCTGTTTGTGGCGGTCACCATACTTTCTATCTTCTCGGCAGTCACATGAAAGCTGCCTGCATGGGCGAACAGCTTGCCGTCCAGGTCAGAGACGGACGCACTGAAGTCTGCACGAAGACCGCGGGCCGATATGTCAATAGCAGACTTATATGCTTCGGTGATTCCAGTCTCAAGGCCTACAAGACCGGACGTGAATTCAGATTTCAGACCACGGGCGGAGATGTCGATAGCAGAGGTGTATTCTTGCGTTATACGACTCTCAGTATTCGTCAGGTCCTCCGTGAACTTCGCTTCAAGGTTGCGCGCGGTAAGCAGGAATTCACTGTGATACTCTTCAAGCTTGCCTGCCGTGCTTCTGATTTCGTCAAGGTTCGCCTGAATCTTCTTGTCTGTAAGTTCAAAACGCATATTGAATTCCTCGCGCAAGTCAGCAAGAGCATCATCGGTTAGCGTAAGTGCATACAAGTACATGTCACCGGTAAAAGACATGTGGAAATCACCGGTTCCGTTCCACTTACCGGTTATCTCCATCTGTTTGAATTCAGTACTGGGATATAGGTCCTTAGAAAAGGAAATCGGGGTGTATTCCTCAAAACCTTCTTTGTTCTCGTTCTTGAAATGGAAGGCAAGAGTGCCGGGGCGCTTCACCAGATACTTGAAAGAGATAGTGAACTGCCGGGGGCGCTTGAGTTCGTCGAAGGTCTCAAAATCCGGATGGCGGTAAAAGTCTGAGTTGACCTGCTCGATATAGCTGTTCTTAAGGCGTAGCACATTCTTTGCGCGTTCGCTTACTATATCGGCGAAAGATTCCTTGTTCGCATAGAAGTTACTGTTGAAGTACAGCAGCCGACCGTCAACTCGGAAGATGCGTATGTTGCTGCTACCGGTCCAGTACTGCATGTCAGCGGCAAAAGACGCATTGTTAAGGTAATTGTTCAGGGCATTGATTTCATCACGCACGGATGAGATTTCAGACTTGATAAGTCCTTCAATGACAGTGAACATTGTCAGGATGTCCTCACCGGCCATCGTAAGGAATCGCCCTTTGATTTCTACGCCACCTTCCGGTGTGTACTTGATGTAAGTGCTCTCATCACGGGCGCCGATATAGGAAGTACCGTACACTTTCATGTAGGCATGCCCGGTGGATTTGTCAACACCGAAGGAGATTACATCTTTCCCCGTTAGGTTGAAGTCGTCAATGCCGGTGTAGAAAGTTATAGACGGGGATGTCTCGTTGGTAGACGATAGCACGATTGCGCTTTGAAGGTCTACATCTGTACGGTGGCCCAATCCTATAATGTCATCGCCCGCTTGGGGAACATCGCTGTCCTCATCGCAGATGGTCTTGGACAAATCGATGTAGTCACGTCCCACGGCCACAACCTCACGCCAATAGTAGCGATTGGAGGCATTAAGAGTGGTTCCTTCGACGATGTTGCACTCCTTTGCCTGCGCCAGCGAGCCTACACTGAACTCGTTGGCTATCGCCTCACCGTCCTGCTCGGCAAGAAAACTGCAGCGGTAGACGTCTTCCAGTTCCTCCACGCGGATGCACTTCATACCGGCATGGGTGATTATTTGTTCACCGCCTACATGGGTAGCTCTCTTGACTTGCAATTCATCAAAGACGGCCTTTATCTTCACATATAGACGGTCAACGACAGCCTGCGAGGTGCCGTCCTTGCGTACCGTGATACCGCTGCCGTTCTTGCCTATCAGCAATCCCTTCAAAAAGTTTATGATTTCTTCCGCTACGTCGCTTGCGTCCTTGCGGAGGAACATTCTCAGGGTACGCAAGGCTGAGAACACATTGAAGTTGCTTGCGGCCGTAGCGTCGTTGGTCTTGATGACATAGATGTTGCTTCCTCCCGAACCGGTGAAGGTCTGTCCCTTAAAAGTCAACTCTTCGACTTGCGTTTCAATATCGGAAATGCGGGAATAGGCGGTGCTTTCGCCAATCGTATACTGCGGGGAATCGTAAGGCTTGTCGAGGTTGATTTCAAAGCCGATGACACGGGACAAGCGCCCGTCCTTGAAGTAGGCAGGATTGACAAGGTTGATGCGCTGTCCTATGTCAAAGCTGTGATTTATTTGGTCTTTGTGTACCCAGATGGAGTTGAGCGTAGCCGTATAGGTGCCGTCGTCGATGCAGGTCTTTGCCACGTACTTCTTTGCAGTGGCAAGCAGTTCCTCTTCGGCAGCAGCCACCAGCCCAAGTTCGGTTATCTTCTCGGCATTCCAACCAGACAGTACATACTTGTCACCTTTTGAAGGGAACAACACTTCATCCGGCAAGGAACGGCCGTAGTCTTCATTCTGTACAATCTCCCAAAGTTGGGCATCAGGATTCCATGTGCCGTCGTCGTTCTTTTCGGTCAAACCAAGAGGATTAAAAGCTACGCCGAACTCCATGCCGTTGAGCTTGCCGGATTCGAACCTGATTTTGAGTTCCTGTCCTTCAAGGATGTATTCCTTCGAGAAGTTGATGCCTGAATCCTTGAACCGGTAGAAGGTAGCTTTTGTCTTTGTACCATCTTCATTATCTACCTCGCTCTCATAAAAGCTTACACCGGTGATTTCACCTACTCTTTTGGGGCAGATGTCATCAAATACAACAACGGCTTCGACAGCTTCCAAATCGGTCAAGCCCTCGTGGGCATCCACGTATGGAGTGCCTGCCGGAAGCATAAGGCGCTTCTGGACGATACCGTTGACAACAGCGGTCTGGTCTACCGGGCGATAGTTGGTAGGGATGTTTCTTGTTGAACCGAACGCATAGATTCTTGTAGCATAAGTACCCTTGCTATCACTCCGGCTCATGTCCTTGGCTTCCTTATCCAGTTCTATCTTAACAGCATCGGAGAACTCACAGCGTCCGAAGTTGATTACATGGTCCGTTACCCAACAATCACAACCCCAGTTATCAGCCATGCTGAACATAGCATCAATGAGGTTGGTATTGTCATAGGTCATCAATTTGGAGGAGTTCTCGACACTATCGTCAATGGAAAACACGAAGTCTTTTCCCTCATATTTATAACCAAGAGCTTTCAAATTGCGAAGGAATACACCCATCTGGACATCCAGTGAAGCGGTAAGGGACCAGGACGCTTCCAGTCCTCCGTACTCCGGGGTGTACTTGAATATCTTTGTTTTCCACTTGAAATAGTAAGCGTCAAAACGAAGTTCATAGGAGTAGCCTCCGTTCTTGTAGGTCGGATAGGGAATATCTACAATCTGATAGATTTTTGCCAATTTACCGCCCATGGAGGCATCGAGTACCCCACGCAGGTCAACGTAATCACCTACTTGGAAATCGACTGGGGACAGAGTATTAAAAGGTAGTACGACATAGTCCTCTTTCATTAAAGAGAACTTGCCTTTTGCACCGGGATTGATACCAGTTGAAAAGCGGGTATTGCCTTGTATGTCCTTAATATCTATCATGTAAACAAAGGTCGGACATAAAAAAAAGAAGCCCTAAAAATTAGAGCTTCCATACACGACAATGAATTTAATGTCGTAAATTTCTAGCCTACAACACGGTTAGATGGATTATACTCACAGAATTTGGCTGATATTTTCCCAAATGTCCGGTCTAAGCTTTGGGCATAAGAAACGCTCTTTCCTAAATATAGCAAATGATAAATATCACTACTGTTCTCAGGAATCTGAATATCAATTTTACCTTTGTAAAGTTCTTCATAAAAAGCTGTTTTCTTTGCCTGATAATCGGCAGGAGAATCACCTTCTACTGTAAAAACAAGAGTTAACTCACGCTCATCAAGCTTGGGGTTATCCATAAGAACTTGTTTCCCATGTTCCAAGCGTGATTTATTCTCTATAAACTCTTTCAGAGGTACCGGTGCTCCCAGTACATCAAGAAAGTTATCTCCCATTCTAACACCCCACTCTTTTAGGGCTTCTCTTCCGTTTATTATTAATTCTGCCATAACTATTATAGATTCTTTATATCCTGCTTGATATCATTTGTATTATCGAGTATTCGCGGACTATTCTTGGCAAGAATAACAGAGTTTTCAAGTATATCTCTACGGTCCATGTTACCTTCTACTTGGAATGTTCTCATTTCATCTACGATTCTTTCCATATTGGAGACTTTATCGGTCAATGCCTTTATGTCCTCTGTCGGGAAAACAATATGTACCTGCGACTGATAGCCGCTCGCTATTGTCTCTTTGGCTCTATCTGCGAAATTAGGAGTTCCAGATAACAAAGCTGGGACATCCCCACTTCTAAGATTGAGCAATGAAAGTTTGCCATTGATGGATGAAAGTAAACCGGTCTGTTGAATGGACTGGTTCTTTATTTCTTCCCCGGCAACCTGCAAAGCTGTAAAACGTCCGTTAAGTTCTTCGCCGGTATCTTGTGACATGGCTTCAAAACCCTTGCTACTCGCCTGCTGTAAAAACATGGTTCCAAAGAACTGGTTGATGGCATCAACTTCTTTCTTCATGTCGTCAACCATCGTCTGTTTCATGGAGTCGAGGAGCTGCTTTTCTTCGGAAGTCAGGTCGTCATCTCCCATGGCCTTTTTCCACTCATTGTACCACTTCTGCATCTGCGGTTTGAAGTTCTCCACATACATGGCCTTAATCAAAGCCTTGCGCATGTATTCGCTCATGTCATCGGAAATATCCTCCGCTGTGGCCTCTATATCGTACAAGGAATTCAGAATACCATCAGAGAACGACTCCCATTCCTGCTCAGCTTCATTACGGGCGTTCTCCGCTTCCTGGGCGGCTTCTTCCGCACGGTTGATGGCTCCCGTATCAAGAGTGGGGAAAAGCTTGTTAGCCGCATCCACAATGTCGACACCGGCTTTCTGAATTTCGGCTATCATCTCGTCCAGAGTCTTGCGCTCGGCCGTATCAATGGCACCGTCTTTCATAAATTCGGTATATTTGTCATACCAGGCCTGAATCTGAGGCTGGAGCTGGGCAGTAAACATGGAATCCACCAAGGCATTGCGCATATATTGATAGATATTGTCGGCTATGTCCTCGGCGGTAGCTTCTGCGTCATAGAGCACACTCTTGATACTGTCGGAGAAAGAGTTGAACGCTTTCCTTACCTCCTCTCCAGAGTCTTTCCACGCGTCACTGATTTCCCCGGCAGCATCGGCGACCTCCTTGCTCAACCCGTCAATGTCATTCTTGATGTTTGTACGCTCTTCATCGGTTACAAGTCCATCCTCTGAGTATTCCTTCCATTTTTCCCAGATGGCCTTGATACGCGGTTCGTACTGTTCAAGGTACATTGCCTCAATAAGCTCTTTCCGCATGGAATCGGAGATATTCTTGGCAACAGTCTCAGCAGTAACTTCCGTATCATACAAGGAACTTAATATTCCATCGGAGAATGATTTGAATTCCTCCTCAAGTTCTTTCTTTAGGTTGCTCTCAGTAATGCCAAGAGTATCACTCAGAATATCCTTAGCGGCCGTAATGTCGTTAGCCAACTTCTCCGCTTCGTTTCTTAACGCATCCTTTTCAGTGCCGGTTATGTCACCGTCAGACATGGCTTCCTGAACCTTCTTGTATAACTCCTCTATCTGCGGTTGGAAGCTATCGGTGAACATCTTATCAACCATCTGCTGACGGATGTACTCAAAGATGTTATCTGTCACATCCTCGGCAGTGGCTTCGACGGAGGACATGGCAGACTTGACGCTATCAACAAACGACTGCAAGTCTTCGGCGTTCTTCAGCTTGTCAGCAAACAAACTATTAACGTCCTCTACGCCCTTCATCATCTGCTCAATGTATTGGTCAATCCGAGAGCCGAGTTGTACCATGTCACTCTCGGACAATCCGTCTTTGGAAAGCCCTTCAAAGGTCTTGTACAACTCTTCCATCTTGCTCTTGTACTCCTTTTCATACAGAGCGTTAATCATTGCCTGACGGAAGTAATCATAGATATTATCAGAAACATCCTTGGCCGTCACATCAAGGGAAGTAAGAGAACTCTGCATACTACCGATGAAATCCTCATAGTTATCCGTGCTACTGTCGGTATCCTCTTTGGTCCATCCGAAAATTTCCGCAAGCTTGTCACGTTCGGCAAGTGCGGAACCGGCAATTGCGTCATACTGCTTCCGAAGAGCCTCCATCTCCTCCTTCGTAATGCCTCCTTGGTCTTTATTGGCCTGGGCAAAGGCATCGTACCACGTTTGAAGGTCCTCGGTAAATTTGTTGCCTACCATTGTGGTAAGCACGGCACGCTGCATATATCCGCTGAAACTGTCAGAAAAGTCTTTCGCGGAACTGCCCATATCCATGAGGGTATCCACAAAACTGTCGAAAACGCTATCGAACGTTGTCTGTGTCAGTTGTTCACTAATCTGGTTCTGAATATCCTCAATCCTTTCCTCTCCATCTATAATGCCGTTCAAATATTCTTGCACGTCACCGTCCATCTTCGCCCAGAAGGCAGGAGCTTCGGATTTAAGTTTCTCCAATTGCTCAACAGTGAGGTCAAACAGTCCGGTCATTCTTCCGGTCCCGACAAACTCTTTGGCGGCATTGACTGACATGTCGAGTGCGTCGGCAATGTCCTGCCAGTCGCTTGACGAGGTGTTCTTTGCCATCCGCTTGCCAATGGAATGGGAACCTGCGGATGCACCGGAATTAAGACGTTCTTTTCCCAGTAGGCGATATGCCTCAATTTGCTTTTCAACAAGGCCAAGCGCCTCTTCTCCTACCTTGTCTGCCTCCATGCCGTAGGAAATGCTGATGTATTCCTGCTTCTTGTCTATCAGTTCATCCCATATCTCATTGAGCCTGGTGTACTCCTCAACCATCTCGTTATAGTGGGAATAATCGGCACCGAACATCCCGTCCAATGCGGACACTACAGAGGAAATTCCAGAAACCGCACTCATTGCGCCTCCGACAATATCACCCGACATGATTTGCCCGACCCCGGATGCCGTTTGTCCTAAGCCGCCAAGCGCATCAATGGCACTTGTTATCTTACTGTCGTCAAATCCGAATATGTCGGCGATACTTGAGCCAAACTCATTCAATGCAGGGGCAAAAGACGTCACAGTATTTCCTATATCGGTGATTCCTTGACCGATTTTCTTGGAATCGTTGCCACCCTTTTTTATGGCTTCTATCCCTTTCTCCAAGTCAGAGACGAAAGCCTGCCACGGTGATTTGCCTTTCAGCTCATCCTTTAGCCCTCTGATTGCATCTGTTACGTCCTTTATGGAGATTTCACCCTTTTCTATCTTTTCAATGTCCTTATCAGTGAATCCGAGCGCTTTCAATTCGTCAAGTGTAACATTCGTTCCGTCACTTTCCTTTGTACCAGACATGTACTTGACAAGTGTTTCATACTTATCAATGATGGACTGAATAGCGGAAACGGACTTATTGCTGGCATCTTCAAAGAGGTCTGCCATCGCCTTTGTGGAGTGACCGAACTGTTCATCAAGCTGTTCAAGAGCCTTGTTCTTTTGGGCTACCTTGGAAGCGTACTCCGGGCTGTCGGTTTGCAGTTTGGCTATCTCGTCATTGTATTTCTGTACAAGGTTCTTGCGCTTCTCCTGATAGTTTCCGTACTCAATGAAGTATTCCTGCCATGCTTTACGTTCGGATTCCAACTTCTCTTTACTGGCATCTTTAACCCCTTTCCCGTATGACTTGTAAGCGTTTTCTTCCCAAGCGGACAAATCAGATTCCTGCTCATCGGTCAGTTTTCCATTTTGGGCCTTTTCCCACTCTTTGCGCTGCTTGTCTATCGCATCGAGTTCTTTCTGATAGTCTAAGTCAATCTGAGCCAGCTTCTTCTCAGTACCATCCTCCATGAGGTTGATTTCATCCTGCTGGTTTTTCCGACGAATGGAAAGAAGTTGTTCGGCAAGTTGTTCTTGCTGTTTGAGTTGTTTGGCTGCTTCTTTTTGAGCTTGGCTTCCTTGCTTGGAAAACGAATCGTAAACTTTCAGTTCTTTTTCGGCTTCTTTTAGCTTTCTGACATTATCCTTGTAACTATTTACAACAGCGTCATCTATGCCTTTGAATTTTCCTGCATCCAACAATTTCTTTTGAGAAGATGCAATGGAGTTTAAAGCGGTTTCGGCTTCTTTCTTCCGGTTAGTCCAAAACTCCTTATTTTTAATAACAACTTTTTTATCATCTTTTCCTTTTTGCTTATTAGCCTCTGTTCGTATCTTTTCAATGTCAGCTACCACTTTTTTAGCGGCTTCAAGTTTGGATTTAGCATCAGATAATTGAATCTCATATTGTCCTGAATATGTACCTCTTTTAGAATCCGCAGCAATTAATGCATTAATTTTATCAACTTCTTTTTGAGCCAATACAACGCCTGTTTTAGCCCCAACAATCTCTCTTCTATCAGCCGCTTTATTGATTTGTTTTAACAAAGAAAGCTGATCCATTAATTTAATCTTCTCAATATCCATATTTTTAAAAACTTCCGGCAATATTCTCTGAAGTTTTAAATAAGCATCGGCTTTTTGGTATTGAGTAGATGTTTCATCTCTGATTACGCTAAGTAATTCATTTATCTTATTTTTCAGATTTTCAGAAGCATTTTTCATTTTCTCCATTGACTCAGCAGCAGAACGAGCCGTCTTTTCAGCATAAGTTGTATGCTCTGCCAATGTATATACAGCAACACCGAGTGAAACAACAGCCATTCCCACTGCTACATAGGGATTCATTGCGAGAACCTTGTTATATGCAACTTGAGCAACAGTAGCAGCTTTAGTTGCTGTAATCTTCGCCCATATAGACTTTACAGAACCTTGTTCAACAATAGTATTTATCAGTAACCCAGCTCGATAAACACCATAAATTTCGATAAGAGCCAATACACTCTTACCTATAATGTCATAGTTCTTAACGATAGTATCGACAGCAGATATACTTCCTGAAATCAAATCTTGATTAGCAAGTCCTATTTCAGCCAAAGCCGTTGTTATCGTATCTTCCAAATTAGACATTTGTCCCTCAATAGTCTTTGCAATAGCTTCCGTAGAACCTTCAACGCCTTTCATTGAGCCAAATTGTTCAACGGCTTTCATTACAGATTCAACTGTTCGGTCACATTCAACTGTCATATCACGGAACGAAAGCTTAACTTTATTCCCTTCTGTTTGAACACGAACACCGAACTCTTTCCAACGCTCTGGATTATTTATATCAAGTATCGCCTCTGTTAGCTGGTCGAAAGGTTTTGCTACTGTATTGGTAAAATCTCCCATTTTTTTCATGGCATCCATCGAAGGAGTGACACCACGATTGACGAATTTTATAAAATCATCCGTCAGTTCATCAAGTTGGAAGTTTGTTTTTGCGGCAAAGCTATTTATGTCAGATAGATATGCTTTTGCTTTTTCGGAACTACCATTCAGAGCATTAGTTAATACAGATTCATACTTTTGAAACATTCCAGCTGTTGATACTACATTTGAAGCAACTTGTTTCAACATTGCGATTCCACCAATAGCAGCAAGTGTCTTCTTGAATGAGACTCCTACACCTTCATTAACGGTAACAACAGCCTTGCTTTCATCCTTGAACAAAGCGTATTCATCCTTTAGAGCTTTGGTAGATAATCTTGCAAGAGCTTGTTGTGATTGTAATTCACCAAGAGCATACTTTTGTTCTCCTAATGCTGCCTTTGCACGGTTTAATTCATCTGATAAAGATTGTCTTTTAGGGTCGTACTTTCCTAATTTCTTATATTGTTCTGTAAGCATTGAAACATCATTCTGTGTCTCACGTATGATGTCTTTTTGTTTAATGATCTCTTCGGATAAGGAATTGACAGCTTTTTCGCCATCGTATATACCTTTTTTGAATCCCGTTTCCATCTCTGCTCCAGCTTTAGCGGCATTAGTTACCAACTCATCCAACCTTTGATTAGATGCAGCAAGTTGAACATTTAAAGCCTTGAAAGCAGCAGGAGACTGCGTGCCATCCATGCTCATTAACTCTTGTTTTAACTTCGCAATTTCATTACGGAGCCTTACAACCTCTTCCCAGTCACTACCTACCTTAAAATATAATTTCGCCATATCTATTTCTTTTTCCTACGATTAGCCAATTCCTTACCACTGATTCTATTCACTTTTTGACCACCATATACTGCGTGTAATTTATCCCGTTGCATCATCAGCAAATTCCGATAAGGGATAACCTCAAACACTTCTGTATAACTCAGATGAAGCGTGTCAATCAAATGGGCTATCTGCCCGAAGAACGTTGCGTTTCCTACTGTTTCGGTCTTGCTG
>OGPS01001890.1_pt1 | contig 14223 bp, 10 predicted proteins | sample 1552931 | NCBI WGS metagenome assembly OGPS01 (sample SAMEA2580252, study PRJEB22360) | human gut metagenome | biome: human gut; feature: human-associated habitat; material: faeces | place: Denmark | collected 2008/2010 | reverse complement strand
ATAATCCAGGGAAAAAATCGTTCCGCCCGATGACACAGACAAGCCACGCTTTGCACAGATGAAGAAAGGACAGTCTATGGAGACCATCACTCTGGAAGAGGCACTGGACTTATTCAAACTGCCGCGCAAAGTCGGAGAATTTGAAGATAAAACCGTAACAATCGGTACCGGACGCTTCGGACCTTATGTATATCATAATTCTAAATATGTGTCTTTGCCCAAAACTTATGACCCGCTGGAGGTCACACTGGACGAAGCTATCGAGCTAATCCTGGCTAAACGTGAAGCGGAAGCGAAAAAGCACATCAAGAAGTTTGATGAAGATGCAGAAATGGAAATACTCAACGGCAGATACGGACCATACATCGCTTACAAAGGAAATAACTACAAAATACCCAAAGACGTGGTACCGGTCGATCTGAATTACCAGACCTGCCTGGAAATCATAAAACTGCAAAGCGAAAAAGCAGAAAACGCTCCGAAACGCGGACGCTACGCTAAGAAAAAATAGCCACATTCGGGCATCCCGACTGAAAAGTACAAATAATACAGATTATACTTACTTTCTCTAAAAAGTAGATAAGGTCTGTATTGTTTGTACTTTTTTTGTTTTTCAAACTATTATTCAGCAAGTTATCATTTTAATTGTTTATCTTTGTAGAACAAACAAAACGAACAGTCTATGAAGAAAGTCATTTTAGCAGTCGCCTCCATTGCATTGTGGGCTTCTTGTATCGAGGATGAGAAAGATTATTCTCAGATTATCGAAACACGTGTAGCAAATTGCGAAACATCCAAAGATTTCAGCGTACCTGTCAAAGAGGGGTATACCACCTTTGTCACCTCCGGAGAAGATACCCTGGCAATGGCTAATGAACCTATCACCATCCGTATCCCCAAAAACGCCACAATATCGACTCGTGCCGAAGGAGACGGTATCAACATCAGTTATACGATTCTGGACGAAGGATCGGAAACAACTTACGCAAAGGTGTGGCAGGCCATCATGTTCGAAGATACGCAGAATGGTGATTACGATTACAACGATTTGATTATCCATGTAAAGAATACTGCCAGTAATCACGCCTACCAGCATCCCACCGAGACTTGGCAAACGATAGAGATCCAGCCCATCGCATTGGGAAGCACCAAGACGATCAAACTAGGGTGTATCCTATCCGATGGCTCAACGCACATGATCAGCGATGACGTCAGAACTGATTTATTCGGCGGAAGACAGGGATTCATCAATACGGTCAATGACAATGACCCGATACGTTACAAACTGGCTTCAACCAATATAAAAAACTATGCCATGCCCAAGAAAGAAAAAACCTCAGCAGCGTGGGTAGCCTGGTTCATTGAGGTAGACGGAAAACGGATGTACGCTGCCAGCTCAGACATCGATTACAAATCCTACGATATGGTAAATAAGGAAAATATGCCTTATGGCCTGGCCGTTTCGAATGGTAATGGCACGTTCAGCTATCCACAGGAAAAGAACAGTCTTTTTGAGACGTATCCGGGCTTTAGCGATTGGATCAACGGTAAAGTAAGCTCCATCGGCAGTTTCCAAAAAGAACTTGTCTACAAATATTGCTCCGGCGGCATTATCGGTGAAGACGGTAAATCACATAAGATCTGGGATTATCTGGATTTAAACTAACCTGAAATAACCGGTCATTATTGGCAGTGGCGATCCATGGCATAAAAAGTGCTTGGATCGCCACTGTCTGTTTTATCCCCTACCTTATGGCAAGACTCCCCCGTAATACAACATACGGGATCTCTTTAGCAGTTGTGTCCCGGCTAAAGAAACCCCGTAGTTTCTATTTTTGTTCAAAGAACTTCTTACATTCTATCCGGCACCTCAATGCCCAGCAATCCCATACCTAAACGGACAACCTTGGCAATATTGGCAGACAGAGCAATACGGAATAACTTCACGTCTTCATTTTCTTCACGCAAGATACTGAAGTCATGATAGAACTGATTGTACTCTTTCACCAGGTCGTAAACGTAGTTGGCGATACCCGACGGGCTATAGTCTTCACCTGCCTGGCGCACTACCGCAGCAAAATCGGCAACCATCTGAATCAATCCCTCTTCCTTCTCGCTGAGTTCGATATTGGCCGGAAGTACTTCCGGAATCACGATACCCGCTTCGGCGGCTTTGCGCAACACAGACCGGATACGTGCATACGTATACTGGATAAAAGGTCCTGTATTACCGTTAAAGTCGATAGACTCTTTCGGATTGAAAGTCATATTTTTACGGGCATCCACTTTCAGGATAAAGTATTTCAGTGCACCCAATCCAACGATACGTGCAATATCGTCCGCCTCTTCTTGTGTCAAGCCGTCCAGTTTGCCCAATTCCTGAGAGGTTTCTTTGGCTGTCGCAATCATTTCGGCCATCAGGTCATCAGCATCCACCACCGTACCTTCACGTGACTTCATCTTGCCTTCAGGCAGTTCGACCATACCATAAGAGAAATGCACCAGGCTCTTGCCCCACTCAAATCCGAGTTTATCCAGCAAGATAGACAATACCTGGAAGTGATAGTTTTGCTCGTTACCTACCACGTAGATCATTTTATCGATGGGATAATCGGCAAAACGCAGCTTAGCCGTACCGATGTCCTGAGTCATGTATACCGAAGTTCCATCGCCGCGAAGCAACAGTTTGTGATCCAATCCTTCGGCTGTCAGGTCAGCCCAGACAGAACCGTCTTCCTTCTTGAAGAAGAAACCTTTCTCAAGGCCTTCCATCACTTTCTCTTTGCCTTCCAGGTATGTATTGGATTCATAATAGATTTTATCGAAACCGACTCCCATCTTACGGTACGTTTCATCAAAACCGGTGTATACCCAGTTATTCATCATCTGCCAAAGCGCACGCACTTCCGGATCACCGGCTTCCCATTTCACCAACATCTCACGCGCTTCATTCATCAACGGGGAGGCAGCTTCCGCCTCTTCCTTCGACATGCCTTTCTCCATCAGCTCCGCTACTTCAGCTTTGTAATGCTTATCGAAAGCGACATAATAATCACCTACCAGATGATCGCCTTTTTTGCCTGATGATTCGGGAGTTTCACCCTTGCCATACTTTTGCCATGCCAGCATCGACTTACAGATATGGATACCGCGATCGTTGACAATATTGGTTTTAACCACCTTATTGCCGTTCGCCATGACGATATTGGCCAACGCATTACCCAACAGGTTATTACGAACGTGGCCCAGGTGAAGGGGTTTATTGGTGTTGGGAGAAGAGTACTCAATCATCACCAGCGGGGCATTTTCATCTGCCGATACAATGCCATATTGCGCATCGGCATGAATTTCATTAAGCAGTTCGATCCACGTAGCCGACGCAACGGTCAGATTCAGGAAACCTTTGATCACATTAAAAGCTGCCACAGCCGGTTCATTGGCTTTCAGATACTCACCGATTTCCTGTGCGGTTTGCTCCGGGCCCTTCTTCGACATTTTCAGGAAGGGGAATACCACAAGGGTGAGGTGTCCTTCAAACTCTTTTTTCGTCTTTTGCAGCTGCACCTGCGCGGCAGGTACATCCTGTCCGTAAAGTGCTTTGAGTCCGCTGATTACGGACGTCACAAGTTTATCTTCTATCTTCATATCCAAGTTATTATTCTGCGTGCAAAGATACAAAAAAAGGAGACGCCAAAGCGCCTCCTCTCTTAATTTCTTTTCAACTATAAATGCTTATTTTATAGCATCTGTCAGCTCAGCACCCGGTTTAAATTTAGCAACTTTCTTTGCAGGAATCTCAATTGCCTTCTTGGTAGAAGGATTGATTCCCATTCTTGCTGATCTTTCAGCTACAGAGAATGTACCAAATCCAACCAAGGAAATTTTGTCACCAGCCGACAAAGCTTTTGTAACCGAAGAAAAGAAAGCTTCAAGCGCTTTCTTAGAATCCACTTTACTCAAGCCGGATTCCGCTGCCATTGCATTAATAAGTTCAGCCTTATTCATAATACGTAAATGATTAATTAATATATGTTACACAAAAGATATCCTTAAAATCCTCACAAATATAAAGTAACAAAACAATATATCAAATAAAAACATCAAAAAAACACATCAAATTGTTGAAAAAGAACTAATAGTAGATTATTTTTCTGCTGTAGAACAGAATTTATTCGTATTTTTGCGTTCATTATGATGCGCGAAGAAGCTAATACGCACATTATCACATTAATTACATTAACAAATAAGAAGGATGCCTACTGTAACAAAAAACCTGATAATTATCAATGTTCTCCTGTTCCTCGCACAATTTGTAGCACAAAGCTATGGGATCAACTTATCCGACTATCTGGGTCTGCACTTTTTCCTTGCCGACAATTTTAATCCGGCACAGCTATTCACTTACATGTTTATGCACGGGGGATTCACCCACATCTTCTTTAATATGTTTGCGGTATGGATGTTCGGACGGATTCTCGAACAAGTATGGGGCCCGAAACGTTTTTTATTTTATTATATCCTCTGCGGCGTGGGCGCAGGCTTACTTCAGGAAGGAGTACAATACATACAATACGTGACCGAACTGTCGCAATATACCAGTGTAAACATCGGTACGGGTATCATCCCTATGAGTGAATACCTGAACATGATGACTACAGTGGGAGCTTCGGGAGCCGTGTACGCCATCTTGCTGGCTTTCGGAATGCTGTTCCCCAACCAGCAGTTGTTCATCTTCCCGCTGCCTTTCCCTATCAAGGCAAAATTCTTCGTTATCGGATATGCCCTGATAGAACTGTATGCAGGTTTTGCCAATAATCCGGGCGACAACGTGGCGCACTTCGCGCATCTCGGAGGAATGATATTCGGATTCATCCTGATCATGTACTGGAGAAAAAAGAACAGAAACAATGGGACATATTATAACTGACCTGAAAGAAGCGTTTCGTAGAGGGAACGTCTATATTCAACTGATATTCATCAACGTTGGGGTATTTGTCATTACAACGCTGATCGGTATCTTACTGCAGTTGTTCAACCGGAGTGCCGCCGGTATCTTCGAGCTGCTGGCTTTGCCGGCTTCTTTTACCCGATTTGCATGGCAGCCATGGTCTATCTTCACCTACATGTTCATGCATGCGGGATTTCTGCACATCCTGTTCAACATGCTATGGCTCTATTGGTTCGGGGCACTGTTTCTGTATTTCTTCTCGGGCAAGCACCTGAGAGGCCTTTATATAGTAGGAGGAATCTGCGGCGGACTGCTTTATATGATTTCTTATAATGTTTTCCCGTATTTCCGTCCCATGACCGCCTACTCCACCATGGTAGGCGCATCGGCTTCGGTGCTGGCTATCGTCGTGGCAACAGCCTACCGGGAGCCGAACTATCCCGTACGCCTTCTCTTCTTCGGCAATGTACGGTTGAAATATCTGGCCCTGATCGTGGTGCTGACCGATCTGCTGTTCATCACATCGAGCAATGCGGGCGGGCACATCGCCCACCTGGGCGGAGCACTGGCAGGACTCTGGTTTGCGGCAAGCCTGAACAAAGGGAAAGACATCACTTCATGGGTCAACAAGGCGCTCGATGCCATCGCCGCCCTGTTCAGCGCCAAAACCTGGAAGCGGAAACCCAAGATGAAGGTGCATTACGGAAACAATACCCGTCAGAACGACTACGATTACAACGCCCGCAAGAAGGCACAATCGGACGAGATAGACCGGATTCTCGACAAGCTGAAGAAGTCGGGATACGAGAGTCTGACAACAGAAGAAAAAAAGAGCTTGTTTGACGCAAGCAAAAGATAGCACATGAAGCATATAGGCAGATTAGCCCTATTCTTATGTCTGGCTGTCAACGCATTCTTCATCGGAATGTTACTGTTGACAGCTTACAGCCCGTATATCAATCCCGAAGTGCATCCGGTGCAGTCATGCCTGGGACTGACTTTTCCCATTTTTCTCGTCATCAACTTCTGCTTTCTGATCTTCTGGCTCATCGTGCGTTACCGTTTCGCACTGGTACCCCTACTGGGATTCCTCCTTTGCTATCCGCAGTTGCGCACCTATATGCCTGTCAATCCGGGAACGGCCGGACAACCGGAAAACAGCATCAAACTCCTTTCGTACAACATCATGTCCTTTGGGAACATGAAGAAAGAGAACGGACAAAACCCCATCCTGAATTATATAAAAAACAGCAACGCCGACATCGTCTGCATGCAGGAGTATGCCGGCTCCGAAACCGCCAAGATACATCTCAGCAATAAAGAGATCAGGCAGGCATTAAAGGATTATCCGTATCACAACATCAAGCAAGTGGGAAAAACCGGAGCAGGCAGTCAACTGGCCTGTTACTCGAAGTTTCCGATTCTATCGGCACGCATGCTCGACTACCGGAGCAACTACAACGGCAGCATGGTTTACGAGATCAAGATAGGAAAAGACACCGTGCTGCTGATAAACAATCACCTTGAGTCGAATAAACTTACCCGAGAAGACAAAGTGGTATATGAAGACATGCTGAAAGATCCGAAGGCGGGAAAAGTGAAAAGCGGTGTACGGCAACTCGTCAATAAACTGGCAGAAGCTTCGGCCATCCGCTCGGCACAGGCGCGCACCATCACTCAGGAAATAGCCCATTCACCTTATCCGTCGGTCATCGTTTGCGGCGACTTTAACGACTCCCCGATTTCGTATGCCCACCGGGTCATCTCGCAAGATATGGACGATGCTTTTACTGAATCGGGATGCGGGCTGGGCATCTCATACAACCAGAATAAATTCTATTTCCGGATTGACAATATTTTGGTCAGTAAAAACCTGAAAGCGTCCGGATGCACGGTGGACAATTCCATCAAAGACTCAGACCATTATCCCATCTGGTGCTATATTACGCTCCCCGATTAATCGCAAACGACAATCCCTTTCAGAAGAATCTGAATAGCTTCGCCCGTTACGGCTCTTCCCCAAAGCACGCAAAGGAAGAATTGTTCTTTTGTTCATGATTCATCAGCCTTGCAAGCAAAAAGACAGGAAAAAGACCGATCCGCTAACTCGTCTTTACAAAAAGAATGCCCAACCGGAGGCCGAACAGGAAGAAAACCGGGTCATTGAAGGGTCAAAGCCGGGGATTAAGTAAGAATAAGCCCGGATTCGATACTAAAAGCCTCTTCGTTTTCCGAAAAAGAAGTAAGCATTTCCTTCAAAAGACGGTTACATTTTCTAAAAACGCTTACTTCTTTGCACTGACATCTCCATACGTTTTGAAAACTACGTTTACTGCTCCGGAAAACACGACTTATTCCGGCTCTTCATTCTCTAACCGGTTGCTCTCCGAATCACCTACCGGAGTATCAAAAAGACTAAAATTCCCCTCCCTGAAGAGCATCGGGAATATTTACTTCCAGATCGCTTTCTTTCTGACGGAAAATAAAAACCGGACAAAGCAAAACGATAAACCGGGAAACGAAATAGAGACGTTTTTCCGGCCCCGCCTGTCCCGAGAGTCGAAAAAAAGAAAACTGGGAGGTTTCATTTGACATATTGCCAAAAAGACAAACGATACTTCCGCCAATATCTGTCGAAGCGTCCCAAAAATCCCCTTCACATTCAAATATTTGCCTCCTAATTACTTCTGAATGTGAAAAAAAAACTATATTTGCAGCCTTGTATGCGACAGAAATCAATTAAAATGTAATCATAATAAATTAAAAGTAAAATGCAAAACAAAGGATTTGTAAAGGTTTTTGCGGTATTACTCACGCTGGTATGCGTGTTCTACCTCTCTTTCTCCTTCGTGACTCGCCATTATACCAATAAGGCAAAAGAGTTTGCGAAAGGCGACGTGAAGGTAGAGCAGGATTACCTCGACTCTCTCTCCAACGAGAAAGTATGGTTGGGTAACTATACGCTGAAACAGTGTCGTGAAATGGAAATCAGTTTAGGTCTGGACCTTAAGGGAGGTATGAACGTTATCCTCGAAGTGTCTGTACCCGATGTTATCAAAGCATTGGCTGACAACAAGCCCGACGAAGCTTTCAACAAAGCACTGGCCGAAGCTGCCAAACAGGCAACCACCAGCCAGGACGACGTGATCACACTGTTTATTAAAGAGTATCACAAAGTTGCACCGGGTGCCAAACTCTCTGAACTCTTCGCGACACAACAGCTCAAAGACAAAGTAAACCAGAAATCATCAGACGCCGAAGTTGAAAAGGTGCTGAGAGAAGAAGTAAAAGCTGCCGTAACGAACTCATACAATGTGCTTCGTACACGTATCGACCGCTTTGGTGTGGTTCAGCCCAACATCCAGAGCCTCGAAGACAAAATGGGACGTATCATGGTGGAACTTCCGGGTATCAAAGAACCCGAACGTGTAAGAAAGCTGCTTCAGGGATCGGCTAACCTCGAATTCTGGGAAACATACAACGCCAAGGAAGTAGCTCCTTACTTGCAGGCTGCCGACTCTAAACTCCGCGCAGTCCTGGCACACGAAGCTACCGTCAACGATACAGTTGCCGCAGTAGATTCAACCGCCTTGGCTGCAGCAGAAGCTACTCCCGATAAAGCAGTCAGCGCTGCCGACAGCCTTGCTGCCGCACTGAAAGGCGGAGAAAAGAAACAGCAGGCTTCTTCTGCCGATCTGGAACAACTGAAGAAAGAGCATCCGCTACTGGCTATCCTGAGTGTAAATCCGAACGGAGGCCCTGTGGTAGGTTATGCAAACTATAAAGATACAGCGACTGTCAATTCATACCTCGCTATGAAAGAAGTGGCTGCCGAGTTGCCGAAAGATCTTCGCCTGAAATGGGGTGTTTCTCCGTTCGAATACGATCCGAAAGGACAGACTTTTGAATTGTATGCCATCAAATCAACCGAACGTAACGGTAAAGCACCGCTCGAAGGTGACGTTGTAACCGATGCCAAAGACGACTATGACCAATACGGCAAACCGTCTGTAAGCATGTCGATGAACTCTGACGGCGCACGTCGCTGGGCATTGCTGACCAAGCAGAACATCAATAAGTCCATCGCCATCGTATTGGATAATTATGTATATTCCGCTCCGAACGTAAGTAACGAGATTACAGGTGGTAACTCACAGATCACCGGCCACTTTACTCCGGAACAGGCAAAGGACTTGGCTAACGTATTGAAGTCCGGTAAGATGCCGGCTCCTGCACACATCGTTCAGGAAGACATCGTCGGTCCGTCACTGGGTCAGGAATCTATCAATGCAGGTATCTTCTCATTCGTTGTCGCTCTGATCCTGTTGATGATCTATATGTGCTCTATGTACGGATTCATCCCGGGTATGATTGCCAACGGCGCTTTGGTACTGAACTTCTTCTTCACACTGGGTATCCTTTCATCTTTCCAGGCTGCGCTGACCATGTCAGGTATTGCCGGTATGGTGTTGTCACTCGGTATGGCGGTGGATGCGAATGTGTTGATCTACGAACGTACCAAAGAAGAGCTTCGTAGCGGCAAAGGCGTGAAGAAAGCATTGGCGGACGGTTACTCAAATGCCTTCTCTGCTATCTTCGACTCCAACTTGACTTCTATCATCACCGGTATCATCCTGTTCTATTTCGGTACAGGTCCGATCCGTGGTTTCGCCACGACTCTGATCATCGGTATCCTCTGTTCATTCTTTACAGCCGTGTTCATGACCCGTCTGGTTTACGAACACTTCATGAGCAAAGACAAACTGCTGAATCTGACATTTACTTCACCTATCTCTAAGAAGATGCTGGTAAATACACACTTCGACTTTATGGGTGGCAACAAGAAATGGCTGACTATCACAGGCGTGATTTTGCTGATCTGTATCGGTTCGCTGGTAACCCGCGGTTTGAGCCAGAGTATCGACTTCACCGGTGGACGTAACTTCAAGGTTCAGTTCGAAAATCCGATCGAACCGGAACAGGTACGTGAGCTGATCTCTAACAAGTTCGGTGATGCCAACGTAAGCGTTATCTCTATCGGTACCGATAAGAAGACTGTACGTATCAGTACCAACTACCGTATTCAGGACGAAGGTAACAATGTAGACTCTGAAATCGAATCTTACCTGTACGAAGCATTGAAACCGATGCTGACTCAGAACATCACACTGGCTACATTCATCGACCGCGATAACCATACGGGCGGCAGTATCATCAGTTCACAGAAAGTAGGTCCGAGTATCGCTGACGATATCAAGACTTCAGCCATCTGGTCGGTTGTATTCGCTCTGGTTGCTATCGGTCTTTATATCCTGATCCGCTTCCGTAACATCGCTTACAGTGCGGGTTCTGTAGCAGCACTGACCAGTGATACACTGATGATCTTAGGTGCTTACTCACTGTGCTGGGGCTGGATGCCGTTCTCTCTGGAGATCGACCAGACTTTCATCGGCGCTATCCTGACTGCTATCGGTTACTCAATCAACGATAAGGTGGTAATCTTCGACCGTGTGCGTGAATTCTTCGGCCTGTATCCGAAACGCAACGTAAAACAGTTGTTTGATGACTCTCTGAACACAACTCTGGCACGTACCATCAACACCTCTTTGAGTACATTGATCGTGTTGCTGTGTATCTTCATCCTCGGTGGTGATTCAATCCGCAGCTTTGCCTTCGCAATGATTCTGGGTGTTGTTATCGGTACACTGTCATCACTGTTCGTAGCTTCTCCGATTGCTTATATGATGCTGAAAAACAAAAAAGGTTCGGCACCGGCAACTACTACAGAAGAATAAAGCCTAATATATTATAAGGTATAAAAAAGCCTCCTTCGCGTAATTGCGGAGGAGGCTTTTTATTTTCTGACAGACCTTCCCTTCACAGAGACACGATCGAATGAAAAAGAAATAAAGGGGCGTGAGTGCAGGTGCAATTTACTCAATCTTCCTCATGGTCATTTGACCAAGGTGATCACATCGCATACAAAAAGTAAGTGCATTCTTGCCCCGCCGGGAAGAATGCACTTGCACACAAACAAAACAAACAATAAGCCGATCTGTCACAGATGGGCATTGGCCTTAATTAGAACTTTCACAATCTCACCGGGAGGTATCCTGATGCTTCTTCTCAAGATTCATCTTTGCACCCGGTTTGAATCTCACCGTCTTTTTTCCCGGAATAGTCATTATCTCTCCCGTAGACAGATTATAACCTTTACGGGCTTTGCGCTCTTTTACTTCAAAGGTTCCGAAACCTACCAATGTGACGGATTCTCCCTGATGTAGCGCCTCGGCAATAGCCTCCATCACACCTTCCACCACAATGGCAATCTGCTCTTTCTTTAAATTGCTTTTAACAGCAATACTTCTAATTAAATCAATCTTCTTCATGTTTAGCTTTTTATCAATTATTAAATAAACGTTTCAAAAACTACTGTCTCACACATCGAATCTGGAAGCCGGCTGCAGAATGATATACAACACCTTCTTCTATCACCTTCTCCGATGAAACTTTACTTCCTCTACCCATATACTGCTTACCAAAATCATCGATAATCGTAAAGTAATCACTCAACCAATAATATCCGACGCCTGATTCACGGAGTTGACCGTCAGCAACACTACGCATTCCTGAAGCCGGAAGAAATTTACCATTGTTAAAGTTCCAGCCATTAGCCCAACTGCCAACTTTATTTTCCGGTGTAAATCCATACTGCATATACTCCCGTCCTTTAGGCAGTCTCCACGTTCTATTATCAGGTAGTTCCCCTTTGGAGATCTGCGTACTTACATACTTCTGTGAATACCCAATCAAGCGGCACGGGTCCCCGCCGCCATTTCTGAGGTTAGCATAAGTATGCAACTCTTCCGACGCGAAAGCCATCCAATTGGAAGACCATGTACGCCCGGTGCTTACCGGATCAAACCAGGTAACGGGACTTCCCGTATTGCTCCATGCAACGACTCCGCGACTTTGAAAGAACGCTCCGGGCTCTTCTTTACTGTCCGTAAATACCAATGTGGCATTATCGGTTCCACGACCTGAATTAGATACGGTTACATTGAATTCCATAGCTTGAGCATATTTCCATACTGCATAGACATCTGTATCCTGACCGGGTAGCGGTGTGTAACTTGAACCTAAACCATAGAACTGCCCATTAATCATCCAACCGGTAAAGAAGAAATCCTCATTGCTGCATTTGAGCCTGGGAACTGCCAGAGTCACGTTCTGTCCAGGCATCACATATTCATCCTCAGGTAGCATATCACCAGCATGACCGGTTCCTGAAGGCAAGTTCAGATGATACTTGATCTTAAATCTTTTTGTCCATTCGGCAGATACCTGCATGTTACTTAGAACGGGTATATTGGCCCCCAAAATGTAATGCACACCTCCGACGCTCCAGCCGGTATGTATCCACGCCGGATCACTGCATACCAAACGGGTAGCGGATAAAGTCACCATCTTGCCCGGAGCTATCTTCTGTAAAGCGGGTAAAGGAGTTACCGAAGTGGTCCCTACCGGAGCATTTGCCAGATAGCTTACTTCATAAAGCAGCCACTTAGCAGTTATGGTCATATCCCCATTGACAATGACCGATGTTCCCGGTGCCTTCTCTTGTCCACCTACCAGCCACGCCTGATGTACCTGCAAAGGATCACTGCTATGCAGTTGAACCGGCAACATCACGCTACTTCCCGGCGCCACAATTTCAGAACGCGGATAGCCGGGTACTGTTCCGGACGGTGGCTGCGGTGAGTAAGTTACTTGATAATACCGCGTCCATTCGGGATATATTTTAAGGTCATTTGTCACGATCGTATTTCCGCCAAAAGCGCCTGCCGTCCATGCAGTGTGTTTCCACCTCGGATCACTGCAAACCTGTAAACCTTGGGCTTCCGTTGCTAAAGTAACCGATGAATTCTGGGCTACTTTCACAGGAGACGGCAAAGTACCGGTGACAGTAACACCGGCAGGGGCACCCGCAGGCGCCTTTGCCAGATACTCAACCCAGCAGTCACGTGACCATACGGCAAAAGCCTTCCTGGAACCGGATGCATGCATCACATAGTTTGCGCCCAATCCATGATAAACTCCATCGATGCTCCATCCGGTATGCACATAACCTGGATTACTACATACCAACTGGTTCGTCGAAAGTTTGATACTCGTACCTCCGGCAGCAACATAGACTCCCGGAACCGTTCCGGACACTAAAGCCGTACCTGCAGGAAGATTAGAGTCATACTCTAGAGAAGCACCTTGGCTAAAAGTCGCATAAAAACTGCCAACACTAGTGTTTATAGTAGTATTTTCTCCCAATCCAAGATTATTGCCCCAGCCGGTATGAGCCACAGACGGATCACTGAGAGTCAAAGGGGTAGAGGGCAGCGCAAAAGGTTTGCGTTGCTCCACAAAATGATTGGCCGGCAGTTCCGAGGTTAATGTTGCTCCTCCCGGCGGATAAGCATAATAAGTGACAGTAGCTAATTCCGGCCAATCGGTAGACGTATTATCTACGACACAACGAACCGGAAGAGCCACGTCCAAAGCAGTTGCTTGTATTGCAGCATCCCCTCCCTGAAACCACAGCGAAGCAGGTTGCCATCCGATACTGCCGGAAATGACAGAAGAACTCCAGTAGTGTCCGGAGACACCCGGTTGCTCGATAAAGGTTCCATCTTCTTTGCGTGAACCCGATGCCGGAAAGTAAAATCGATCCTTTATCAATCTCCCGTGAACAACTTCACCAGTACCGTCTGTCGCAAGTCCCCCTATCGGTAACCAAGATCCTTCAGTTCTATATATACTGTTCAAGACAGCTTCCAAACGTTCTTTCACAGGCATCTTCCATTTCTTTCCCGGAGGAGCCCATCCGCGCTGCGTAAGATAACGGCAGATATCACCAATACGATTACCCGGATTATGAATATGTATCAATACATTCTCCAGATCTGCTCCGGGAGCTAAAGAGGCGGGATTAAACTTAGGAATGTTCGGAGACTGATTGGTTTTCCATACAGGATTCACTTCTGCTGCATCGAGCTGACGCACATCAGTTGCGCTGCTTCCTCCTTGCAGTGCAATTAAGGAACCATACAGAAAATACACTCCCTGTTTTTGGTTTCGGGCAGCAGGAACATACGACGGAACATCATCGAACGTCAATCTGCCTTGTGCCGCGTCCCAATAAATATTAGATGCGGCAGGGAGATCGTTATACACCCGATTCTCTATAACAACGACGGATTCTCCCGCAAGACCCGACAATT
>OGPS01001883.1_pt1 | contig 14258 bp, 9 predicted proteins | sample 1552931 | NCBI WGS metagenome assembly OGPS01 (sample SAMEA2580252, study PRJEB22360) | human gut metagenome | biome: human gut; feature: human-associated habitat; material: faeces | place: Denmark | collected 2008/2010 | reverse complement strand
CCCCCGGCTGCGCGGCGGGCGGCAAATTCTGCGGCAAACTCGGCCGCATCATCGGGCAGGTCATCCATGCCGTCATCGCCCACATCAATGTTGACCGGCGGCTTGCGGTAGAAGAGGTCATACATCACCGGCACAATAAACAGGGTCATCAGCGTTGCATAGGAAAGGCCGCCCACAATAACAATGGCCATGCCTTTGCCCATCTCGCTGCCGGCATCCTTGCTGAAGATCATCGTTACCATGGCAAGCACGGTGGTCAGGGTCGTCATCAGGATGGGGCGCATACGGGTGCGGCCAGTTGCCACCAGGGCATCGGTGCGCTCCAGCCCGCCAATGCGCAGCTGGTTGGCGTAATCCACAAACACAATGCCGTTGTTGACCACCACGCCCATCAGCACAAGGAAGCCCATGAGCGAAATGACCGAAAGCTGTTCGCCGCCAATCATCAGGCCGATCATGCCGCCGGTAAAGGCCAGCGGAATGGTGAACAGCACAATGAAAGGGGAAAGCAGGCTTTGGAACTGCGCCACCATGACAAAATAGACAAACAACAGTGCCAGGGCCATCATTTTGGCCATCTGCTGGATCATCTCGGTCACCTGGGTGGTTTCACCGGCAATTTCAGCGGTGCAGCCATCTGGCAGGTCCAGTGCTTCCAGCTGGGGGCTCAGATCACGGGAGATCAGGGTGGTGTTGTAGCCTTCGGCGGTATCGCTGGTCACGCTGATCTTGCGGGAGCCGTTTTCGCGCGCAATGGTCGCATAGGCGTTGCCGTTGGTGCGGGAGGCAAACTCGCCCAGGGTATGGGTCTCGTTCACGGTGTTGCCGTCATCGTCGGTGGTCGTTGTGATGAACTCCATCTGGAACAGATCGTCCAGGTTCGGGGTATCGGTCTTATCCACAATCGCCACATCATAGGTATCGCGGCCCACTTTCAGGGTGGTTGCGGTGGTATCGGTGCTGAGCTTTGCGGCGATCTGCTGGTACACCTGCGCCACCGTCAGGCCAAGGCGCATGGCTTTGTCCTTATCAATGACGATATGCACCTCCTCGTCGCCGGTTTCCTGCCCGTTGGAGACATTCTCGATGCCGTCCACGCTGTTCAGCAGGTCCATCACCTGCTGGCTGGCGGTGGTCAGGCTGTCCAGGTTCTGGCCGTAGATGTCCACCTCCACGCCGCTGCCGGACAATGCGCTCATATCCATGCTGCTGGCGCTGATGTCCACTTCGCAGTTCAGGTCAGCGGTGTCATCGGCGATCTGCTGCTGGATGGCCTTGCTGTTGCTGGCGCCCTCGTCAGTCAGCAGAACATAATAGGTAAAGCTGGTGTTGTCCGTGGTGCCCTCAGTGCCGGTCATCATCAGCATGCTGCTGGTGCTGTCGCTGCCGCCGGACATGGCGCCCACCGTTTCCACGCCGTCAATGTTGGTAATGGCGTCCATCACGGTGTCTGCGGTGGCAAAGGCATCCTCTTTTTCGGTATCCGCAGGCACCGTTACCGTAATCGAAAGCTGGTTGGAGCCCATATCCGGGATGAGCACCACGCCCATGGTGGCAATGCGCCAGACCGATACGGCCAGCAGCACGATCGCCAGTGTGAGCGGGATGGCCTTGCGCTTTAAGCAGAAGCGCAAGAGCTTTTCGTACCCGTTCAGGAAACGGTCGAACCAGGGGTGCTTGATCTCTTTTTGCTTGCGCAGTACGGTGGAACCGGCGCAGGGCACCACGGTAAGGGCCACAATGAGGGATGCCAGCAGGCTGAACGTGATGGTCCATGCCATATCGGAAAGCAGCTCCAGCACCATGCCGGTGGTAAACACCATGGGCAGGAACACGCAGACCGTGGTCAGGGTGGAGGACACGATGGCCCCCGCCACCTGGCGTGCGCCCTGCACCGCAGCACGCGGGGCCGGAATGCCGCGCCCGCGCAGGCGGTAAATATTTTCGATGACAACGACCGAGTTATCCACCAGCATGCCAACGCCCAACCCCAAGCCGGACAGGCTGAGAATGTTCAGGGTAATGCCACTGAAATACATCATGACAATGGCAAACAGCACACTGAGCGGCATGCTGATGGCCACCACCAGCGTGGGGCGGATATCCTTTAAGAACAGAGCCAGCACGATGATGGCCAGCACAGCGCCTTCGATCAGGTTGGACATGACGCTGTTCACAATCAGCTTGATGTAATCGCCCTGATCCATGATGGTGGTCAGGTGCAGGCCGTCGTTTTCTGCCATCAGTTCTTTCATAGCAGCGGTGCTTGCGTTGGAGACAGACGAGGTGGAAGCCGTGGAGCTTTTATAGATTGAAAGCAGCACGGCGCGGTTTTTGCCCACCTTGGCGTAGCTGTCGTCCGCGTTATCGGTCAGCTCAATGTCCGCCACATCGGAAAGCCGCACATCGCCGATGCCGTCAATGCTGCACAGGACCATACTTTTCAGCTCATCCACATTGTCAAACGCATCGCCGACTTTTAAGATGTACTGGTTATCGTCCCCTTCCCCGCCGTCAATGTAACCGGCGGGCATAGAGAAGTTCTGCGCGGCGATCAGCTGCTTTAAGGTGTTCATGTTCAGCAGCTGGTCCAGATTGGCGCTTTTCAGCGCTTCCTCGCGGGCCGATTCATACTCTTCGCGGGCGGAGTCCAACTGGGTCTGGCCCGCTTCCAGCTGGGTGCGGCCGCTGCTGATCTGGAACTCGCCCAAACTGAGCTGGGCTTCGGTGCCGCTGAGCAGCAGCTGCACGGCCATATCGGCCAGTTGGGGGTCTGTCGGGTTGGCAGAAAGGCTTTCCAGCATCGATTGCAGCTTGCCGCGCTGATCGTTCAAATTGGCCAGCATGGCTTCGGCTTTGTCGATCTGGGTGTTCAGGGTGGTAATCGTCTGCTGTAGGGTTTGGCGCAGTTCCTCGGTGCTCTCGTTCAGGCTGGCTTCGGCTTCCTGCCGGGCTTTCAACAGCACCGTTGCGTTCCGCAAGGCCGTCTGGGTGGTGGAAAGGGTGCTTTCATCACTCTTGTAACCATCCAGGGCTGCGCGCTGGCTGGTGGCAGTGTCCAGCTGGGTCTGTAAAGCCGCCTGTTCAGCTTTTTTGCTTTCGATTTCCGCGCGGATGGCATCCTGCTCTTCCGGGGCGGCGGTATCCAGCTGCTGTTCCAGCTGAACGATCTCGTTATCCTTCTGCTGCACCTGCACGGTCAGCGTCAGGATCTGGGCGTCCAGCGCGGCGCAGGCATCGCTGACGCTCTGCCCGCCGGTCAGGGCGGCAGCTTCGGTCTCAATGGCCTGCTGGGCGCGCTCGATGGAAGCCAGCATCGCGGCCATCTTGGTCAGGTCGCTCTTGGCTTCCTCCAAATTAGCGGGCATGGCATTTGCATCGTACTGGGGGTCATATTTTGCCAGAATCTCTTTGCAGGAAGCAAACAGTGCATCATCGATCGGCAGCGTCACTTCCGGCAGGCTGCTGGGGTCCACTTTCAGCTGGTTCAGCTTGCTCTGGGCGGTGTCCAGCTGGGTTTTCAGTCCCGCAATCTGCTCTTCCAGCTTGGGGATCTCCTCGTTCAGCTGGTCGATGGCATCCCGCAGCTGCTGGGTCAGGCTCTGCTTTTGGGTATTCAGCTGGGCTTTGCCGGAATCCAGCTGGCTCTGGGCACTGTCCAGCTCCGCCAGGCCGTCCTTGATTTTGGCCTCGTTTTCGTCCAGCTGCTTTTTGGCTTCGGCCAGGCGGTCGCTCACCTTGATCAGCAGTTTGTCATTCACCTCGTCAATTTTGTCCTGGTCCAGCGTGATCTGCACTGATTTTTTGACAAGGCCGGTGGTGGAAACGCTGGCCACGCCGTCCACGCGCTCCAGCTGGGGTACGATCGTATCTTCCACATAGTCGGAAAGCTCGTAGATGTCCATGCCCTCATAGTCCACCGCAACATACTGGGTGGCCATCATATCGGGGCTCATCTCCATCAGCGTGGGGGTGCTGGCCATATCGGGCAGACTGTCCGAAAGCTGGTTCACGGCGGTGCTGGCCTTGACCATGGCGCTGTCCATGTCGGTGTCGTCCTGGTATTCCAGAATGACAAGGCTGTAGTTTTCGTTGCTCTGGCTGGTCACGTTCTTTACACCATTCAGGGTGGAAAGGCTGTTTTCCAGCGGCTGGGTCACATCGCTTTCCACCTGTTCCGGGCTGGCGCCGGGGTAGGTGGTAATGACCAGCAGGTAGGGCAGGTTCATATTGGGCAGCAGGTCTGTCTGCATGCCGGTCAGGCTTACAAAGCCCAGCACCACCACCAATATGACCGCCACAAGTACGGTAAATGGCTTTTTAACACTGTATTTTGGCATTTGTTTGTTCCCTTTGCCCGCACGTTGGGCGGGCCTATGTTGGCGGATGTGACCGACCGGCCGGGTTCAGGCTGCCCCAAAAGGAAGGAGCGCCGAAGCGCAGCGCAGCCGCCGTGTGGCGCCCTTTTTTAGGGGGGAAACGGAGCTTTTTTAGCGTGTTTGACCGACCGGTCGGTCGGTTTTTCGCTGTTATTATAGCACCGCGGAAAATCATTGTAAAGAGGAGATAAAGATTCCGTCCGTGCGGTACAGTTTGCCGCAAAAGCGGCAAAAATCGCCGCCAGCCTTGCTTTTTCGGCCCCAATCATGTAAACTGTTCATCATAAGTTTACAGTTATACGGTGCAGCTGAAAAAACGAACATTCAGTCGGTTTCCTTGTTTTCCGCTGCACCCTGGGTAAGGAAGGGCGTTTTGCATGGGGATCGTTGTCATCGGCGCAGTTTTTGTTGATATCAAGGGGTACCCCCTTGCCACCTATATTCCGGGCGGGCGCAACGCCGGGCGGGTAGAACAGGTACACGGCGGTGTGTGCCGCAATGTGGCGGAGGATATCGCCAACGTGGAGCTGCGCCCCACCTTTGTAAGCCTGGTGGATGACACTGGCACAGGGCAGGATGTTATTGATAAACTGGCGCGCCACAAGGTGAACACCCGCTATATCCAGCGCGTGCCGGACGGCATGGGCACCTGGCTGGCTGTGTTCAATAATGAGGGCGATGTGGTGGCTGCCATCTCCAAGCGGCCGGACACCAATCCCCTGACCGACCTGCTGGCCGAAAAAGGCGATGAAATTTTTAAGGACTGCGATGGCATTGCCATTGAACTTGATCTGGAAAAAGACACTGTAAAGCAGGTCTTGTATTTTGCACAGAAATACCACAAAAAGGTATATGCCGCGGTTTCCAACATGAGCATTGCCATGGAGCGGCGTGACTTTTTGCAGCAAATCGACTGTTTTGTCTGCAACCAGCAGGAAGCGGGGATTCTCTTTTCTGACGAATACGACCATATGGGGCCGGAGGAAATGTGCCGCACGCTGGCCGCTAATGTAGGCAGCGCCCGCATCCCCTGCATGGTTGTTACCATGGGGGACAAAGGCGCGGTGTACGCCTGCGCGGATGGCGAAAGTGGCATTGTACCCGCCAAAAAGGTAAACGTGATCGATACCACCGGCGCAGGCGATGCGTTCTTTGCCGGTACGGTCATTGGCCGCGCTTATGGCAAAACGATGGCGGAAGCCTGCGGCATTGGCAGCCGGCTGGCGGCTTCGGTCATCTGCACCGCCGAAAATGTCTGCCCGCGGTTCCGCCCGCAGGAGTTCGGGCTGGATGTTCCGGTTGTGGATTGAGCGCCGTTTCAGCAGGCCGGTCACAGCTGCCGGAGCGGTGCTTAAGCCGCAAGGCGGGAATTGTGCGGTGTTGCCCAAGAGCTCTGGAACTGAGGAATTTTTTATGGCTAAGAAAAAAATCCGCCTGATTGCACGGCTGGATGTCAAGGATACCAACCTCGTCAAAGGCATCCAGTTGGAGGGCCTGCGCAAGCTGGGGGATCCCAACCTGTTTGCACGGGAATATTATGAGCAGGGCATTGACGAGCTGCTGTACATTGATATTGTGGCCAGCCTGTATAACCGTAACAACCTTTCGGATATTGTGCGCAAAACCGTGGATGATGTGTATATCCCGGTCTGCGTGGGCGGCGGTCTGCGCAGCGTTGAGGATGTGCGCCACATTCTTTCCATGGGGGCGGATAAGGTTGCCATCAACACGGCGGCCATCAAACGCCCGGAGCTGATCACCGAGGTTGCCAACGCCTTTGGCAGCCAGTGCATGGTGCTTTCCATCCAGGCCAAGCGCAACCGCACCTGGCCCGGCAAGTGGGAAGCTTATTATGACAACGGCCGCGCACATTCTGGTTATGATGTAGTGGAATGGGCCAAACGCGGCGTGGCGCTTGGGGCAGGGGAGATCCTGCTGATGAGCGTGGACAACGAGGGCCTGCAGCGCGGCATGGACCTGGAACTGATCGAGGCTGTGACCAAGGCGGTCAATGTGCCGGTCATCTGCGGCGGCGGTGTTGGCTGCGGGGATGACATTGTGGACGGTGCCAAAGCCGGTGCCGATGCTGTGGCCTGCGCCGCAGTGCTGCACTATAAAAAAGAAACCGTGCAGGAACTGAAAGATGAAATCCGCGCAGGCGGGGTGGAGGTGCGCCGGGTATGAAAGTAACAGTGATCGATTACGGTCTATCCAACCTGCTCAGCGTGCAGCATGCGTTCGCCCATTTTGGGGCAGAAGTACAGGTGACCAGCAGCCCGGCAGATGTTCTGGCAGCCGATGCCCTGGTGCTGCCCGGCGTGGGCGCTTTCCAGGACGGCATGCAGGGGCTGGAACAGCTGGGGCTGATCGAACCCATCAAGCAAAAGACGGCCCAGGGTACCCTGTTGCTGGGTATCTGCCTTGGGATGCAGATGCTGTTTGACGAATCCGAAGAATTCGGCCTGCACAAGGGCCTTGGCCTGATTCCCGGCCGCGTGGTGCGCATCCCGGATGTGGACGCGGACGGCAGCCCCCAGCGGGTGCCGCACATCAGCTGGAACCCACTGTACCCGGCGGGCGGCCGCACGGATTTTTCCGGTACCGCCTTGCAGAATGTGCAGCCGGGACAGGAATGCTATTTTATCCACTCTTATGAAGCAAAGCCCGCAGCGGAGGAATACCGCCTGGCCGATACCGTGTATGGCGGCCGCAAGGTGTGCGCCGCTGCCCAAAAGGGCTGCGTGATCGGCACCCAGTTCCACCCGGAAAAATCCGGCCCAGTGGGGCTTGGCATTATCAAAGCCTACCTGGACCTGTGCGCCCAGGCAGAATAACAGGGAAATAAAACGGATTTTCAAACGTAAGATAATCCAATGCTGGGGAACGTTCTGCGCGAGCGTTCCCCTTTTTGTTGTTGGTTTTGCTAAACTGATGGGTAAATTTTGGGCGGAGTTGTACAATTTGGTGCAAATTTGCCTGCAAAAATGGCACCAAAAGTCCATAAAAGTCCGAAAAATGGTCATTTATCTATTCCCAAGGACAAAAGTTTGGTGTATAATAACACCTGTAGCTTGGTTAATTAAATGACAATCTTTCTGGAGAGGTGTCTGTGCATGAAAAAGCTGATATTGGTCACAAGCCCGCCGGCCTGCGGAAAAACCTTTATTTCCAAGCAGCTGGCAAAAGCGCTGAACCACGTTGTCTATCTGGATAAGGATACCTTGATCCCTTTGTCCAAGCAAATCTTTGCGGTGGCGCACCAGCCGTATGACCGCAGCAGCATCTTTTTTGAAAAATATATCCGTGACCTGGAATATCGTGTGGTTCTGGACCTTGCTATGGAAGCGCTGGAGTACGATGATATTGTGCTGATTAACGCCCCCTTTACGCAGGAGATCCGTGACCTTGACTATATTACCACCCTGCGTGCCGAGCTGAAAAAGAAGCAGGCGGAGCTGGTTGTGATTTGGGTAGATACTAACCCCGAAGTGTGCCACCAGCGCATGATCGACCGCGCCAGCGACCGTGACATGTGGAAGCTGAACCACTGGGACGAATATATCCTGGGTGTCAACTTTAACCCGCCGCTCAGCTTAAAGCTGGAAAACCAGCCCGATTCGCTGTTGATCTTCCACAATTCTTCCGATGAAGAGTTTGAAGAGAGCATGAAAACCATTGTTGCCCAGTTGGAAGCCGCTGTGGCCAACCGTGTGGAGATCCCGCGCACCCGGTATTGATACTGTCTGTTTTTTATTCCCATTGTGCCGCTTTGGCATGATGGGATTTTTTATTTGCTGTCTGAAATTGCTTTAATTGCTTTTACCGCCGGGGTATGGTATAATCTATTCTGTATCAATCTGCAAAGCAGGGCGCTGCTTTGCGGCAAAAATCAACAGCAAAAGGGGCAGGGCATATGGCAAAGGATCTTCTGGTCGGTTCCACCGGTTTTGTGGGGGGCAACCTGGCGGCAAAACATGCGTTTGCCGCAGTATGCCATTCCACCGATATTGCCGCGCAGTTCGGTGCCAAGCCGGATCTGTGCGTGTATGCCGGGGTGCCCGCCGCCATGTTTTTGGCGAATGCAGACCCGGATGCCGACCTTGCCGTGATGGCCGCCGCGCGGGAAAACCTGCGCCAGATCGCCCCCAAACAGCTGGTGCTGATCTCCTCCATCGCTGTCTATGCCGACAGCAGGGAAAAGGACGAGCAGAGCCCCATGACACCGGACGGCCTGCCCGCCTATGGCCGCAACCGCCTGCAGCTGGAACGATGGGTGCGGGAGGATTACCCCAATGCGCTGATTGTGCGGCTGCCTGCCCTATACGGCATTGGGCTGAAAAAGAACTTTTTGTTTGACCTGCACACCATCACCCCGGCTATGCTCAAGCCGGAAAAATATACCGAACTTGCACAAAAATCCCCCCTGGTACGGGATGGCTATACCCTGGCAGATAACGGCTTTTATAAGCTCAACGGTGCGGTGGATGCCGCGGCCCTGCGGGAATTTTTTGCGGGCAATGATTTTAACGCCCTTGCCTTCACGGATTCCCGCAGCCGTTACCAGTTCTATCACCTGGCCCGCCTGTGGCAGGATGTGCAGACCGCGCTGCAAAACGGCCTGACCACCCTCAACCTGACCACCCCGCCCGTTACGGCGGCGGAGGTTTACACCACAGTGACCGGCAAAGCCGACTGGCAGAACGAGCTGCCCAAGCCCCCGTTTGATTATGACCTGCGCAGCCGGCATGCTGCGCTGCTGGGCGGGGCGGACGGATACCTGTGTACAAAACAGCAGGAGCTGGATGAGATCTGCGCCTTTATGCGCGCATGGAGGAACTGAGGATGTCCGAACTGAAACTTGCAATTTCCAATATTGCGTGGGATAAAGCGGATGACGAAGCTGTTTACGCTGCCATGCAGCAGAACGGCTTTACCGGGCTGGAAATTGCCCCCACCCGTATTTTCCCGGAATATCCGTATGAAAACCTGACCGGAGCCGCTCTGTTCGGCGGCTACCTGCTCAACCGCTGGGGGTTCCATGTACCCAGCATGCAAAGCATCTGGTACGGCCAGACCGGCAATATTTTTGACCCCGTGCAAGCCGAAGAATTGCTGGATTATACCGCCGAGGCGTTCCAGTTTGCCCACACCATCAACTGCCCCAGTCTGGTGTTCGGCTGCCCCAAAAACCGCCGTCTGGACCCGCCGCACACCGCAGCAGAGGGCGATGCCTTTTTTGCCAAGGCCGGTGCGCTGGCGTCCCACTATGATGTGGTGCTTGCCATTGAGGCCAACCCCCCGGTATACACCAACTACCTGAACAATACAGCCGATGCTTTTGCCATGGTCAAACGGCTGCAAAGCCCCGGCCTTGCGGTTAATCTGGACCTTTCCACCATGATCTCCAACGGCGAGCGCCTGCGGGATTTTGTGGATGATATCAAATACGTCAGCCATGTTCATATCAGCGAGCCGGGGCTGGAACCCATTGTTCCGCGCCAGGAACACAAAGAACTTGCCATGCTGCTGAAAGCCGTTGGCTACAGCGGCGATGTTTCCATTGAGATGAAGCGGACGAATGTGGAAACCGTCCGCAAGACCCTTGCCTATATTGCGGAGGTGTTTGCATGAGCCTGCAGCCAGTGCCGATCCAGAATGTTCCCGGCGTGCCGGATTATACCTGCACCGCCTTTTTGCCCAAAAGCAGCGATTACTGCCTGCTGATCCCCGTCATCAATGAGGGCTCCCGCATTTTGACCGAGTTGGGCCGCGCCCAGAAAGCCGGGGTGGACCGTTTGGTGGATATTGTCATCTGCGATGGCGGCTCCACCGATGGCAGCATGAACCCCGATACGCTGGAGCTGTACGGGGTGAACACCCTGCTGGTCAAAACCGGCCCCGGCAAACAGGGTGCCCAGCTGCGCATGGGCCTGCATTTTGCCCTGACCTTTGGCTATAAGGGCGTGCTGACCATTGACGGCAACAATAAGGATTCCATCGAGGATGTTCCGGAATTTGTTGCCAAGCTGAAAGAAGGCTATGACCTTGTGCAGGGCAGCCGGTTTATCCCCGGCGGTCATGCCATCAATACGCCCAAAACGCGCTATGCGGCGGTACGGCTGATCCATGCGCCAATCATCAGCGCGGCAGCCCACCAGTGGTTTACCGATACCACCAACGCTTACCGCGCCTACAGCCGCGAATACCTGACCCACCCCGATGTGCAGCCGCTGCGGGATGTGTTTATGGGGTACGAGCTGCTGGCCTACCTCAGCATTCGTGCCACTCAGCTGGGTCTGCGCGCCTGCGAGGTCCCCGTGACCCGCGCATACCCGGCATCCGGCAAAACGCCGACCAAGATCAGCGGCTTTAAGGGCAACAGCAATCTGCTGCAGGTGCTGTTTGCCGCCGCAACGGGCAAGTATAACCCGTAATCGGGCAGGGGTGCCCGGCATAGTAATAGATTATCGGAGGTCCTGTGCATGACAGTGGATAAAATCATTATTGGTGCTGGCCTGTATGGCCTGTACGCAGCCCAAAAGTGCGGCGCGGCAGGCCAGCGGGTACTGGTGCTGGAGCGGGACCCCGCCCCGTTCATGCGCGCGACCTATATCAACCAGGCCCGCGTACACATGGGCTACCATTACCCGCGCAGCTACTCCACGGCCATCAAGAGCGCACATTACTTCCAGCGCTTCTGCCGGGATTATGATTTCTGCCTGCACACAAGCTTTGACCAGATCTATGCCACCAGCGCACATTTCAGCTGGACCAATGCGGCCGAATTCCGCCGCTTCTGCGCCGCGGCCAAGATCCGCTGTGATGATGTTGCCCCGGAGCGCTACTTTAATAACGGTATGTGCGATGGCGCATTTTTGACCACCGAGTATACTTATGATGCCCAGGTGCTGAAGAACTGGTTCCTGGAACAGCTGGCAAAGCTGCCCAATGTGCAGGTTCTGTACAGCCATAAGCCGGACAAAATTGAAAAAGCCGGCAGCGTGTGGCGGGTAACGGCAGGGGATACCATGGTGGAAGCACCGTTCATCCTGAACGCAACCTATGCGGGCGTGAACGATATCCACGCCATGCTGGGCCTGCCGCCGTTCAAAATCAAATACGAAAAGTGCGAGATCATCCTGTGCACGGTGGATGAGCGGCTGAAAAATACCGGCATTACCGTGATGGACGGCCCGTTTTTCAGCCTGATGCCCTTTGGCCAGACCGGCCTGCACAGCCTGACCAGTGTGACCTTTACTCCCCACGAAACCAGCTATGATGCGGTAGCAACCTTCCCCTGCCAGCAGCAGAGCGAGGGCAAATGCAGGCCGGGCAGCCTGTATAACTGCAACGAATGCCCGGCTAAGCCGCAGAGCGCCTGGCCCTACATGAGCCAGCTGGCCCGCAAATACCTGAAAGAAGAGTACGGCTTTGCTTATCAGGGCAGCCTGTTCAGCATGAAGCCGATTTTGAAAGCCAGCGAAATAGATGATTCCCGCCCCACCGTGGTGCGCGTGATGAACACCGAACCGATGCTGGTCAGCGTACTTTCCGGCAAGATCAACACCGTGTATGACCTGGACGAGGTATTGAACGTATGAGTGTGACAAATAAAGAAAAGAATTTTATCTCGGCTGTGGTCTACCTGCACAACGATGGTGCCCAGGCCGTGCGGTTTTTTAAGGCGCTGAACGCCGTGCTGGACCAGCACTTTGAACAGTATGAGCTGGTTGCCGTGGATGACGCCTGCGCCGATGATACCATCCCCACCCTGCGGGACTGGGCCAAAGCGCTGGAAAAGCCGCTGACCATCCTGCACCTGAGCCTGCACCAGGGGCGCGAGACCGCCATGAACGCGGGCCTGGATGCCGCGATCGGCGATTATGTGTATGAGTTTGACTCCACCCAGACACCGTACCCCATTGAGCTGGTGTTTGAAGCTTACCGTGCCGCCATGGCGGGCAGCGATATTGTATCCGTCTGCCCGCGGTCCACGGCTGGCAGCAGCAAAATGTTCTACCGCGTGTTCAACGGCAACAGCCATTCGGCTTACAAGCTACGCACCGATGCGTTCCGCCTGGTCAGCCGCCGCGCCATCAACCGTGTGCATGCTTCCAGTGAAACGCTGCCCTACCGCAAAGCGGCCTATGCGGCATCCGGCTTAAAAATGACCGATCTGGAATTTGATGGCCGCCTGACTGATAATTCCGGCGGGCGCTTTGCCCTTGCCATGGACAGTCTGGCGCTGTATACCGATGCCGGGTATAAGCTCAGTGCAGGCATTGCCATCGTGATGATGTTCCTGGCGCTGGCGGAGCTGGCCTACACGCTGATCATTTTCTGCGCCGGGCACCCCATTGAAGGGTGGACCACCATGATGTTTGTGCTGACCCTTGGCTTTGCCGGGCTGTTTGCTGTGCTGACCATCATCATCAAATATCTTTCGCTGCTGGTGGACCTGGTGTTCAAAAAGCAGAACTACCTGATCGAGAGCATCGAGAAAATCCAAAAGTAAACCCTGCACAGGCGGGGAAGGGAGGGAGCCACCGCATTGATGCAGCAATATGACCAGCGCCGCCTGCGGCTGTTTGCGGTGGTGCTCTTTCTGGGAATCATGGCGGCCAACCTGGGGCGCTATCTGATCTTTGACGGCCTGTACCTGTGGGATGCCCGCCTGCGCTGGCAGGAGTGTGCCTATGTGCTGCACGGGCTGAACCCCTTTGATGTGATGCACAGCCGCGTGCCGTCCATCGAATCTATCGGCTGGCTGGATGCTTCCCTGGGGGGCACAGTGCCCTGGGCCTATGTGCTGGGCAATGTAATCAACCCCGGCTTTTTGCCGTACAGCGCGATGTGCGTGTACATTCTGGCGTTGGATTTTATCGCTCCGCTTGTCACGGCGCTGTGCATGGGCCGCTTTTTGCTGCGCCACCGCTATGTGCAGGATAAATACATGGCCGTGCTGGCATCGCTGCTGGTGTTTGCCCCCAGCATGTGGGCCAATGCGGTGCTGTTTGGCAACCAGAGCGGCATTGTGTGCTGCTGTGTTATCCTTTCCATGTGCGTGCTGGAGGACAGTGAGACTTTGGCGGGCCTGCTGCTGGCTGTTGCCATGTGCAAACCGCAGGTGGCGTTTGTGTTTTTGTTCCCGCTGCTCTGCAAAAAGCACTGGAAAGCAATAACCGTTACCTCCGGCACTGTGCTGGGGTCCTGGCTGCTGGCGGCCATTTTAACCGAAAGCAGCCCCATCTCCATGCTGACAGATATCATGGACCAGGGGTTGAGCTATAATACCTCTTATTATGGGCTGTTCAACTTTTTGTTGGGCTTTGGCATCTCCACCAAGGTGGTTCTCCTGCTGGATGTCGCTGTGGGCGGTGTGATTCTGCTGGCTGCTGCGGCCTGGATGTTCCGCAAAAAGCTGGATAATGACTGGCTGCTCTGGTACGCCGTTACCGCGGTGGTTTCCGTTATGTGGTTTTATAAGCAGAGCCATGATTATATCATTCTGGCGCTGCCTGCCATCGCTATTTTCTGCCTGCCGCATATCAGCCTGCCCGCATGGGGCAGTATCCTGATTTTGCTGGTGGATGTCATTGCCTTTGCGGTACCCAAAGTCTGCACCCTGCTGTGCGGCCTGCCGAAAGATGTGGTTTCGCCCTGGGCTAAACTGCTGGAAACGGTGGCCCTTATGGCAACACTGTACTATGTGTTCCAGTCTGCCAAGCGCCATGCGGCGGCATTGCAGCAGGCAAGCCAGAATGGATAATTCCATAGGGGCACACATTGTGCGCCCGCTGCCCTGGCTGGAATAAACGCCTTGCTTAGGGCAATACCGCATAATTCTAAGTGCCGATACGGCAAGCGAGGTGCGGCAGA
>OGPS01001874.1_pt1 | contig 14329 bp, 16 predicted proteins | sample 1552931 | NCBI WGS metagenome assembly OGPS01 (sample SAMEA2580252, study PRJEB22360) | human gut metagenome | biome: human gut; feature: human-associated habitat; material: faeces | place: Denmark | collected 2008/2010 | reverse complement strand
TTAACAATTTGCTGATTTAATAAAATTAACAAATAATTTCTAATGTTATCTATTAACCCTAATATCATTTTAGTATTATTTAAGTCGTTTATATCTAAATTATTGTTAATTACTATTAAAAATTTTGATAAAAATTCAATATTGTTATTTAGCCATTTGTATATCATTTCTTTAGTTGTTATATCTTCCCTTGTATTTTCATCATGAATTCTTTGAGATAAAAAATAATAGTATATACCAGAGCCTCTTAATAATATATTTTCATTATCGTACATTGAATAGCACAAACTAGAATCTTTATATGTAAGCCAAAGTTGTTTAAGTAAATTATTATCAGGAATAGTAATCCATTCATACATAGGAATTTTTATGCTACCACTTGATAAATCAAACAAACTAGCAATTCCATCTATTGTTTTAAATTTATTATTAACTAAATTATTAAAATACATAATTTTATTATTTTTACCTTGAGTCATTTTCTTTTCAATTTTAGCATATTCTCTTGTATACTCGCTTTGTGTGGCATGTTCCAAACAAATTGTAGGTAATAGTTTTACCATTTTTAATAAGTCTAAAGTCCCATTAATTCCTGTCATTATTTCCCCGTTTTTAATAACTGGAAAACATTTGTTGGTAGCACCACTTGTTTTTTCAACACTAAACCCTTGCGGACAATTCAGCATTGAAAAATCGTTTCCTAAATAATCACCACAATCCCCGATTCGAAGCATTGAATTTTGTGGAATACCTATTATTCTTTCAGCAACTTGTATAGCTTTATCTTTAGTAGCGGTACCAATTTGTAATACTTGCTTGCCATTATGTATTCCTATTGTTAGATTTAAATTTAAATTATTTGAATCTCTCATTAATGAATTAACAATTTCAATTATTTGACTACTAAATTCTAAATTATTATCTAAAATCATTAATCTTATATTGATTATAGTATTTGTATTAGAATCTACTGAATAAGTAATTTTGCAATGTTCTTTTAAAATGGATAAATCTGATAAAATAGTAATTTTTTTATTTAATTCAACTAATTTTATTAAATCTTCTTTGGATGATATATATTCATTAATGTTAAATAGTTGTTTGCTACCATTACTAGTCATAAATATTCTTGCTCCATCATTAGTAAGCGCGTACATTTTTTGCAATTGTGTTTCATTAACATCATATTTATTTTTTAAATCATAAACAATATCTTTTAATAAGTTATTTAATCCAGTCTCACCCCTGCCCGTGATAAAAACTATAGGTATGTGTTTTTTCAATATATTTGCTAGCATTGGCAAAACACGTGAATCTATCTTTGCTGAATTATCTTCTGTTAATGTTCCGTCTATATCAAAGCATACCGCATTGTATTTTTGTTGCAGCGATTTTTGGTAATTATTTAATAATTCTTCACTTATCATAAAAACCTCCTATAAAACTATACTTAAAGTTTTTATAGTTTTAAACTGACTAACAGATTCTAAATCTTCATTAAAGTAAATACTATTTCCACCATTTTGTTCCCAATCAATTAAATTTTTAATACTATCATCAATTAAAATTTCTCCATTATTTGGTAAATATATTTGACTTTTTTTAACATGTGGTGGAACAAATAATATTGGTACTTCTATCTTTTTATTCCTTAACAATTTTGTCTTCGCTTCCATTTCAACTAAAGTATGTATTTTAGTTAAAATAAAAAGTTGTTCTGATCTAGTTTGTCCTTTCAAAATATAATCAATAGCATTATTTATCACTTTGGACTCTTCTAACAATTGAAACCAATCTAATTCTTCAAAAAATTCATTCCAACTCATATCAGGTTTTTGATTTTTTCTTTCAACAACTCTCTTTTCTGTATCAAAGATTACCCCATCAAAATCAATAAATATTTTTTGATTAGACATTGTTATCACCTCTTGTAAATATATTATATCATATATATAGGAAATATTACGTCTAAATTATTTATTATTTAATTTTATTCTACTAATTTCAAAATGTCTAATATCATCTCTAAGTTCACAATACGCAGTTACATAAAGTTTATTATCATAATTAAACATTTGTAGGGGATGAATTGTTCTTTCCTGCCATTCTTGGTTTAAATTCCTATACAATATTTTTAGTGGCATTTTATTTGAAATTGCAGTATTTAAAGCAAAATATAATTCGTTCTTTGCACTTGACCCATTATCTAAAAAGTATTTGCTTTTTTCTTCTTCTACGTCATTGGCAAACTTAATTTTATTAATTAGTCTTTTATATTTTAAAATATCTTCATACTTTAGTTTTTCCAATATCGTGTTAATATTTTCTAACAATTGAATATCATATTTATTAAAATGATTATATTGGTTTTTAATATTTATTATGTAATATCCACCGTTTGGTCCCATAAAAGTTTCTATTGGAATTCCTGCCTGCTCTAATTCAACTTTATAATATCTAACCATACGTTCAGTAATGCCTATTTTTTTTGAAAGTTCCTTCACAGTATATTTATTTCCTGTATTCAAATAATTTAACATTTGAATTGCATTTAATATTTTACTCATTTTTTCACTTCCTTTATTTTATTGTATCAAATTTTTAAATAAAAAACAATTTTGTGTTTAATTTATAAAAATTTTATATATGTTTTTCCCTTTTGTTAGATTATTAGATTAACTATACTAACATATCATGTATTTTTTTTATTATAATTTGATGACATATGATTAAAAATTTGGTAAAATTATTTATAGATGGGAAGTAATTTTATGAACGATTTATTAGCAATAAAACTAAGACCTAACACCCTAGAAGAAGTAATAGGCCAAGAACATTTACTAGGAAAAGATAAAGTATTATATAACTTAATTAAAAATAAGAAATTATTTTCTATGATTTTATATGGTAAACCTGGTATTGGCAAAACTACGATTGCTTTAATGATTGTAAATGAATTAGGACTTAGATATAAAGTATTAAATGCTGTGATCAACAATAAAAAAGACTTTGACATAGCTGTCGAAGAAGCTAAAATGAATCATGGTTTAATCTTAATTATGGATGAAATACATAGATTAAATAAAGATAAGCAAGACTTATTATTACCATTCTTAGAAAGTGGTTTAATTACCCTGATAGGTATGACAACATCTAATCCTTATCATGCCATTAATCCTGCTATTAGAAGCAGATGCCAATTATATGAATTAAAAGAATTAAGTGATAATGATATAAGAAAAGGAATTAAAAGATTAATAGATAAAAATGTTTTAGAAGGACTTACTCTAAATGATGAAGCAATAGACTATATTGTTAAAGTATCTTCTAGTGATTTAAGGTTTGCTTATAACTTAATAGAAGTAGCATATTATGCCTCAAGTGATAAAAAAATAGATATTGATTTATTAAAAAATATATGTAATAAACCTAATATATTTCACGATAAAAATGAAGATGGCTATTATGATGTAATAAGTGCCTTCCAAAAATCAATTCGTGGTAGTGATGTTAATGCTAGTTTGCACTACCTTGCTAGACTTATTAATGCAGAAGATTTAGATATTATCATAAGAAGGCTATCCGTTATTGCTTATGAAGATATAGGACTGGCTAATCCTAGTATTGGTCCTAAGTTAGATGCTGTGATTAATGCTGTACTTAGATTAGGACTGCCCGAAGCTAGAATACCACTTGCAAGTATTGTAATTGAAATGGCTCTATCTCCAAAATCCAACAGTGCGGTTTTAGCTATTAATAATGCCTTAAATGATGTTACTAGTGTCCACTGTGGCAATGTGCCTGAACACATTAAAACAACCTCACCTAATTATAAATATCCTCATGATTATCCAAATCATTTTGTTAAACAAGAATACTTACCAGAAAATATTAGAAACAGAAAATATTATAACCCACAAAATAATATTAATGAATTAAAATATAAAGAAGTATTAAAAAAAATAGAAGATTTAAGAAAATAATTATTATTATATTTTTATGCTGTTGTAGTTTAAAAGATATATAAAATAAAACTAATAAATTCATGTAACTTATTAGTTTTATTAACATTTCCTACCGATAATGCGAGTAGCAAATGCATATTATTTTTTTCTAATTTTAACCTTATTTTCTTTACCTAAATTATCCATTAAATAAGATACAAGCTGTATATCAGGTAAATATTCTTCTATAGTTATTTTATTTATATCATATTTAAAATTCTTCTTATTATTAAATATAGGATTATTAAATCTTTTTACTCTAATATTCTCTTCATTTAGAATCATATAATCACTTATATAATTATTATCAAAATAAACAAAATCTTTATCTATTTTAACTATTTTTTTATCTATATTACCATCATATATACTTACAATATATATTCATACATTTTATCCACTACTCCCCATTAATTATATTATTTTATATTATTTAAAATGTCATTGATTACATAACTTGCACATAACATTCCAGATACTGCTGGAACAAAACTAGTAGAACCAATTACATTATTACATTTTTTACATTCTTCCGTAGAAGATACTACATAAATAGATCCCTTTATTTTTTCTTTAATTACCCAAGTTCTAATTTTTTTAGCTAATTTATCATAAGTTGTCTTTCTTATATCAGTTATTTTTAATAACTCTGGATTTAACTTATTACCAGTACCCATTGAAGAAATAAATTTAATTTTATAATTTATTGCATTTCTTATAATTAACTTCTTAGCCTTAACATCATCACAAGCATCAATAATATAATCATTACCTTTAATTATATCTATTACATTTTCTTCATTTAATTGCTCTTTTATTACTTTAACATTCAAATTTCTATTTATTTCTAATGCTCTTTCTTTAGCAACATCTACTTTATATCTACCTATATTATTAATATTAGTTATTACTTGCCTATTTAAATTAGTTATATCTATTATATCATAATCTACTATTGTTATATTAGAAATACCCCCTCGTACTAAGGCTTCAAAAGCATATCCTCCTACTCCACCTATACCAATAATTACTACTTTTTTATCTTTTAAAATATTAAATTTATCATTACCAATTAATTTTATAAACCTAGAAAATTCTTCCATATAACTTCTCCTTTTAAATTTAGGTACAAAAAAACCAAAGAGTCGACTCTATGAGATAAAACCCGCGGCGTTTGGCACACAGGTGGGTATCCCCATCTACTAATTAGGATTCTTACTTAGAAGCAAGCATTCAACACATAGTAAATTTTATGATTCCCTAAATATATCTTTAGTCGGTTTTATACTAAGATATCCTACTCTCTAGCTAATTTGATTATATCATTAAATTAATTAAATAGCAAGGATATTTTATCTTTTTTTACTATTTAACTTTGTTAAAGTTTCTTTAACTATATCATATAAAGGTTCCATCTCTACATTTTCTTGATAATAGATAAAACTATCTATTAAATTATTAAAAGTATCAACATCTAAATTATCATGAACAGGAAAACCAGATATTTTTCTTACATAAATATGAGCTAAATCAATATAATTTGTTTTTCCTCCAGGTCCCATTATTTCAAAATTTCTTTTCTTTATATTATTTTTAGCATGTGAAGAAATAGATAATAAATAATAATTAGTATCATCTTCACTAATAATAACACAAGGTCTTCTCTTATGTGAATCAAGATGATTACTAGTAGATAAGAAATCTTTAAAAATAAAATGTTCAATTGATATAATAGAACTTGGTCCTATATACATATTATTCACCATTTTCCATATAACCTAAAATAGTTTCTTTATTTACATTTTTTAAGCTATTCATAATATTAATATCGGCATTTTTATTAGTTTTAACTAATTCTTCAATTAATAATTTAACTTCTTTTCTCTTACCCAAACTCTTCTTAGTTACTTTACATGCACAGTCAATAAATTTTAAATTATTATATTTGGCAAAATGAATAATATCTTTTTCTTTAACATAATATAAAGGTCTAATTAACTGCATACCTTCAAAGTTTTTAGAATCTAATATAGGTAACATTCCTCCAAAAACACCATTATATAAAATATTTAACATAACTGTTTCAATAACATCATTAAAGTGATGCCCAAGAGCTATCTTATTACAACCTAATTCTTTAGCTTTAGCGTATAAATAACCCCTTCTCATTCTAGCACATAGATAACAAGGACTATCTCCTCCAACTCTATCTACTACATCAAAGATATCACTTTTAAATACTTCTATATCTAAATTTAATAACTTAGCATTATCTACTATTTGTTTTAAGTTTATATCTAAATAACCAGGATCCATAACCAAATATTTAGTATTAAAATTAAACTTATGATGTTTCTTTAATTCCTCAAAACATAGTGCTAGTAAAAACGAATCTTTTCCACCACTTATACAAACACAGATATTATCATTTTCTTTAATTAAATCGTAATCCTTAATAGCTTTAATAAATTTAGACCATATTTCTTTCCTAAATTTCTTTATTATTGACTTTTTAATTTCTACTTCATTCATATTAACTAATTTTAATTCCTAATTCTTTTAATTGATATTCATCTACTGTATTAGGACATTCACTCATTAAACATGAAGCCGATGCTGTTTTAGGAAACGCAATAACATCTCTAATATTTTCTGTATTAGTTAAAAGCATTACTAATCTATCAAGACCAAAAGCAAGTCCTCCATGTGGTGGTGTTCCATATTTTAAAGCCTCAACAAAGAAACCAAACTTATTTTTAATTTGTTCATCAGTTAATTCTAATGCTTCAAACATCTTTCTTTGAACCTCTTGATCATGAATACGAATAGAACCACCACCTGCTTCATAACCATTGATAACTATATCATAGGCCTTTGAATAACAAGATGCCTTATCAGTTAATAACTTATCTACATCACTATCCTTAGGTGAAGTAAATGGATGATGACATGCAACATATTTATGTTCTTCCTCACTATATTCAAATGAAGGAAAATCTACTACCCATAACATCTTATAAACATTACTATCAATTAAATTTAAATCTTTAGCTATTTTACATCTTAAAGCCCCAAGTGCTTGCTTAACTTCTTTTTTATTACCACCTAAAATTAATACCAAGTCATTATTCTCAATATTTAAATTAGATTTAATATGATTTATCTCTTCAGTAGTTAAATTCTTAACTATACTACCAGTAACTTCTTCATTATATTTAAGATAAGTTAAATTATTCTTAGTATAAGTATGAACAAAATCATTTAATTTATCCAACTCTTTTCTTGAATAATCAAGTGCCTTATTCTTAACTACAATAGCATTGATAATACCATTTTCACTTATTATATTACTATACATAGAAAATGAGGTATCTTTTAATATATCAGTAATATCATTTAATTTCATTTCAAACCTTAAATCTGGTTTATCACTACCATAATAATTAATAGCATCATCATACTTCATTTTCATAAGTGGTAATTTAATATCAATATTTTTAACTTTTTTAAAGACATAAGCAATCATACCTTCTGCCATAGACATAACATCGTCTTCATTAACAAAACTCATTTCAACATCTATTTGAGTAAATTCAGGTTGCCTATCCGCTCTTAAGTCTTCATCTCTAAAACATTTAGCAATTTGGAAATATCTCTCCATTCCACCAACCATTAATAATTGCTTAAATATTTGAGGAGATTGTGGTAAAGCATAAAACTTACCATGATTAACACGACTCGGTACTAAATAGTCTCTTGCTCCTTCTGGTGTTGATTTACATAACACTGGTGTTTCTATCTCTAAAAACCCATTATTATTAAAGTATTCTCTTACTGCAAAAGTAATTTCATGTCTTTTAATTAATTTTTCCTTTAAGTTTTCTTTTCTTAAATCTAAGTAGCGGTATTTTAATCTAGTATCCTCTAGAGCTGTAGTATTATTTAAATCAAATGGTAATTCAATTGAAGTATTTAATATTTCTAAATTAGTAACATCCACTTCGATCTCACCAGTATTTAAATTCTTATTTTTACTTTCCCTCTCAATAATGGCACCTTCTACTTTTAAAACATATTCATTTTTAATCTCTAATGCTTGTTTATAATATTTATTATCAGGTTTAATTGCTAATTGGATAATACCAGATCTATCTCTTAAATCAATAAATATTACACCACCTAAATTTCTTGTTTTGTTTACCCATCCATATAGAGAAACAACCTCTCCTACATTTTTAATAGTAAAACTATTATTTTCATATTTCTTCATATAATTTCCTCCTTATAATATAAAAACACACTAACTCGTAAGGACGAAATTCGCGGTGCCACCTTACTTCACCAATGTGCTCTTTATTTACCTATAACGTATGTAATACGATTTTTCTTAATTATTTAAGTGTCACTTCTTAAACGAAAAATATAATATAATTTTATCACATTTAATTTTTTTTGCAAGTAATATTTGTCCTTTTTATTAGTTTTTTTGCTTCAATCTTATCTATTTCTAAAGTTTTTTCTAAATTTCTAATATCTATTCTCTTTTTATTTAGTAAATATTCTTCCATAATCTTTACCGCATCATCTTTATCATAAGTAGTATATATATATTTAGCAAATACTTGAGATAACATATTAGTAAAATTAAATTTACTTAAACTAGTATCATAATAATTACATACATTATCATTTGCATTTAGTAGTTTCAGTAGATGTAATAATGTCTTAAAATAAGATTTTTGGTTGTATATAAAATAATTATCATAATATACTGGTAACCAGGTTAAATAAACACACATTTCTTTTAATATAATAAGATTTAGTTCTTTCTTAGAAAACATTTTGTTTTGATTACAAAAGTCTTCTAAAAAATAAGTACTAGCACAACTAGGGAGTTCAGCAATAGTTTCATTGATATTATATTTATACTTCTTAAAACATAAAGCATGTTCTATTTCATGAATAAAAGTAAATAAATCATATATAGTATTCTCTCTTCTTATCACAACATATGTTTTATCATTATGAATAAAATAATTACATATACCCCATAACTCAAAATTCGGCATCTTTCTATTTAGAAAATAGGTTTTATCACTTTTAATTATCTTATCATAACTATCAATAATATTTCTATCTTTAAAACTATCATAATAATTATAACCTATCTTAATTATTTTATTAGTCCCTAATTTTCTTGTTGGTAAAGGTCTTTCAATCATATCTAAATTATATGTATCACATATTATACTGGCTTGTTTAAGTAAATTGAGATGTTTTTTAAAATATAGAGAGGTAAATAATTTCTTAACACTTAATACTTCTTTTAAAACAAAAAGAGAATCGATTAATTCATTTATTTTATCAATGAAAAATAAATTATTATCTTCATCTATACTATCTAATTCTTCTTTTACATCAACAAAAGCAAAAGATAAAATATCTAAAATATCTTCATAATTAGCAAGATAATTAACTTTATCCTTATTATTAATTTGCTTATCTTCTTTAATTTTGTTTATTTCATTTAAAACATGTGCTTGATTCCAATAATATTTCATACCATATACTCCCTTAAAAATATTGTACTAGATATTTGATATAATTACAAGATAAAAATGTTTAGCAATTATATAAAAACGAAGACTAAGAATAATAAATTAGTTATAAACATGGACAGATACTGATAACAGCATAGCAAAAGCATAAAAAAATTAGTCTAAATTTAAGACCAATTATCTATTTTCTTGATTACTTGTGATGGTATTATGATAATCTAAATATGCATAAGAAATACCTGCGACAAATACTAAAATAAAGGTTGTAATTATAAATACAGTTATTATCTCTTTAATATCTTTATCGTTCATGATATCACCTACTATTCTTCTTAAGTATACAATATTTTTTAATATTTATCAAGCATTTTTAATCTCTTGGTTTAAATATCAAAGATAAGAAGAAAGCACATACAATAGCCACGCTTATCCCCGCGGCCGTTAGATCAAATAACCCCATCGTAAGACCTAAAATACCAATATTTGAAGCCATATCCATTGCCCCATGAACAAGAAGATGACCAAACGATGTAATTGGCACGATAGCTCCTGCTCCAGCATATAAAACTATCTTATCGTAAATACCAAAGATATCTAAAAATGCTCCAACGACTACAAAAATACTTGTAACATGCCCTGGTGTTAATTTTGTATTATCTAGTATTATTTGAGAAATTAAACAAATCAAACCACAAAACAAAAACGCATATACATAAGTCATCATATTGTTACCTCCAAACTAATAGCATGTGCTATCGAAGGAATCGATTCCTTTTGAAAAACAAAAGTTGGTGAGAAAATTGCTCCAGTTGGAACTATTAAAACTCTTCTGTACTTACCCTTTAACATTTCCTTATAAATATAACCAAAATTTACTAAAGCACTACAAGCTGGACCACTTCCTCCTGCATAAACAGGTTGTTTAAGAACATCATATATCATCGTTCCACAGTCATTATAATTCTTAGTTATATCTAAATTATAAGCCGTTTTCATATAATCAGTAAGAATCTCTTTACCATATATACCTAAGTCTCCAGTTAAAATCAAGTCATAATAAGATGGTTCCCTCTTTAAGTCAGTTAAATGCCTATATATAGTATCTGCAGCCGAGATAGCCATCACTGCTCCCATATGATTTACATCTTTGACACCCATATCACATACTCTACCAATTGTAGACGATTCAATTTTTACTTTACTTTTTTTATTAGATAAAAGAACAGAAACGGCTCCAGTTACTGTAAATGTTGACGTTTTAGGCTTTGGTCCTCCATATTCAATAGGATTTCTAAATTGTTTCTCGGAAGCATTATTATGTGAACTGACACTACAAATAGAACTCTTTATTTTTTTACTGTCAATAAATGTTGAAGCAACAATTAAACCTTCACTTGAAGTAGCACATGCATTGTAAATACCAAGAAATGGGATGTCAATATCTCTTGCCATGTAATTTGACGCGGCTATTTGATTTTGTAAATCACCAGCTACAAGTAAATCAATATCATCTTTATTTTTATTAGTTTTCTTAAGTAATAGAATGACACTATCTTTCATTAATTTACTCTCTGCTTTTTCAAAACTACTTTCATTAAAATATAAATCATTTTTATATAATTTATCATAGTATTTTGCAAGTGGCCCATCTGCCTCATAAGGGCCTCCAATAGTATAAGTATCTTCTATATATACATTGTTATATTTACTTGTCATATTAACCTCCTAGTACCAATATTCTAAGTATTCCAAAGACGTAAACAGAGACTACTCCATATAAAATTACCGAGCCCGCTAATTTAAAGATATTAGCACCAATGCCTAGAACTAAGCCTTCTGTCTTGTAATCTAAAGCAGCAGAAGTCATAGAATGAGCAAATCCAGTAATAGGTATTAATAAAGCACTTTTAAATATTCTAACGAGTAAATCAAATACACCAAAAGCAGTTAATAAGGAAGCAATAATTATCCAAGTTAGAATAACTAGGATTCCCGATTCTTTTCTAGGTAGTGAAAGCCAGACTGAATAGCAATTGAGAAGCAATTCACTTAATATTCCAATAATACCACCTGTAAAGAAAACAATTAAACTATTTTTTAGTCTGTCTTCTTTAGGTGTATGTTTGTTAACAATGCTGTTATAATTTTCTTTCATAATAAATCACCAGTAATAGTATTGACTTATAATTTAAAAATATGTAATAAAAACTAATAAACTTGTATTTAATTAGAATAAAATACTTTTTTTATTATTTTTATCTACAGAACTACAACAGCGTAGCAAACGCAAAGAAAAAAAAGACATGGTTAATGTCTTTTAAAATTTGATTTTATCTTTAACATAGTCAATTAGTTCACTAACATTTATTTTTATTTGTTCCATGGTGTCTCTATCTCTAATAGTAACTGTATTATTTTCTAGAGTTTCATCATCTATAGTTATGCAAAATGGTGTTCCTATTGCATCATTTCTTCTATATCTCTTACCTATTGTTCCAGATTCGTCATAGTTAACCATGAAATCTTTATTAAGTTTTTTTGTTAACATTTTAGCGTATTCACTATGTTTTTTCTTAATTAAAGGTAAAACTGCAACCTTATATGGTGCTAAGAATGGATGTAGTTTCAATACCTCACGTACATCACCATCAGCCACGATTTCTTTTGTGTAAGCGTCGCATATAAATGCTAGAACCATACGATCGCATCCTACTGAAGATTCTATTACATATGGAATATACTTTTCGTTTGTTTCAGGATCTAAATATGCCATAGATACTCCACTAAATTCTTGGTGACGAGATAAGTCGTAATTAGTTCTGTTGTGGGTGCCCCATAGTTCAGCCCAACCCATTGGGAATAAATATTCAATATCACAAGCAGCCTTTGCATAGTGGGCTAATTTATCGTGGTCATGATATCTAATGTGCTCTAATTTCATTCCTAAATCAGTTAAGAACTTTGATGCATATTTCTTGTAAAATGCATAAAATTCGGTATCTGTTCCTTCTTTACAAAAGAATTGATGTTCCATTTGTTCAAATTCGATGGTTCTAAAAGTGAAGTTGCCCGGAGTTATTTCGTTTCTAAATGCTTTACCTATTTGACCAATGCCAAAAGGTATTTTAGCACGCATTGTTCTTTGTACGTTTAGGAAATTGACAAATTCGCCTTGAGCGGTTTCTGGTCGTAGGTAGACTAATCCGTTTTCACCTTTAACAACTCCTCTTTGTGTTGAAAACATTAAGTTAAATTCGCGAATATCGGTGTAATCGCTTTTGCCACATTTTGGACAGGGTATTTTGTTTTCACAAATATAGTCAAACATTTCTTTATCAGTCATTTTATCAGGAATAACTTTGTCAGTAAAACTAGATATTAAGTTATCAGCGCGATGTCTTGTTTTACAATGTTTACAGTCGATAAGTGGATCTGAAAATGAGCTGACATGACCAGATGCTTCCCACACTTTTGGATGCATTAAAATATCTGCATCAACTTCAAAACTGTTATTTGCTTCTTGTATGAATTTCTTTCTCCACGCATCCTTTACATTGTTTTTTAGTCTGCTTCCTAAAGGACCATAATCCCACGTATTAGCGAGTCCTCCATATATTTCACTGCCTTGGAACACAAAACCATATTGTTTGCAAAAGTTTACAATATCTTGCATAGTTAATTTTTCGTTCATAATATCACCCTTTCATTAAAAAAAAGATTCTTTTATTTATGTAAGGACGAGTAATACCCGCGGTTCCACCTTATTTATTCTAAAAGAATCCCTTTATCGTTAATCGCTCCTAGGTTTCCAAGCCTAATCTTTGCTTTGTTAATACAATATTATTATATTAAATTTTGTTGCAAATGTCAATTCTTTTTTGTGATTTGATCCTTTTTGCTAACTTCCCACAAGCAAATATTTTAATCTAAACCGTGGGCATAAAATCCGACAGGTACTGCCGTACTCATTTTTTTTGCGTTTGCTTTCGCCTTTTAGTGCAAAGGCATTAACTATCATTTAAATATATTTTAAATTGAAAATATTTATTCATTTTTACATCTCCTTTCTTAGTACAATCACTATACTACAAAGGATGTTATAAAGTCAAATTCCCAAAATTAAAAAACTACACGGGCGTTTGTTAAAAACTGACACAAAAACATACCAAAATTCAAAAAACAACCGGGTGTTTGTTAATTTTAGTAATTCTAATATTTTTTTATTTTTTTTATAAGTTTAACATAACTTATCAAAAAATATAAAGAATATATTTCATCAAAAATTACACCATTAATATATTTATAATGAATAATATGTATAACGTTGAAATTTATTAATAGCATCTTGTCTATCATTTATAATTACGCCTTTTGAAATAATGTAATCTAATAGTTCCTCATTACTTTTATATACCTTCATTTTTCCTCCAAAATAAAATTGACCTAGGGCTTCTAAAGTTTCCTAGGTACCAATCACTTATAACTATATACTAATTGTATTAAATGTCAACAATATTAGTTAAATTCTTTTAAAAATTCAATACTTAAAGTTCAATGGCTGATAAATAATTTGATGTTTCTATTGATAATTTTTTAGTTAAATTATTTTATCTAATAAATCATCAAAAATTTTTCTTTCTTTTTTTGTACTAACAGGTTAAATAGATTATATGATATTTTGAGGTATTATATTTATAAATTAATATATTTGTTATACAATAATGATTCTCATTATATATAAAGGAAGATTAAAATTATTAAAAAAAG
>OGPS01001855.1_pt1 | contig 14426 bp, 14 predicted proteins | sample 1552931 | NCBI WGS metagenome assembly OGPS01 (sample SAMEA2580252, study PRJEB22360) | human gut metagenome | biome: human gut; feature: human-associated habitat; material: faeces | place: Denmark | collected 2008/2010 | reverse complement strand
ATATACTTAATACTGTAATTATGGTTATTAAAACTATTAATATATTTAATAGGATCATTAACCATTAAATGAATATCTAACTTCTTATTACTAATCTTATTTATCTCATTAATCTCTTCTATTGAATAAGCAACATTATTAGTAAAAGTATTATCCATTACATCTATATGAATATAATCTATATCATAATCATTTATCTTTTTTATAAATTCTAATCTATTCTTAATAGATAATAATGATATTGATAACTTCACTAAAACCACCTATTTCTCTATAAAATTCTTATAATTCTCATATCTACTTAAAAGAATCTCTTTATTATTAACTTTTTCTTTAACCTTACATCCATCTTCTTTTATATGCATACAATCTCTATACTTACAATATTCTAAATTATCAAACATCTCTTGCATATTATCCCTAATATCTATTTTAGACATACCATCAAATGTTAAAGAAGAAAATCCTGGTGTATCTACGATAAAACCATCATATATTTTATATAATGATACACATCTAGTAGTATGTTTCCCTCTACCTAAAGCATGTGATATACTATCAGTCTTCAATTTTAAACTAGAATCTAAATAATTTAATAAACTAGATTTCCCTGCTCCACTTTGCCCAGTTAAAACTGAAACCTTATTACTAATTATCTCTCTTAATTTATCTTTATCATGATTTAAAACAACAATATATCCTAAACTAGAATAATAATTAATATATTTATTAATTTCATCTAATTCTTTTTCATTAAGTAAATCTAACTTACTCAAACAAATAATTGGCTTAATATTATTATAACTTATAATAGTTAACATCTTATCAAGTAAATTAGTATTAAATATAGGTTCCTTAACACTTACTACAATTATAGCCTGATCAACATTACTAACAGGAGGTCTTAATAAAACATTATCTCTTTTTTTAATATCTACTATAAACTTATTAACTTCATCAAAGATAACATTATCTCCTACTAAAGGAATAATATTATTTAATCTAAATTTACCTCTTGCTTTACATATATATTCAACATTATTAGCAAGTACTACATAATCATTACTAATATTCTTAACTATTTTACCTTCCATACTACTCCTGTGGTAATAAAGGTTCTATTGGATCTACACTAATAGATTTAGCAACAGTTAACTTTAAAGTAGTTCCTTTTACGATTGTATATCCCGCAGGCTTACCCTGACTAAGTATAGTACCCTCAGGTTTCATTTCTGTTTCCTCATAAGTAATACTTAACTTAATACCATATTTTTCCGCAAAAGCTTCAGCATCCGCTAAAGTATAACCCTCTGCAATCATATCTGGATATGTCTCCACAATATCAGGAATATATAATGTTATCGTATCTCCCTTTACTAACTTAGTTCCTTCTTTAGGATTTTGTTCTATAATAATATCTGCCTTATCTCTATATTCATCAACATTATCAACAGTCTTTCTTTCTACCAAAACATATAATTCATTAACTTTTTCTAAAACCCCTTTAACTTCTAAATAATTCTTACCTACTAAATTTTCTACTATATAATTACTAGTACCAGCAGATTCAATAATAGTTATAGTAGTCCCTTTTTTAACAGTTCTTCCCACTCCAGGAGATGTCCCAATAACCTTACCTTCAGCAATCGTATCACTAGTTTCCATCTTAGTATCAACTGAAATTAAGAAACCTTCTTTTTTAAGTTTTTCTTCCGCTTTAACAACAGTTAAACCAGATACATCAGGTATTTTAACATCAGGCACCGCAGTTAGACTAGGTAAAATAACAAAAACAAAACCAAAAGTTATTACAAGCAATCCAAAAATAGATAATAAAATATATAATAATTTGTTATTTTTTTTCTTTTTCTTATCTACACTAGACATATCATTAATCTCCTCATCTAAATCAGTTACCGTTTTATCTTTCTTTATCTCTTTTTCTTTAGGTAATTCTTTTAAAACTAAAGTATCTTCTAAATCAGTTTCTGGATACGGATAAACATATCTCTTTTCATTTTCTCTACTCAAACAAGTATCTAAATCATTATACATCTCTCTAACATCATTATATCTATTTCTTGGATTCTTTGCTGTTGCTTTTAAAATAATGTTTTCAACACTTTGAGGAATAACTGGATTTATTTTTCTAACACTGGGTATTTTCTCCTTCATATGTTTAAGTGCTATCTCAACAGCATTATCACCCTTAAATGGCACCTCTCCCGTTAAAAGTTCATACATCAAAATACCTACTGAATATATATCACTCTTAATCGTAGGCCCCTTTCCATTAGCTAGTTCAGGGGGTAAATAATGAACACTACCCATAACTGAATTAGTTTGCGTTAAAGAAGTTGCATTCATTGCCACGGCTATCCCAAAATCAGTTATTTTTAAAAGACCATTATCAAGAATTAAAATATTTTGAGGTTTAATATCTCTATGAATAATATAAGCATCATGAGCATGAGCAAGCCCATCAGTTAATTGCTTCATAATATCAATTACTTCAGGAATAGTTAATGCTCCACGTTTTTGAACTAATTGCTTTAAAGTCTTACCCTCAACATATTCCATTACGATATAATGATTTCCCTCTTCCTCACCTACATCATATACTTCAACAATATTAGGATGTGATAAATTAGATACTGACAAAGCTTCTCTTTGAAATCTACGAATAAATTTCTCATCACCAGATAAATCACCACGCAACACCTTAATTGCTACTTTTCTATTTAAAATAGTATCATTAGCTAAATAAACATTAGCCATTCCACCTTCACCAATCGATTTAATAATCTCGTAGCGATCATTAATCTTTTGCCCCTTTACTAACATTAAAAACCACCACTTTCTGTTTGCATATATGCAATAGATATATTATCAGTTCCGCCTCGACTATTACTTTTTCTAATTAGCCTAACTACCTTTTCTTCAATATCTAATTTACCATTTAAAACTTTTTCTATTTGTTCGTTAGTTATCATATTAGTAAGTCCATCACTACAAAGAAAAATGCCTTTTACAGAAGTATCAACATCAAAAATATCTGCTTCAATTGGATTATTAGCCCCAAGAGCTCTCATTAAAACATTCTTTCTAGGATGATACTTAGCCTCCTCTTCCGTAAGTTCTCCTGTTGACACAAGTAAATTTACTAAAGTATGATCTTTCGTTACTTTAACCATTTTATCATTCTTAATAACAAAACCGGAACTATCACCAATATTACCAAATAAAATATAATCATTAGTTCTAATTGCTAAAACTAAAGTAGTACCCATCCCTTTACTTTCGTCATGCTTTTTTGTGTAATCAAATATTTTATTATTAATTTCAGTTACAATACTTCTAATCCATTCTATTGCTTCCTCTTTACTACCCATTGTTTTTAATTTATTAAAAGATTTCTTTATATGTTCCGTTGCTATTGAAGAAGCCACCTCTCCTGCTTTATGTCCTCCCATACCATCAGCAACAGCCATAATATACTCATTATTATCATTATGTAAAATGATTACACTATCTTCATTATGTGTCCTAATCTTTCCTGCATCAGTTAAATAAAATGTCTTCATATTCTCATTCCTTACCTTTACTATAATTAGCCCTCAATTGTCCACAGGCTGCATCAACCTTACTACCAAACTCCCGTCTAACAGTAACATTAATCTTACTTTTCTTAAGTATATCATAAAATCTCATAATTTGCTCATTTTTTGTTCTTCTAAATGAAATATTATCAGTTTCATTATATGGAATTAAATTTACATATGCATTCATTCCTTTTAATAAATTAGCAAGTTCCATAGCATCTTCTAAAGAATCATTAATACCACTTAATAATATATATTCAAAAGTAACTCTTCTATTATTATTATCTAAATATTTCTTCAAACTATCAATTAACTTAGAAATATTATAAACTTTATTAATAGGCATAAGCTTATTTCTTAATTCATCATTCGCCGCATGTAAAGAAATAGCCAAATTAACCTGTAAATTCTCTTTACTAAACTGTTCTATCTTAGGTACAATTCCACAAGTAGAAACCGTTATATGCCTTGCACCAATACTAATACCCTTATTAGAATTAATTATTCTAATAAAACTCATTACATTATCATAATTATCAAATGGTTCCCCAATCCCCATAATAACAACATGACTAATTCTTATCCCAGTAATCTTTTCTACTTCTAATATCTGTAATACCATTTCATGTGTAGCTAAATTTCTTACTTTTTTTAACCTTCCACTTTGACAAAAAGCACATCCCATGTTACAACCCACTTGCGAAGAAATACAAATGCTATTACCATAATCATGATACATTAAAACCGATTCTATTTTCTGTCCATCACTTAATTCAAACAAAAACTTCTTAACTAATTTATCACTTTGTACCTCTAATAACTTTAACTTATCAAAACTAAAATCACTTTGTAATTTATCAATCGTTTCCTTACCTAAATTAGTCATCTCATTTAAATTATCTACTCTTTTTTTATATAACCACTCAAATACTTGAGTAGCCCTAAATTTTGAAATATTATTATCAACAAAATATTTTTCTAATTTTTCAAACTCTATTCCATAAATATTCATATTATTATATCACCTATTACTAATTATTATTATAACATTTAATTAGAAAAAAAACATAAAATTTAAAGAAAAAATATAAAATTTACATACCCCATTTATTTCTTACATTAAAAAAGACTAGTTATCCATAAACTAATCTTTAATTGAGTAAATCGTTTAGGAAGTGTATTCTACCAATTATTTTAATTTTCAAGCAAAATTAGGCTTTATATATTATTATTTTCTAATAACCAATCAATAATGTTTTTGTGAATAATGCCATTTCGTGAAAAATCCATTTTATCAAGAGAAAGAACATATCTTGGGTAATTATCATCTATTGCTTTAAATGCTCCAAATTCTCTTTCTATAACATCATCATTTGCAAGCAAATATGCTACTTGGTAATATTCCTTGATATTATCTTTAGTTGCAATAAAATCTACTTCTCCATCTTTAGTTTTTCCTATATATACATCATATCCTCTTTGTAAAAGTTCATTATAAACAACGTTTTCAATTGCAAAACTTTTATTTATTTCAAAAGCATTATTTTTTATTTGTGCTATTCCTAAATCAGTCATATAATATTTATTCAATGTTTTTAGTATTGCTCTTCCATGTATATCATATCTATATATTTTTCTTATTATTAAAGCTTTACATAAAGCATCAAGATAAATATATAAAGTTTCCGTAGATATAGATTTGCCTTCAGTTTTTAAAAAATTAATAACATTTTCGGCTGAAAATTCTCTACCTGTAGTATCAACAATATACTGTAGTAACAAATTAAACAAAATTGTATCTTTTAATCCTAATCTATCAACTACATCTCTTAATATTATTGAATCAAATACACTATGCAAATAATCTTTTATATTATTTTCATTTTCAAATTGACATCTATTAGGAAGCCCACCCCATTTTACAAAATTCCAAAAAGTTTCTTCATCTTTTGGTTTCTTTTTTGAAAGTTCTATAAACTCCTTATACGATAATGGAAAGATATTAAATAAAACATATCTACCAGACAAAACTGATGATAATTCTTGAGATAATAATTTACTATTCGAACCAGTAATAAAAATACTTATATTATTAGTTGATGCCCTCAATGAATTTACAACCTCTTCAAAGTTTTCAACTTTTTGAATTTCATCTAAAAATATATAATATTTGTTTTTATCTAATAATTGATCTTTTATATATTTGTTAAGCTTTTTATAATCTTTTAATTCTTCATATTCGATATATTCAAAATTTATATAAATGATATGATCATCATCACATCCACTTTCTTTTAATTCATCAATAATTTGATTTAGTATAACTGACTTACCGCATCTTCTTATTCCAACTAATATTTTAACAAGATCGCTTTCATAAAAGCCTCTTATTCTAGATAAATAATTTTCTCTTTTAATCATTTCAATCACCTATATAAATAATATATTATTTTTTACATTTTGTCAAGTTATTTCTCGTTTAAGAAATAACTTCTTATTTTTCGACATTTATTTCGCAAAATTAGCAATTGGTTTCGGTAGTAACAATACTGAAAGTAACCTCCGAAAACGATACCAAATAAAAAAGACTAGTCATCCATAAACTAATCCCCATACAATTTTAGTAGTGTGATTTCTTTCATACACTGCCAATTATTTTCCTTTATTATTTTTTTAAAAAATGTATCTAAATACTTAACATAAATCCAATTAAACTTATATCGAGTTTTATATTTTTAATTAAGCAATAAATGTTAGTTATAAATCATAATTAATACTTATTAATAACATAATCCCTATTACCAAAACCATTACCAAATAATTACAACAGCATAGCAAAAAGCACATAAAACAAAACTTATATTATGATAAACTATTTATTTAAAACCTGCATACTTCTTAAAACTATTTGATATTTATCATATCTCCTTTGAACCAAACCCTTAATTAATACAATATTCCCTTTTACCAATAACCTCTTATACATTTCATATTGATTTTTAAACACCGTTAAAGTTATCTCTCCACTTTCATCCGTAGCATAAACAAAAGCCATAACATCATTATTCTTAGTAACTATCTCATTTACCTTATCAATATATAACTTTATATTCACTAAAGAATCATAATACTTAGGAACATCATTTATTGAAATATCATTTATATCCTTATAACTAGAAACCGGATGAGTACTCATATAAAAACCTATAGCCAAATTCTCTTTATCAATTAACTCCATATTACTATACTCATCATATTCTTTAATAATAGGTTCTTCAACACTAATAATACTATTTACATCCACCAAATCAGCATAATTATAAATATTATCTAAATTCAAAATCAATGTTTTCTTATTATAAAACTCCCTAAAGCAACCAGCATATATTAAATTAGTAATAATCTTCTTATTTACTATCTTCTTCATTCTAACAACAAAATCAATAAAACTACTAAATTCTCTAATATTTCTCTCCTTTATTATTTCATTAATAGTAATCACACCAACATTCTTAACAATCGAAAGAGGTAAAATCAAGCCATCACTTGAAGCCTTATATTTTTTTTCACTCCTATTTATAAGAGGCATAATAATATTAACACCTCTATTTTTTAATTGTAATAAATAATCCTTTGTTTTTATTTCACTACCAACAACATTATTAAGTAAAGCAGACATAAAATAACTATAAAAATATGTCTTTAAAAATGCCATCTTATAAGCTACAATTGCATAAGAAACAGAATGACTCTTATTAAAACCATAATTAGCAAACTTTAAAATTAATTCATAAACTCTCTCACTTACTTCCTCAGCATAACCATTCAAAACAGATTTTTTTATAAATTTATCCTTCTCACTAAGTAAAATATCTTCATTCTTCTTAGATACGGCTTTTCTTAAAATATCAGCCTCACCCAAAGAATAATTAGCCATCTTATTAGCTATTTGCATTATCTGTTCTTGATAAATAATAATTCCATAAGTAGACTTTAATATCTCTTCCAAAGAAACATCTATATAATCAATTTTCTCTTTTCCTTCTTTTCTTCTAATATAACTATCTATATTATCCATAGGACCTGGTCTAAATAAAGCCAATGCCGCGATTAAATCATCGAAAGTATCAGGTTTTAAATTTCTTAAAAAATGTCTCATACCACCACTTTCAAACTGAAATATTCCATCAGTATTAGCCGTCTTAAATATTTCCATAACTCTTTTATCATTATCAATAGGAATATTAGCAAAAGTTATATTTAATCCCTCATTATTTCTTATATTATTAATAACCTCATCAATAATAGTTAAATTTTTAATACTAAGAAAATCCATTTTAAGCAAGCCTAATTCTTCTAAATATTCCTTAGAATACCCCGTAAGATAATTACCTGTTTCATTTTTATACAAAGGAATAACATTATCAATAGAAGTATTAGCAATAACAACACCCGCTGCATGTACCGTAACATGACGTGGTAATCCTTCTAACTTCATACATATTTTATATAAATTAGCTAACTCCTTACTTTGAAGCATATTTTGAAGTTTACCATTTTCTAATGAAGTTTTTAAATCATCACCAATTAATTTAGTCATATTATCTATAATTGAAGGATGTATTTTCAAAACTCTAGCCACATCTCTAATAACTTGTTTAGAAGCAAGAGTATTAAAAGCAATGATAGAAACAACCCTCTTATTACCATATTTTTGTCTAACATAATCTATTACTTCATCTCTTTTCAAAGCATCAAAGTCCACATCAATATCGGGCATAGTAACTCTTTCTGGATTCAAAAATCTCTCAAACAACAAATTATATTTAATAGGATCAATATCAGTAATACCAAGCACATAAGAAACCAAACTACCCGCAGCACTTCCACGACCTGGTCCCACTAAAATATTATTTTTCTTAGCATATTTAACATAATCCCAAACAATTAAAAAATAATTACAAAAACCCATTTTATTAATAACATCTAATTCATAGTTTAACCTATTTAAATAAACTTCTTGTACTTCACCATTTAATCTCTTATTAAGTCCTTTCTTACATATTTTAGATAAGTAATCATAATCATTAATATCATTATCATAACTAGGAAATAAATTTGGGGTAAAACCTAGTTCCACATTGCACATTAAAGCAATATCTAAAGTATTTTTAATATCTTTCTCATCACTTATCTTTATTACCTCTTCATAACTTAATAAATGCTTCCCCTTATCCTTTTTCAGTTCATACTCTCCAAGTACCTTACCATCTTTAATCATCTTAGCATAATCCAAATAGATATAATCATTTTCTTCCAAATAACTAACATCATTAATTAATACTTTCTTATCATTTATTTTCTCTTTTTCTAAGATATTACTATATCCCACATATTTAGTATCATATATATCATAAATAGATTTATCATAATACCTATAAGGCATCACTAAAACAAGATTATCTTTGTATTCCTCTAAATCCTTTATATTAATATTTCTTTCCGTGATAATTGTCGATAATTTAATTAAGTTTTTATAACCTAAATCATTTTTAGCGTAAAGTATTACCTTATAATTATCTATATCTAAAGTTATCCCAATAATAGGTTTAATATCATTTTTAATACATTCGTGATAAAAAGAAGGAACTCCAAACATGTTATTGTTATCTGTAATAGCTAAATACTTATAATTTAAAGTTTTAGCTCTTTGAACTAGTTTTGTGATATCATTCAAACTTTCTAACATTGAATAACTAGTTTTTACTTCTAAAGCTACATATTCCACATTATCACCTTCCTTTTTTTATTATATAATAATTTTGAAAAAAAAGCCATGTAATAATACATAACTTTATTGTTTTGCTTTTCCTACGGTAGTTTTAATTTTTAAACTTTATATAACTAATTAAATTACAACTATAACTTAGATATATTTTTATTAATTATATCTAAACTATTTTATCATATATCAAACTAGCATTAGTAAAATCAGCGATATTTTTAAAATTATCAATGTATCTACCACGTTCATTTAAATAATTTAAATAATAGGCATACTCCCAAAGGTCAATTATCTTCATTAGGAAATTCATTGATGTGATATACTAATTCTTCCATATCACAATTATAATTAAAATTATTCTAAACAATCTTAATAAGTTTAATTTTTATAAAAAGGTAATATTATAGTTATTAGGTTATATGAGAAACAACAGAAGTTGTAGCCCCTCAAACAAGACCAAAATCAAGATCAAAAGAAAAGAAAAACCCTTGATATACAAGGGATAATTATCATATGGTGCCGATTGACGAAATTGAATCGTCCTCTAAAGCTTACCATGCTTTTGTTTTACCACTAAACTAAATCGGCATAGAAACTAATTAAGAAATAATTAGTTTAATAATAACAAATAATGCTAAGACAACACGATATATTGCAAATATACTAAAATCATGTTTTTTAACATAATTAAGTAAGAACTTAATACATATTATACCAGTTATTGCCGCAATTGCAATACCTAAAATAACTTCTTTTGTAAACATTAAATCCTTAATATTTAATACTGTCGCACCAAAGATAATAGGAGTAGATAGCAAAAAGGTAAATTTTGCCACACCTTCTCTCGATACACCAAGAAGTCTTCCTGTTAGAATAGTAATTCCACTTCTTGAAAATCCTGGTATAACAGCTAATGATTGACTTAAGCCAATTAAGAATGTTTGCTTAAAAGTCATTTTTTCATATGTTGTTTCTTTTTTATAATGCTTAGAAGCCCACATATCACCTACATATATTAAAACTCCTACAATTGCTAAACATAATGCAATAAGTAATATATTGCTTCTTAGTACATTTTCAATAACATCTTCAAATAGATATCCTATTAAAGCACCAGGAATTGTCGCACATACCAAGTACCAAAACATTTTATTTTCAAAACTATTCTCGTGTTTAAAAACCTTATTAAATGCTCCCTTAAAAAGATTTAACCAGTCTTTCCAAAAAACAACAATTACTGAAATTTAAGTTCCAAAGTGTAAAGCCACATCAAAAGCTAGCTTTGCTTTCGTGGACATACTAAGTGAAAAATTAAAAAGAAATGGTACTAGAATCAAATGAGCCGACGAAGAAACTGGTAAAAACTCACCAATTCCTTGGATAACTCCTAATATAATAGCTTCAAGTAAACTCATGTATAATACACCCTCTTTTCTATACTACTTCTTTGCTTTCTCTAATGCTTTTTCTAGGGCTCTATATAAACCATCAATACTAATTGTACAACCTGTAACAGAATCAGTAGTTTTATCTTCATTTAACTTAATAAAATCAATGCCTTGATTATTTACCACAGCTTTTTCTAATGCTTCTACTTGCTCATACCATTCTGCTCCATCTTCAATTTTTCCCATATTTGAAGATACACCTTTCATACCATAAGCATTACCTAAAGTTTTTTTGGTGGTTTGTACACCCTCACTAGTAGTATATGTACTATCTAAGTAAACATTAGAAATTTTCCCATTTTTGTCCACCTCAACCTTTGCGGTTACTTTATTATTTTGACCTCCATATTCTTCCATAACATAGTCTTCATAAACTCCCTCTTTATATTTAACGCCACATCCTGTCAACATCAAAACTACGATTATACATAATAATATTTTTTTCATTTTCATCTTACCTTTCTAAACTGATTATAAAATCATCTTCATAATTAGTAAACTTCACACGACTTAAAATCGTATGCTTCTAATATCACTATTAGAATTTTCTCCAATTAATAATATCATTATTAATTTAAAGAGACATAAATTTGGATAGTTCCTACCCCATATATAACTGATACCATATCCAATATAATAATATCATATGCCAGAATGAAAGTAAATACTTTTAAGAATTAAAAAGGAAAAATCTAGCTCAGAAGAAATTCTAAAACAGTACGCTTTTTGGTATGTCAATTATTTGACTAGATTACATTTTTTTCGTATAATCTAACACTTTTTTAGTAATAATACCCACAATAATACCAGTTGGAATAGAGAATATTAATAAATAAGGTAGATAATATATGATATTATAATTAATCAACAACATCCCAATTAGTACTTGTCCAATACTATGAAAAATAGAACCTATTACACTTACTCCCACTATAGAAAACAGCTTTAACTTACTAATTAAATACATTGCTACTACACTAAAAGTTGCCCCACTTAAACTAAAGAAAAATGGTATATTAAATAAACCAGTAATTAAAATAGACACCAAAAATACTCTAACTACGGATACATACAAAGCTTCCCTAAAACCATATTTTTCTAATATATATAAAACTACTATATTAGCAAGACCCAATTTCAACCCAGGAATAATATTACTAAAAAAAGGAATATATGACTCAATAATAGAAATTACTACTGACATTGCTATTAGCATAGATAATCTACTTACTTTTCTTAATTCCATTTTATCCTTCCCCTTTAAACTACAGCATCCAATTCGCTCTCTTCCTCTATTTTAATTATTATCTTATTAGGTAAACAAACAATAGGAACGTTATTACTAACGTAACCCTGTTTTGAACATAAATGGTACTTTGAAGTTTCTTCATTAACTCTTACTTTGCCTATATCAGTTTCAATAACAACTTCTCCTAAATAACCCTTGACCCTATACTTCTCATGTTTATCTAATTTAACCTTTAAAATAACTTTATCCTCATAATACACTAAAGCATATTTACTACCTACATTTGGTTTAATAATAAAAATTAAACTAATAATCAAAACTATAAAAATTAATAAGACATCCTTTTTATTCATAACTACTAAAACCTTTTGATGTTATAATTTTATCTTCATTCACGTAAAATACTGCCTCAAGATTATCTGTATTATTTACATAATCTAAAGCTTCTTCTAAAGATAATAAAAACAAATAAGTACTATACATATCAGCATCTTTAGAATTATCACATATAACAGTTACACTTTTTACATTATTTGCGGGAAATCTTGTTTTAGGATTAATAATATGATTATATCTAATACCATTCACTTCATAATATCTTTGGTAATCTCCACTTGTAACAACACTTTTATTTTCAACATTAATTTTTTTATACATTTTATTTGTGTCATTTGGATTTTCAATACCAATAACATATTTACCATCCTTATAAGATTTTCCTACTTTAACATTGCCTCCAGCGTTAATTAAATATTTATCTATTTTCTTGCTTTCTAAATAATTGCCAACTTCTTCAGTTACATATCCCTTAGCAATAGCGCCAAGATCTAATTTAACATCACTTTTCTTAAGAAATTTATTTCCTTCTAAGACAATATCATTAATATTTATATTTAAATTATTAAGCTCTTTCTCGCTAGGTACTTCAGTTCCCTCATTTATATATTTTTTCCAAACACCTGTAACATTACCCATTGCAATATTAACAAGTCCATTCGTATTATTATAAACATCTATTCCATATTGAATTAAATCTGCTAATTCCTTGCTGATTATTACTTCTTTGTTTACTTCTAAAACATTATTTAAATAATACACATTAATAACATTATCATATTTTGTATAAGCATCAGCTAAAATATCATATTTATTATAAATAGACTCAACATCATTTAAAATTTTGTCTACTTTTTTATTTTTACTATATAATTTTATACTAATATAAGTATCCATTTTCATAATATTTTTACTATGTTCTACTTTCCTATTCGTAAAAGAAAAATAAAAACCAAATAATAAAATAAGAATTGTAATATAATATAAACTTTTTTTCATAATTACCTCATTTCTACTTCGTATTTAACTATACTATAATCTATTTTATTTGTCAAGGTTTATTCGAAAGTATGTTCTATTTTATAATTTATATTATTTCATTTATCAATATAAAGAACTATAAAATATAAAACCAATTTTAATTTTAACTTCACTTTTTATTTATTTTCATATATAATATAGTTAATAATAAAAGGAGATTCATATGAGTTATAGTGTTTTTTTAGAAAGAATAATTATTTGTTTTGCTCTTAGTTTTTTAATAGGGTTAGAAAGACAATACCGAAGAAGATATATTGGTCTTAGAACGACTATCTTAGTTTGCCTTGGTTCATTTCTCTTTGTTTCTTTTTCTTTTTTAACAACGAATAATGATATTACAAGAATTGCGACAGGAGTTGTTACTGGCATTGGGTTCTTAGGTGCAGGAGCTATTTTAAAAGATGGTTCTAACGTTAAAGGTTTAACTACCGCGGCAACCCTATGGTGCGATGCAGCGATTGGTATCTTATGTGCAGGTGGTTTTATCTTTGAAAGTTTAACCAGTACTTTCTTTATTCTATTTACCAACATTGTTTTAAGATATATAAATAAGAGCCTACATGTTAAAAAGAATGAAAAAAATATCCCAACATTATATTTAATTAAAATTATATGTGATGAAAAAGATGAGCCTAATATTAGAAAAATTATTAAAACTAACATAGATAATAAGACCTTGCTAAATAGTATTGAAAGTGTCGATATCACTAATGAAAGGGTACAAATCGAGTTATGGATAAAAATTTTAGATGTCAAAAATAATAATTTAGATAAAATATTAAATAAAATATCTATTCACCCTAGTGTTATTTCATTTTCTTGCAAACAAGAAAGTTCAATTTTAGAAATTGATGACGAAGAACTTTGACGTAGATAAAATTAATTCCACCTACGATAATTTCTACAAGTAAAGATAATTTATTTTCACCGTAGACATAATTCCGGTAGTAGCTACCGTACTCAAT
>OGPS01001853.1_pt1 | contig 14431 bp, 8 predicted proteins | sample 1552931 | NCBI WGS metagenome assembly OGPS01 (sample SAMEA2580252, study PRJEB22360) | human gut metagenome | biome: human gut; feature: human-associated habitat; material: faeces | place: Denmark | collected 2008/2010 | reverse complement strand
GGACCCTCTGATTAACAGTCAGATGCTCTAACCGACTGAGCTAAGGAAGAATGTTGTTTTTTCTCAAATGCGCTGCAAAAGTAATAGGATATTTTGAAATATGCAATATCTTTGCAAAAAAAATATCGAAGATGGATAAAATAATTGGATTGGGCAATGCTTTGGTCGATGCACTGGCAATCATTGAGGATGATAATATTTTGACGGAGATGCAGCTCCCGAAAGGAAGCATGACTCTGATTGATGAAGATAAGTTCTTGAAAATTAGTGAGTATTTCAGCCGGATGAAGACGCATCTGGCTAACGGAGGTTCTGCCGGAAACGCAATTCGGGCAATGGCATGCCTTGGTGCGGGTACGGGATTCATCGGAAAAGTAAGCAATGACTTTTATGGTAACTTTTTCCGGGATAGTCTGCTGGAGCATGGGACAGAGGCGGATTTATTGCTTTCCACTACCCTTCCGTCCGGTGTAGCCTCTACTTTCATTTCTCCTGATGGAGAGCGCACTTTCGGCACTTATTTGGGGGCGGCTTCTACATTGAAGGCGGAAGATCTTTCGCTGGATATGTTCAAAGGATATGCTTACCTATTTATAGAGGGGTATCTGGTGCAAGACCATGATATGATTCTCCGTGCCATTGAGCTGGCTAAAGAGGCCGGCTTACAAGTATGTTTGGACATGGCGAGCTACAATATAGTAGAAGGAGACCTTGAATTTTTCTCTCTGTTGGTCAACAAATATGTGGATATTGTTTTTGCCAATGAGGAAGAGGCAAAGGCTTTTACGGGTAAGGAACCGGAGGAAGCATTGGACATCATTGCCAAAATGTGTAGCATAGCCATTGTAAAGGTGGGTGCCCGTGGTTCTCTGATTCGTAAAGGTACAGAGATGGTGCAGGTACAAGCGGCTCCGGTAGAGAAAGTGGTGGACACTACAGGAGCGGGTGACTATTTTGCGGCGGGTTTCTTGTATGGACTGACGTGTGGTTACTCGCTGGAGAAATGTGGCAAGATAGGTTCTCTTCTCTCCAAAGATGTGATACAAGTGGTGGGTACGGAGCTTCAGGTAGCACAATGGGAAAAAATCAAGGAAGAAATTTTATTAATTAATTAGCATATTATCACATAGACATATTATGAAAAGAATTTTAAAGATACGCTGGATGATTACCTTGCTGATTGTAGCAGGAGCCGTTTGTTTTTGGGGGTTTAAGAGTGGTGATAGCCGTAGTTTCCAAATAGCAAAGAATCTGGATATATTCAATTCCATTGTGAAAGAGTTGGATATGTTCTACGTGGATACGATTGATCCGAACAAGACTATCCGTGAAGGCATTGATGCCATGCTCTACTCGCTGGATCCCTACACGGAGTATTATCCGGAAGATGACCAAAGCGAATTGGAGCAGATGCTGAAGAATTCCTATGGTGGTATAGGTTCTGTGATTACTTGGAATCCGAAACTAAAACGTTCCATGATATCTGAGCCATATGAGAATATGCCTGCTGCCGATGTAGGCCTGAAAGCCGGAGATATTTTGATGGAGATTGACGGAAAAGACCTTGCCGGAAAGAACAACCAAGAAGTCAGCGAGATGCTTCGCGGACAAGTGGGTACCAGCTTCAAGCTGAAAGTGCAACGTCCCGGTACAGAGAAACCGTTGGATTTCGACATTGTGCGCCGTTCCATCCAATTGCCGTTCATACCTTATTATACAGTGCTGGATAATAATATAGGTTATATCAATCTCAGCACCTTCTCGGGGAATCCTTCCAAGGAGTTCAAGCAGGCTTTTCTGGACTTGAAGAAACGGGGGATGACTTCGTTGGTGATTGACTTGCGGAACAATGGAGGTGGCTTGCTGGATGAATCTATAGAGATAGCCAACTTCTTTCTGCCTCGCGGAAAAACACTTGTGACGACAATGGGTAAGATTAAGTAAGCCAGCAATACCTACAAGACATTGCGTGAGCCGTTGGATTTGGAAATTCCTTTGGCTGTTCTGGTCAATGGCGGAACGGCTTCTTCGTCAGAAATCCTTGCGGGCTCTTTGCAGGACCTTGACCGTGCGGTCATTATCGGTAACCGTACTTTCGGTAAGGGATTGGTGCAGACCACCCGTCCGTTGCCATACGGTGGTACCATGAAGCTGACGACTTCCAAATATTATATTCCCAGCGGCCGTTGTGTGCAGGCTATCGACTACAAGCACCGGAATGAGGACGGCAGTGTGGGACGTATTCCGGACAGCCTTACTACCGTGTTCCATACGGCTGCCGGACGTGAAGTGCGTGATGGTGGAGGCGTGACTCCGGACATTGCGGTGAAGCAGGAGAAGCTGCCCAACATTCTGTTCTATCTTGTCAATGACAATCTTATTTTCAATTATGCCACGGACTATTGCCTGAAACATCCTACCATCCCTTCAGCAGAGAAGTTTGAAATTACAGATGCCGATTATGCGGACTTCAAGGCGATGGTGAAAAAGGCGGACTTCAAATACGACCAGCAGACAGAGAAGATGCTGAAGAACCTGAAGGAGATGGCCGAATTTGAGGGCTATCTGACTGATGCTTCGAAAGAGTTTGAAGCGCTGGAGAAAAAATTGTCGCATAATCTGGACCGTGACCTTGACCATTTCTCCAAGGACATCAAGAGCATGATTGCGGTAGAAATCATCAAGCGTTATTATTTCCAGCGTGGAAGCATTATCCAGCAGTTGAAAGATGATGATGATTTGAAAGAGGCTGTAAAGATACTCACTGCTCCGGAAAAATACAAGGAAATGTTGAGTGCTCCGGCAGTGACGTCAATGTCTCTGCAACAAAGAAAGGAGACAGCCCCGGTTTTTCTGAGTACCGCTACGAGAGCAAATGAACATGTTTATGATGAAATAGTATAAGGACACTCTTAAGAGGATTCTTTTATTTGCTCCTTAATTTATACCGGATAGTCTCTGTATAAGCCTTTTATACACGACTATCCGGTTAAGTTGTTTGTAGGGTATTAACTTGTTTTATATTTTTGCAGGTGATAATGAAAATATTGACAAGGTTATGAAACAATTGAATTCTCTGAAAGTATGGCTGTCTGTGGTATTGTTGCTTTGCTTCTCTCTTTCCGGACAAGCCCAGTTCCTGCGCACTTCCTACTTTATGGAAGGAAGTAACCAGCGTATGCAGCTCAATCCGGCCTTGATGCCGGGACGCGGTTATCTGAATATTCCCGTGATAGGTTCGTTGAATGCTACCGTCAACTCCAGTTCCCTGGGGTATAGGGATATTATGGACATTATTGAGAACAGTGATGATAGCGACTATTTCATGAGCAATGACTTTATGAACCGACTGGATGCTACCAATAACTTGAATGTGAATTTGAGTACCGACATTCTGTCTGCCGGGTGGTATAAAGGAAAGAACTTCTGGTCAGTCAATGTGGGGTTGCGTAATGATATCGGTGCCGCCATACCGAAAACCATGTTCCAGTTTATGAATAACATGAGCAGCCGGGAGTTCGGTGACAATATTTCTGACTATTTGGGTATTAACGAAACCATTAATGGACAGAAGCTTGAGATAAATTCCTATGCGGAAGTCGGCCTTGGCTTTGCAAGGAATATCACAGACCGACTGGCTGTGGGTGGTAAGGTGAAGATGCTGCTGGGTATCGGTAACTTAAAGCTGAACATCAACCAGATTCATGTGGAAACTCCTTCTGTCGGCTCTTCAGGAGTGACGAGTAAAGCTTCCATTCAAGTGGATGCAACTTTGGAGAACTCGTCAAAGCTGTTAGAACTTCCCGAGAATGAGAATGGTGATTATATCGATGAAATCGATTTTGGCAGTTTTGGTTTTGCCGGATATGGTGGGGCTATTGATTTGGGAGTATCTTACAAGTTACTGGATAAATTGACACTTTCTGCTTCAGTTCTTGATTTGGGCTTTATCAAATGGTCTAAATCGAATACCAGTATAGCGCGAGCCAATACAGAGCAGACTTATGATCTTCTTGACCCGGCCTCGCAGCAGGAGTTCATGGATATTGTGAACAGCGGCGAGATTCTTAACTATGACATGTTGCAGCTCAAGACGGAGGAGGCTTCTGAGAAGAGCCGTACCCGTGGATTGACTTCTACAATGGTTCTTGGCGCTGAATATGCCTTACTGAATGATTGGCTGGTAGTGGGTGCCTTGTATACCGGTCGTTTTGCCAAACCGAAAACTTTGAATGAGCTGACTTTCTCTGCCTGCATCCGTCCGACGAATGCTTTCAATGTAGCTGCCAGCTATTCCGTACTTCAAGGAGCCGGTAAAACCTTCGGTCTGGCACTGAAACTGGGTTCCTTCTTTGCAGGAACAGATTATATGTTCTTTGGTAAGAATACGAAGAATGTCAATGCTTACTTGGGTGTTTCTATTCCTTTGGGAAAACAGAAAACTGCTGAAAATTAATAAATTGGATTTGGATATTATCGCGGATTATCTTTCTATAAAAGAGGATAATCTGCGATTTTGTTTTTACGAAAACGCAAAAAGCTTTATCTTTGCTGGTAAATACCTATAAACAGTACTCATGAGAATTGCAATAACGTTTTTCTTGTCTTTGGTTTTCAGTAGTTTGCTGCAAGCTTCACCCATACCTTTTTCTCCTATAGTGAGGAGCTATTCGGTGTCGGATTATAATGCCGGTATTCAGAATTGGGCCATTGCTCAGGACGAAAGAGGGGTGATGTATTTCGGTAATAACAGTGGGCTGCTGGAATTTGATGGAAGTGCTTGGCGGCTGTATGAATTACCGACAAAAGGAATTGTGCGTGCTATATATATCAGTGAAGATGGAAAAATTTATGTAGGCTCTTACGAAGAATTCGGTTATTTTGTTCATACTCCTTATAATACCCTTGAATATCACTCGCTAAAAGATGAGGTGAAGGACTTTACTTTTCATAACGACGAAATCTGGAACATTGTTTGCGTTCAAGGGGAAATTGTATTTCAATCGTTTGGTTCTCTCTTTTTTTATAATGGAAATTCTGTGGAAGGTATTCGGGTGAAGAGCCTTCCGCTGAACTTATTTCAGGTTGGAAATACTTTTTATTCTCAAAGAATAAATGGTGGACTTTGTGTCTTTTCCGACAGGAAAATGGAAGAACTTATTCCCAGAAAGGTATTTGGAAATAGCGATGTCTTGGCTGGGCTTCCTTATGATGATGCCGTTTTAATGCTTACCCGTAATCAGGGAGGTTTTCTCCTCTATCGAGATGGGAGGGTAGAAAAATGGGAAACCGAATGTGATGATATATTCAGGAAGCATACCATTAATCGTGCGGTGATGACCAAAGACAGTTGCTACGTTGTTGGCACAATATCCGATGGTATATATGCGTTGGATAAAAAAGGAAAGCTGATTTGGAAGGTCAATACGGATAATAAACTACAGAACAATACTGTTTTGAGATTATATTGTGATGATGACAACAATATATGGACAGCTTTGGATGAAGGTATTGCCTATATACACAACAATTCTTTAATCTATTATTATGAACCTCCATTTCGTAAAATAGGCATGGTATATGATGTTCTGGTAAGGGAAAATGAAGCTTATATTGCTTCTAATCAGGGACTTTATTGGCTTAAGGATGGAAAGACTGAATTAGTTCCGGGTTTGGAAGAACAAGCGTGGTTCGTCGATGAATGGGGAAAACAGATTTTTTGCGGGCATAACAAAGGAACTTTCCTTATATCGGGGTTGAAGTCAAAGTTGGTATCTGATGTAAAGGGAGGGATGTGTATGGAAAAGATTGAATCGAAGGAAGAATCTTTTTTATTGGAAGGAACTTATGCGCTTTTAAATCTATATACGGAAGATACTTCGGGAGCATATGGTTTTATCCGGTCTCTGCGTGGATTCAGTCATATGGTCCGTCACATAGAGGTGGACCATCAAGGGAATATCTGGGCGAAACACTTAAGGAATGGTTTGTATCGTTTTCGGATTGATCCGGATATGAAGCAGGTAAAGGATGTACGGAAGTATGAGGGCCTGGGAGAAGTGAAAGGTGGGAGTTTTACTTTGTTCAAAATCAATGGTCGGGTAGTTTTTTCTAATGGGGAATATTTCTATACTTACGAAGATATGACTGATTCGATTGTTCCCTATGAAACAATGAATGAACAATTGATGGAATTGAAGGGAATCAAGACAGTGAGTCGTGCGAACGGAGATTACTATTGGTTTGTGGGTGATAGGATAGTGTATTTAGTGAAGTGTGCGATAAATACTTTCAATATCGAACTCCGGATTCCATATTCTTTGTTTGACGGTCTGACGGTGGAAGAACGGGGAAGCGTGGCTTATGACGTGAGGAATGGCTGTTCCTATCTTTGCCTGAACAATGCCATTGCCCGTATTGAGACGGACAGTTCCTCGTTATATAAATCTCGGGTCAGACGCTCTTTATGGATTTCGGGAATGCGGGTCATTGATGAATTCAGTGGTAAGCGGAAAACATTGGTCGTGCAGCCGGGAGCCAAGGTGGAGCCTGAGTTTAATACGGTGAATTTTACATTGTGTTATCCGGTTTATAGTAATTATACTTATAAGGTAAGGTATCGGTTGGAAGGATATTCTGACCAATGGGTACCGGGTGGACGCTATTTGCAGAAGAAGTATTCTCGGCTCTCCTATGGAAGTTATGTTTTTCAGGTGGAGATATATGATACCGATAGAGTTTTGGCATCGGTAGAGCTTCCTTTTGAGATTTTGCGTCCGTGGTATTTGTCTTATTGGGCTGTGGGAAGTTATATCTTGGCAGGATTGTGTCTGTTGGCTTTGTTGCAATATTTGGTCTACCGTTTCGTGAAGAAAAAGAAAGACCGTGTGATTGAACGGCAGCGCGTAGCCCATCAGGCAGAGCTTGAGCGGCAGGAGAAGAAGATTGTTGAGTTGGAAAAGGAGCAGCTTGAGGCCGATTTGCGTTTTAAAAGCAAGGAGTTGTCCGGTGTGGTAATGACAAATATTGCTCATCAGGAATTTCTGATTTCTTTGAAAGAAGAGATACAGCGGCAAAAGTTGTTAGGACAGTATAGCCGTAAAAACTTGGATAAGCTGCTCACTTTAGTTAATAGCAATATAGTGTCCGATGAAGAGAATTGGACTATGTTTCAGGCTAATTTTGACCGTATACACGAAAACTTCTTCCGTAATCTGAAACTTCAATATACAGATTTGACTTCAGGAGATTTGCGCTTTTGCGCATTGCTTCGCTTGAATATGCCGACAAAGGAGATAGCGAAGTTGCTCAACATTTCCACGCGTGGGGTTGATGCTGCAAGATACCGGTTGCGCAAGAAATTTAACCTGCTTCCGGAAGAAAGTCTGACTGATTTTCTTATAAACTTTAAATAGCTGTTTTACAGTGAAATGTTAATGGGGGAAGTACTAATATTGTACTTCCTCTTTTGTTTTTTAGTGATGGTTGTACTTTTGTTGTAGTACGGGATGTGGAGATTGTCGCATGCTTTTCTTTTATTTGCAGTAAAATAATATTTCTATCAATTAAAAGCATGAAAGACATGAAGCATTTACTTTTCAAGTTACAATTATTTTTAGTCTTGTTGGTGTTTACTGCCGTTAGTGCGTATGCACAGAAATCTCCGGTTGATATGGATCGTTTCATCGACGATTTAATGAAGAAGATGACCCTGGAAGAGAAAATAGGTCAGTTGAATCTGCCGGTTACCGGTGAGATTACGACCGGTCAGGCTAAAAGTAGTAATGTGGCCAAACGTATTCGTGCCGGTGAAGTGGGCGGGCTTTTCAATCTGAAAGGCGTGGAACGTATCCGCGATGTACAGAAGCAGGCGGTTGAAGAAAGTCGTTTGGGTATTCCTCTCTTATTTGGTATGGATGTTATTCATGGATATGAAACGGTGTTTCCCATTCCTTTGGGATTGTCGTGTACATGGGATATGAAGGCGGTTGAAGAATCGGCACGTATTGCAGCCATTGAGTCCAGTGCTGACGGTATTTGCTGGACATTCAGTCCGATGGTGGATATTTGCCGTGATGCCCGTTGGGGGCGTGTGTCCGAGGGCAACGGTGAAGACCCGTTTCTGGGAGCAGCCATTGCGCAGGCCATGGTACGTGGTTATCAGGGAAAGGATATGAACCGTAATGATGAGATTATGGCTTGTGTAAAGCATTTTGCCTTGTATGGTGCCGGTGAGGCAGGACGTGACTATAATACAGTAGATATGAGTCATCAGCGCATGTTCAATGAATACATGTTGCCCTATCAAACGGCGGTTGATGCCGGTGTGGGAAGTGCGATGGCCTCTTTCAATGAGGTCGATGGCATTCCCGCTACTGGAAACAAGTGGTTGATGACGGATGTATTGCGTAAGCAGTGGGGGTTTGACGGTTTTGTAGTGACAGATTATACCGGAATTACAGAAATGACCGACCATGGCATGGGCGATACGCAGACTGTTGCCGCGTTGGCGCTGAATGCTGGTGTCGATATGGATATGGTGAGCGATGCATTTGTAGGTACGCTCAAGAAGTCATTGACAGAAGGAAAAGTGACAGAAGAAGCTATTAATGCGGCTTGTCGCCGTATTTTGGAAGCTAAGTACAAGTTGGGCTTGTTCGATAATCCTTATAAATACTGTGATGTGAAGCGTGCCAAGAAGCAAATCTTTACCAAAGAGCATCGTGCCGTTGCGCGTAAGATTGCTTCGGAGAGCTTGGTGTTGCTGAAGAACGAGGGTAATGTGCTTCCGCTGGCCAAGAAGGGCACTATTGCTGTGGTAGGTCCGTTGGCAGACAGCCGCAGTAATATGCCGGGTACTTGGAGTGTGGCTGCCGTATTGAAGAATGCAACTTCTTTGGCTGAAGGTTTGAAGGCGGTAGCAGGCGGTAAAGCCGAAATACTGACTGCGAAAGGCTGTAATTTGATGAGTGATGCCGAATATGAGAAACGTGCCACTATGTTCGGACGTTCTTTACACCGTGACAATCGTTCGGACAAGGAGTTACTGGACGAGGCTCTTGCCGTGGCTGCCAAATCGGATGTTATTGTGGCTGCGCTCGGTGAGTCTTCGGAAATGAGTGGAGAGAGCAGTTGTCGCACGAATCTTGAAATGACGGACACCCAACGCATACTGTTACAGGAATTATTGAAAACGGGAAAACCTGTGGTACTGGTGCTGTTTACCGGTCGTCCGCTGGTACTGAACTGGGAGCAGGCAAACGTGCCGGCCATTCTGAATGTATGGTTTGCGGGCAGTGAGGCAGGTTTTGCCATCGGCGATGTACTGTTTGGTGATGTGAACCCGAGCGGAAAGCTGACTACGACTTTCCCGAAGAGCGTGGGACAGATTCCTTTGTTCTACAACCACAAGAACACGGGTCGCCCTCTTGCCGACGGTGCATGGTTCCAGAAATTCCGCAGCAACTATATAGACATAGACAATGAACCGCTTTATCCCTTCGGTTTCGGCTTGAGCTATACAACATTCTCTTATAGCGACGTGGCTTTGGACAAGACTAGCATGACGGATAAGGGCGAACTGACTGCTACCGTGACTGTGACCAATACCGGCAAGAGAGACGGTGCCGAAGTGGTCCAGCTTTATATTCGTGACCTTGTGGGAAGTGTAACCCGTCCGGTGAAAGAGTTGAAAGGCTTTGAAAAGATTTTCCTGAAAGCCGGCGAATCTAAAAAAGTATCTTTCAAGATTACCCCCGAATTGCTGAAGTTCTACAACTACGACATACAGTATGTATACGAACCCGGCGAGTTCCATGTAATGATTGGACCCAACAGCCGCGATGTAAAGACTACGAGTTTTGAGTTGAAATAGGTATAGTTTTGCTTTTAGGTAAGAGGGCAGTCCGCGAAAACCGGGCTGCCCTTTTTTAACACCGTCACCAAATCTTTTTTGCATTTTGATTGTTCAGAGGAGAAACTGAATGATTTATCCACTAAAAAATCAATGTAATGAAGAAGAACCTAAACCTTCCCAAGAAGAAAACCGGAAGACTGAGAAACCTATTTCTGACGGTGTGCCTGCTGGCAAGTGTCGCCGCATCGGCGCAGGAGAAAACAGTAACCGGTACCGTGACCGATGCCCTGGGTGACCCGCTGATTGGTGCCACCGTATTGGTGCAGGGAACCTCCAATGGCGTGATTACCGACATAGACGGCCGGTACTCCATCCAGGCCACCCCGGAGAACACATTGGATTTTTCCTATGTAGGCATGGTGAAGCAAGCTGTCAAGGTAGGCAGCCAGTCGGTAATCAACGTCCAGATGAAAGACGACTCGCAGATGCTGGCCGAAACCGTTGTCATCGGTTATGGCAGCGCCAAGAAGCGAGACCTTACGGGCTCCATCACCAACATTAAAGGCGACGAAATCGCCAACAAGCCGGTGGTCAACCCCGTATCCGCACTGCAAGGAAAGATTGCCGGCGTGCAGGTGATAAACTCCGGCAAGGCAGGCTCCGACCCGGAAATCCGTGTACGCGGAACAAACTCCATCAACGGCTACAAGCCACTCTATGTGGTGGACGGACTGTTCAACGACAACATCAACTTCCTGAATCCGCAGGACATCGAATCCATGGAGATACTGAAAGACCCGTCGTCGCTCGCCATCTTCGGTGTGCGCGGTGCCAACGGCGTGATTATCATCACCACCAAGAAGGCGAAAGAGGGACAGACACGCGTCAATATCAACGGCTCGTTCGGTTTCAAGTCCATCACCGACAAAATTGCACTGACGGATGCCGAAGGCTTCAAACTGCTGTACAACGAACAGTTGAGGAATGAAGGCAACCCGGAATACAACTTCTCGGACTGGACGGGAAACACCAACTGGCAGGATGAAATCTTCCAGACTGGGTTCATCACCAACAACAACATCAGCATCACGGGTGCCTCGGACAAGAACAGCTTCTATCTCGGTGCGGGCTATGCTTACGAGCAAGGCAACATCAAGCACGAGAAGTACAGCAAAATCACGCTGAACATCAGCAACGACTATAAAATGACGGACAACCTCAAGGTAGGTTTCCAATTCAACGGGGCACGCATGCTGCCCGCCGACACGAAGAGTGTGGCTACAGCCCTGCGCGCAGCTCCGGTGGCGCATGTATTCAACTCCGAGTACGGCCTCTACACCTCACTGCCCGGATTCCAGAAGGCACAGATGAACAACCCGATGGTGGACGTAGACCTGAAGGCGAATACCACGAAAGCCGAGAACTACCGTGGCTCGGGCAACGTGTACGGGCAATGGGATTTCCTGAAACACTTCCAGTTCAAGGCCATGTTCTCCCTGGACTATGCCTCGAACAGCACACGGACATACACCCCGGTTATCCAGGTATATGACGCAAGCGTCGAGGGAGACATAGCCACGCTGGGCAACGGCAAGACCGGAGTGTCCCAAGCCAAAGAAACGGAAATGAAGGTACAGAGCGACTATCTGCTGACCTACACCAACTCCTGGGGAGACCACAGCGTGACGGCCACAGCCGGTTTCACCACCTACTACAACAAGCTCGAGAATCTGAACGGCGCCCGTACCCAAGGGGTAGGCCTGGTCATTCCGGACAATCCCGACAAATGGTACGTAAGTATCGGCGACGCAGCCACCGCCACCAACGGCAGTACGCAGTGGGAGCGCTCCACCGTGTCCGTGCTGGCACGCGTGCTCTACAACTACAAGGGCAAGTACCTGTTCAACGGCTCCTACCGCCGCGACGGTTCTTCCGCCTTCTCCTACACCGGCAACCAGTGGCAGAACTTCTACTCCGTCGGCCTGGGCTGGCTGATGAGCGAGGAAGCATGGATGAAGGACATCACCTGGCTGGATATGCTGAAACTGAAAGGCTCATGGGGCACACTGGGCAACCAGAACCTGGACCGCGCCTATCCCGCCGAACCGTTGCTGACGAATGCCTACTCCGCCGTGTTCGGCACCCCGTCTGCCATCTATCCGGGCTACCAGCTTGCCTACCTGCCCAACCCCAAACTGCGCTGGGAGAAGGTGGAAGCCTGGGAAGCCGGTGCAGAAGCCAACTTCCTCCGCAACCGCCTGCACTTTGAAGGGGTGTACTACAAGAAGAAAACCAAAGACCTGCTGGCCGAAGTGCCGGGCATCTCGGGCACCGTACCGGGTATCGGAAACCTTGGCTCCATCGAGAATTCGGGCGTAGAGCTTGCCTTGAGCTGGCGCGACCGGATAGGCGACTGGAACTACAACATCGGAATGAACCTTGCCACCATCAAGAACAAGGTACTGAGCCTCGTGCAGGAAGGCTACTCCATCATAGCCGGAGACAAGCAGCAGAGCTACACAATGGCAGGATACCCCATCGGCTACTTCTACGGCTACAAGGTGGAAGGCGTCTACCAGACCCAGGAGGAGATTGAGCACTCTCCCAAGAACACACTGGCAACCGTCACCCCGGGCGACCTGAAATTCCGCGACGTGAACGGTGACGGTGAAATCACCACGGCAGACCGTACGATGATTGGTAATCCTACACCCGATGTCACCTACGGCTTCACGCTCGGCCTGGGCTACAAGAACTGGGAGCTTGCCGTTGACATGATGGGACAAGGCGGCAATCAGATTTACCGTACCTGGGACAACTACAACTGGAGCCAGTTCAACTTTATGGAGCAACGCATGGACCGCTGGCACGGTGAAGGGACCAGCAACACCCAGCCGCTGCTGAACACCAAGCATACCATCAACAATCTGAACTCCGAGTATTACATAGAGGACGGCTCGTTCTTCCGCATCCGTAACGTGTCGCTGGCATACAACTTCGACAAGGCGCTGATTTCGAAGATAGGCATGCAGGCGCTGAAGCTCTACGTGAACATACAGAACCTGAAGACGTGGAAGCACAACACCGGATATACCCCGGAACTGGGCGGAAGTGCCATCGCCTTCGGGGTGGACGACGGCAGTTATCCGATGCCGGCGATTTATACGTTCGGATTTAATCTGACGTTCTAAAAGCCTCTCCCCTAAAAAAGAGTAACTTCAAACCTCCCCCGACTCCTTCAAAGGGAACGGGGAATGAAAAATATAAATTTATGAAACTGATAAAATACATATTTACATTGCTGGTGGGTGCAACAGCCCTCTCACTGACATCCTGCAACGACTTCCTGGACCGCGATCCGCTGGGGCAGTTCACGGAAGATGACTCTCCCAACGCCCTTGTAGGCGGGAAGATATTCAACGTCTACTACCTGATGCGCTCGTACGACATCACTGCCGGTATTCCTGCTTTTATGGTGCACATGGTGCGCAGCGAGGACTCCGAGAAAGGCAGTGACGCCGGCGACGGCAGCAACGAGGCCGCCATGTGGGACGACTTCGAATACACTGCCTCCAACGGGCCGCTCAGCGCCTATTGGGGACAGAACTACAAAATCATCTACCAGTGCAACGAAATCCTGGACGACATTGAGAAGAGCGGACACAAGGACGACACCGAAGCCATCCGCAACCGCGGCGAAGCGCTCTTCTTCCGTGCCTGGTGCTACTTCAACCTGGTACGCGCCTTTGGCGAAGTGCCGCTGGTCACCATCAAGGTAGTGGAAGCCTCCGATGCCAACGTGCCCAAGACCACGGCGGAAAAGATATACGAACAGATTGACAAAGACCTGACCGAAGCCGAAGAATGCCTGCCCCTGCGGTGGGACAGCGACTATACGGGACGGCTGACCTGGGGCGCCGCACGCTCCCTGCACGCACGCACCTATATGATGCGGAACGATTGGGACAATATGTACACAGCCTCCACCGAAGTGATAAAGTCGGGCATCTACAACCTGAATACACCGGTCGACAAAGTCTTCACCGTAGAAGGGGAAAACTGCGGCGAGAGCATCTTCGAACTGCAATGCGAAGCCACCGATGCCATGAAAGAGGATGCCAGCATCGGCAGCCAGTTCTGCCAGGTGCAAGGGGTGCGCGGAGCCGGCGAGTGGGACCTGGGATGGGGCTGGCACATGGCCACCAAACTGATGGGAGAAGCCTTTGAGCCGGGCGACCCGCGCCGGAACGCCACATTGCTCTACTTCCGCCGCAGCACGGACGAGCCCATCACACCGGAGAATACCAACCAGCCTTATGGCGAGTCACCCGTATCCACCGCCATGGGTGCCTACTTCAACAAGAAGGCCTACACGGACCCGACACTGCGCCGCAAGTACAGCCGTATGGGTTTCTGGGTAAACATCCGCCTCATCCGCTATCCGGACGTGCTGCTGATGGCTGCCGAAGCCGCCAACGAGAAAGGGCTGACGGGCGAAGCCGCCGGGTATCTGGAACAAGTACGCGCACATGCCCGCGGCACACTGGCAGACGTGCTTCCGAAGGTAGAATCTGC
>OGPS01001846.1_pt1 | contig 14467 bp, 7 predicted proteins | sample 1552931 | NCBI WGS metagenome assembly OGPS01 (sample SAMEA2580252, study PRJEB22360) | human gut metagenome | biome: human gut; feature: human-associated habitat; material: faeces | place: Denmark | collected 2008/2010 | reverse complement strand
TATACAAGAAATATCTTGAACTGGCAAAACTTGCTGAAACCATTAACTAAGTATATAAACCAATTAATTTATTTAAACCATGAAAATCAAATTTTTTATCTTAGCAGCCTTATGTATGGCAACTATAAGCATTTACGCTCAAAATTTTAATGGACTTGACATGAATATGGGTAATTTATATCGCTTATCCAATGCCAAGACACGTTCCATCAGCCCTGAAAACTTTACAGGTGAGAAAGGTAAAGGTGGTATGGCTGATCCAATTACAGATAAAGAAAAAATAAATCAAGCTAATGCACATCATGCAGCTAAAACTTTAGGGCAAGGCTGGAAAGTCAATCCTTATGTAAACATTGGCCCTAACGAAACTTTTACTTTAGCAGAAATCGAAGGCCCTGGTTCTATACAACAAATTTGGATGACACCAACAGGTGAATGGAGAAAAACAATTATTCGCTTTTATTGGGATGATGAAAAAGAACCTTCTGTAGAGTGCCCTATAGGTGATTTTTTCTGCAGTGGTTGGGGACTATATTCTCCATTAAGTTCATTAGCAGTTTGTGTAAACCCTGGTAGTGCGTTCAATTGTTATTGGCAAATGCCTTTCCGCAAAAAATGTAAAATTACAATGGAAAACATTGACCCCAATAATGAAATGAGAGTTTATTACCAAATAAACTACACTTTAACAGAAGTTCCTGAGGATGCAGCTTATTTTCATGCACAATTCCGTCGCTCAAATCCTAATATAAATTCTGACCATGTATTGGTTGATGGTATTAAAGGTAAAGGACAATACGTTGGTACATATATTGCTTGGCAAGTGAATAATAACGGTTGGTGGGGTGAAGGTGAAATTAAATTCTTCATGGATGGTGATAAGAAATTTCCGACAATCTGCGGTACTGGTACAGAAGATTACTTTTGCGGATCTTACAACTTTGAAAATAAAACGACGCATCAATATGAAGAATTCACTACTCCTTATGCAGGATTACATCAGATTATTCGCCCAGATGGAGTTTATCGTTCACAACAACGTTTTGGCATGTATCGTTGGCACATACTTGATCCAATCCGTTTTGAAAAGGATTTAAAAGTTACAATTCAAGATCTTGGATGGCGTAACGACGGCCGATATCTCGATCAGAAATCAGACATTTCTTCTGTTGTATTTTGGTATCAAACTGAACCACATGCTAAATTTCCAACATTACCTTCAGTAGACGATCTAGAAATTGTACGACCTTTTTAAAATACTCTGAGAAATATATAATTATTTATCTAAACATTTTATCACTTTGAATCTATGCTAAATTTTTATCAAAAAAGGACTTTGTCCAATACAATTCGACTAATGACAATATTATATATGTTATGCATATGTCAATTAGCTATTGCACAAACCAAAAACTTCCAAGGTGTCGTAAAAGATGCAAAAGGCAACACATTACCAGGAGTTACAATATTGGAAACTGGCACCAGTAATGGAGTTTCAACAAATATTGACGGAATATTTGAGATAAAATTAAGACCTGGCAGTACATTAACAGTAAGTTATATTGGATACATTACTCGCACCATTCCAACTAACGATAAAACTACTTTTTTAAACATCATTCTTGAAGAAGATGTATTTCAGCTTGATGATGTGGTAGTGGTAGGTTATGGTTCCATGAAAAAAGGTGAAGTAACCAGTGCTATTACATCAGTAAAAAAAGACGATTTTCTTGCCGGGATGGTAAAAAGTCCCGAACAACTCCTTCAAGGAAAAGTAGCAGGTCTTCAACTTTCAAATTATACTGGTGATCCTGTATTAGGACTCGAAATGACTATTCGAGGTGTTAATTCATTATCTGGTAATACTAGTCCATTGATCGTTATTGACGGAATTCCAGGTGGTAGTTTAACAGCTATTTCAAGTGAAGACATAGAATCTATAGATGTGCTAAAAGATGGTTCTGCAGCTGCTATTTATGGTACTCGTGGTACAAATGGTGTCATTGTAATTACTACCAATCGTGCTAAAGCGACTAAACTTTCCATGGAGTATAATGGATCTATCTCATTTGAAACATTTGCAAAACATGCTGATATGTTAACAGCCAATGATTATCGTAGATTAACAGATGATCCTGATTTTCCAGGTATTCAAGATGAGGGAACTACCACTGATTGGGTGGACGCTATTAGTCGTACAGCTATCAGCCACAATCATTTTCTTTCTTTGAAAGGTGGTAGCGCTGAATCCAATTACGTAGCTTCCATAGATTATCGCAAACGTGAAGGTGTCATTCGTCATACAGATCGTGAATCTATTACAGCTAAAATAGGTCTAAATCATAATATGTTCAATAATAAATTACGCTTTCAATTCAATATCAATGATAGTTATGTCACCCAACAACGTGTATGGTATGCAGCCTATTTAAATGCTTTATTAGAAAATCCTACCCGCCCTATCTATGATGAAAATGGAAATTATACGGAATATAAAGTAAATCTTAAACCTTATAATCCGGTTGCCATGATTAATGAAGAATATGATGTAGAAGGATACAATCAATTAATGATGAGCGGGAAAATAACTTTATCACCAATTGAAGGTCTTAATCTAAGTGTGATGGGAGCTATGCAACGTTTTGATCGCATGGAGAATAAAAGCAATACATTTAAACATATGACTACTGTGGTAAACGGAGATTATGGTAATGTTTGGAATTGGGCTGATAATACAATGCAAAAGAATTTAGAATTGGTAGGTGATTATACCAAATCATTAGGTTTACACAATCTAGGTGCCATGATAGGTTATAGTTACCAAGATGATGATGCTAAAGGTATATATCAATGGGCAAAAGATTTTCCAACAGATATGTTTGGACCTTGGAATATTGGTTCTATGAATGATATGAAGGATAATAAGGCAGCTATGACCAGTTATAGAAATACTCATAAACTAATTTCATTTTTTGGTCGATTGACTTATAATTACAATGAAAAGTATATGTTTATGGCCAGTTTACGCCGTGAAGGTTCATCACGCTTTGGAGATAACCATAAATGGGGTTGGTTTCCTGCTATATCAGCAGGATGGCGCATTAGCAAAGAGAATTTTATGCAAGATATCCAATGGTTAGATGACTTAAAAGTTCGCATAGGTTATGGCGTTACAGGTAATGAAGTCACATCTAATTTACTATCCATGTATTTGTTAAATTATGGTGGATATGCATATATTAATGGAAAATGGACACAAGGTGCAGGTCCATACCAAAATCCTAATCCCGATTTAAAATGGGAAACGAAGAGTGAGTTAAATTTGGGACTTGATTTTTCATTCCTAAAAAATAGACTTTCTGGTTCTATTGATATTTATCACCGTGAAACTTCAGATCTACTTTCTACCTATGAAGTACCAACTCCACCTTACATTGTATCAAGTATGATGGCAAATGTTGGAAAAATTAGAAATCAAGGCATCGAATTGTTATTAAGTGGTACTCCTATTAAAACACGCGATTTACGTTTTGACATTACAGGAACATTTTCCTATAACAAAAATAAAATCATTTCTTTATCAAATGGACTTTATCAAAAAGATTATTGGTATGAAGGAGCTACCGGTTCACCAATTCAAACCCATACTCACATAGTAAGAGAAGGTGATCCCGTTGGTAATTTCCATGGTTTCCAGACTCATAGTCTTACATCTGATGGTTTATGGATGGTATATGGTACTGATGGTCAACCCAAATTATTGACTGATGCTGATGATGGCGACAAAAAAGTTATTGGTAATGGTATTCCAACAACTTATGGAAGTCTAAATTTAGCATTAAGCTATAAAGGTTTCGACGTATCTGTTATGTTCCGCGGTGCATTCAATTTTCAAGTCTTGAACCGCCAACGTATGCATTGGGAAACAACCTCACGTATTGGAGAAGGCAATCTACCTCGCTCAGTATTGGAAAAACCATTTGGTAGTAATTCATATGTAAAAGGTGCTCCTGCTATGCAAAGTTATTATGTAGAAGATGGTGATTATGTAAAATTGGATAATATAAATGTTGGCTATACATTTAATCTTAAAAAACAAAAAGTCATTCAACGTCTTCGTCTATATGTAGCAGGCAATAATTTACTCACAATGACTGGTTATAAAGGACTAGATCCAGAAGTTAGTATTAAAGGACTTGCTCCTGGTGTTGAAGGATCTGGTGCAGGCGAATTATATCCTACTACACGTCAGTTCACTGTTGGCTTAAATCTTTTATTTTAACCTTAAAAAATTACAGCAATGTTCAAAAAACAATATATTACTGGTGCATTTTTAGCTGTTATCTCTTTATTCAGTTCTTGTACCAATTTGGATGAAGAAATTTTTAGTAGCATCCCTGAAAAAGACTTTTATAAAACTGAATCTGAATTCTTGGCAGCCATGGTTCCCATATATTCCAGTATGCGTACCTTAACAGAACATTCAAACTGGTGGGATTTAGAAGAAACTACCGATGTTTGTGTTACTCCAGTTAAAAATCATGGCTTATGGTATGATGGAGGTATTTATATTCGCTTACACCAACATTCTTGGATGGAAGAAGATGCACATCTAAACAATATATGGAATGCATTATATTCAGGTGTCTCAAGTGCTAATAGAGTTCTTTACCAATTTGAAAATTCAACAATAGAAATGAATGGTAAAGAAAATTATATTGCAGAATTAAAAGTAGCTCGCGCATTTTATTATTACTTACTACTAGAAGCTTTTGGTAATGTTCCCATTATTGATCGATTTGATGTTCCTGATGGTTATTTACCAGCAACAGAGCCACGGTCTAAAGTTTTTGAATTCGTTGAGTCGGAATTAAAAAATAATATCAATAACTTAAGTGAAGATGTCTTAAACACCTATGGACGTTTTAATAAATGGAACGCAAAAATGCTTTTGGCACGTCTATATTTGAATGCTGAAGCATGGATAGGAACTCCCATGTATAATGAATGTGAAAATTTATGCAATGAAATTATTGCTACTAATAAATATAGACTAGACGGAGATTATTCACTCCCATTTTCTACAAATAACGAATTGAGTAATGAAACAATGTTTGTAATTCCATTCGATGAAACCAAATCAGGTGGTCAAATTTATATGTGGGCACGCAAAACTTTACACTATTCTCAAATGCAAACTTTCAACCTCCAAGCCACTTGGCTTGATGGTGGGTGCGTCGGAGTTCCTACTTTCTTTGATAACTATATAGAAGGTGATAAGCGTTTAGAAAAAACATGGCGCATGGGACAACAATATGCACTTGATGGTACTCCATTATGGACAAATGGTTGGTGCGGAGACCCACAAATGCTGCTCAGTTATACCAAAGATGTTACTAATATTAGTGGAGATGCTACCATGTATCAAGGGTATCGTTTTGGCAAATATGAAATCAAAATAGGTGCAACAGGTACTCCTGATAATGATTATGTCATTATGAGATATGCCGAAGTATTAATGATGAAAGCTGAATGTATACTCCGTACAGGAGGTAGCTCACAAGAAGCTGCCGAATTAGTAAATGAAGTACGTAGAAGAAACTTCGATACAACCAATGAATTAACCGGTTCAGAATTAGAAGCTACCACAATTTATAATGGAGTTCCAGTAAAATATGGTCGTTTTCTTCAAGAACTTGGTGTAGAATTTGCATTAGAAGGCTTACGTCGAAGTCAACTTATTCGTTTTGATAATAATTTCACAAAAGGTACTTGGTGGGAACACCAGCCTACTAATGATACAAAACGTAATCTCATGCTAATACCATTTGATCAGCTACAACGTAATTCTAATTTAGTACAAAACCCTAAATAATACTATCATATTTCAAGCGGAATTTGAAAAATGTAAATTCCGCTTGTATTTTCTAACTAAATATATTATTATAAAAATGAGAAAACTTTTTATTATATGTGCCCTCCTATTCTGCCTTGGTACCGCTTCAGCCCAGCAGAAGTTCTCTGTGGCATCTCCCGACGGGAAGCTGAAGCTTGTGCTGGACATAGCACCTGAGAAAGTGGCCTACAGCGTGAAATACGGGAAACAGCAGTTGCTGGAGGACTCAAGGCTGGGATTCGAGTTCGACAGCGGGGAGTTCGGGGCAGGACTCAAGGCGGGAAAGGTACAAAGGAGGAAGATAGACGAGACATACGAGCTGGTAGTAGGAAAGGTCAGTAAGGCAAGAAACCACTGCAATGAGATGATAGTCCCCCTGGTGGAGAAGAACGGGAAGGAGAGAACGGTGAACCTGGCTGTAAGGGCATTCAATGATGGGATAGCATTCAGATACGAATTTCCCAAGCAGAAAGCATGGAATTCATACGTGATGTACGATGAAAGGACACAGTTCAACTTACAAGGAAACCAGATGGCGTTGCTCATGTACCTGCCCGGGTATGTGAATACACACGAAGGGGTATACAGTCATGTAAGATATGACAAGGTCGCAAGGAAGAGGCTGATAGAGATGCCCGCCACATTCGAATTCGACAATGGGGTGGCCCTGGCAATAACAGAGGCGGCAATAAGGGACTACGCGGGAATGTACCTGGTGAAGGAGAAGAGTGGACTGGTGGGAAAGCTCTCGCCAAAACTCGGGCAGGAAAAAATAAAGGTTGAAATAGACAGTTTCCCACACCGTACCCCGTGGCGCGTGATATCCGTTGCAGACCGGGTGGGAGGATTGCTGGAGACGAATATACTAACAAGCCTGAACGAGCCCTGCAGGATTGAAGACACTTCATGGATTAAGCCTTGCAGGACCACGTTCACATGGTGGAATGGGAATGTCGTGCCGGACAGCACGTTCTCTCCGGGAAACAACTTCGATACAAACAAGTACTACATCGATTTTGCAGCACGCAATGGCTTGGATGCACATGGAATCTACGGATATGCGGAGACTCCTTGGTACTATGATGACAACTTCAATTTCGGATGGGCGGGACCCAATGCGGACATTACAAAACCGATACCGTGCCTGAACATGCCGAGAATTGTGGAATATGCAAGGAGCAAGGGGGTTGGCATACATCTGTGGGTACACTGGAGACCGTTGTACGACAAACTCGAAGAAGCCTTTGCGCTCTATGAGGGATGGGGAGTAAAAGGACTCATGGTGGACTTCATGGACCGTAATGACCAAGAGATGATACGCATCCAAGAAGAGATACTGGAATGTGCGGCAAGACACAGGCTCTTCATACAGTTCCATGGGTCGAGCAAGCCTTCCGGACTGGTAAGGACGTATCCGAATGAATTCACACGGGAGGGGACACTCAACTATGAAGTATGCAAATGGGACACGCTGGTGAATGCGGACCATGACATTGCGATACCCTTCACCAGGATGCTGGCGGGAGCGACGGACTATCACCTGGGAGGATTCAGGGCACTGCCGCGCTCGGAGTTCAAGATACAGTATGTAAATCCTCATGTAATGAGCACACGCTGCCATATGTTGGCCATGTATGTGGTTTTGGAAAACCATCTCACCTCGTTGTGCGATACGCCAAAGGCTTATGAAGGTCAACCGGGGTTCGAGGTGCTCCGTACCGTGCCGGGAACGTGGGATGAGATAAGAGTTCCGCTGGCAAAAATGAATGAGCATGTCACGGTGGCCCGCAGGAGCGGTTCGGACTGGTGGGTAGGCTCGCTGAACAACGGTACGGAAAAGAATCTGAAATTGAAATTGGACTTCCTTAGTGAGGGGGACTACCAAGCAACGATCTATACCGATGCGGAGGATGTGGACCGGAATCCAAACAATCTGAACAGACTGGTGCGGAAAGTTACAAGGAAGGATATCATTGAACTGAATCTGGCAAGGGATGGAGGAGCGCTATTACATATTACAAAATTATAAAAAATCATGATACGAATACATGTATTATTACTTGCAAGCCTCCTTTCTATATGGGGGCTTACAAGTTGTGAAAATTCGGATACAGATAAAGTAAATAGTTATAATTTAGAAGTTAACCTTTCTCAAAATGAAATTACTGCGATTAATGGTATAATATCTATCAAAGTATCAATAAAAGAATTCGATCAACTAGCTTATTTAGTAATAAATAAAATTAACGATACTAATAATATTTCTGAGAAATATATAAAATCAAATTTATCACCAGAATATATATTTGAATATATTATAAAAAAGGATGATTCTTCTACATTTTATTTTGAATTTATTGCAGTAGATAATAATAATCAGTCATCAGAAATTTCCAAATTGATAGTCAATAAAGGTATCGTCAATTATTCTAGAGAATTAAAATTTTCAAATTTAAAATGTGTATCCCGTATTACTGGTGCTGAAATAAATGGCACAAACGGATTACCTATTGTAGAATTTGAAGTAAATAATCGTACTAATGAATTATACAATGTAGGTGGTACAGATTTAGGTATTGTTTGGGAATTACAACCCGGACATTATGGACTTTTTTTCGGCGATACATTCGGTAGTGACTTTTATCCAAATTTTGTAAATCCAGGACCCAATGGGAGTAACTGGAGAAGTAATGTTTTGCTTTTCTCTGACGATCAAGATCTTTCTGATGGGCTCACCATTAATGGTGCTACTATGGATGAAAGTGGTAAAAATGCTCGTGAAATATGTTATGGAGGTAAAGATGGAAGTGGTAATGGAGATTGGACTTCTATTCCCACAGCAGCCATTCGTGCCAATGGCATAGATTATGTTCATTACATGAATATTCGTAATTGGGCAGGATGGATAACTAACTTTTCAAGTCTTTACAAATCTTCAGACAATGGAATTACTTGGACACGTTGCCAAAATGTAAAATTTGGTTCAACAAGTAATTTTGGTCAAGTAAGCTATTTCAAAAAAGACGGATATATTTATATGGTGGGTACAATTACTGGACGTGACAATAAGCCTCATCTTGCTCGTTTTTTAGAAGAAAATATTGAAAATCAAACAGAATACGAATTTTGGAATGGAAGTGGATGGATTAAAGGAAATGAAACTGCAGCCACTCCATTATTCAATGATATATCTGGAGAACTTTCCATCGCTTATCATCCAGAATTTAAAAAATGGATATTGCTCTATTTCAATAGTACACGCTATGATATCTCATTCCGAACAGCAGATCATATTATAGGGGAATGGAGTAAACCACAAAAACTAGTCGATGGCTGGCAATATTCACAATTGTATGGTTCTTATATTCACCCCATATCACTCAAAGGAAATATACTTTATTTCATTATGTCTATGTGGCTACCATATAATACTTATTTAATGTCTGCTGAACTCAAATGTAATCCATAAAAAGAATTTTGCTAAATCACATTAATAATGGGGCTGTGTCTTTGCAGACACAACCCCATTTATCTTGTATTTATTTTTTTCCTGCCCAATAAACTCCCCCCAATATCAGTATCGCCCCCATCAAAGCAACTATAGTAAGCTGTTCGCCAAGCAGAAAAGCAGAACCTACCAGAGTGAAGAGAGGATTCAGATAAATATAGTTGGAAGCTCTTATCGTTCCCAGCTGTTTTAATACTACGTTCCAGACTACAAAACAAATCAAGGAAGCCAATACACCCAGGAAAAGTAAATTGAACAGAATAGCCGGCTCGAGAAGACGGGCAATGTCGAAATTCCAGGGATGAATCAGAAATGCAGGAAGAATAGTCAATACTCCATAAAAAAATATCTTACGGGTAATGAAAGTTATACCATAACAATTGGACATTTTTCTCATTATCAAGCTATAGAATGCCCAGGAAAAAGCAGCAAGCAAAGTAAGGAAATCACCTAAAGGAGAAATCTCCAATACAAAACTACCATTATAAACCACCAATGCCACACCAACCAACGCCAGCAAAGAACCAGCCATCAATCCACGGGTAGCCTTTTCCTTTTTATAAATCCACAAAGAAAGAATGGTGGTGAGCAACGGAGCCGTACAGACAATAAACGACACATTCGTCGCCAATGTAATCTCCAAAGCTGTATTTTCTGTAAAAAAGTAGAATGAACCGCCTGTCATGCCTCCTAAAAACATCCAAAATTCATCTTTCCAATTGTCGGCAAACAGTTTTCGGGGAGAAATAAGCCAAATGCCCATATAAGCTATCAGGAAACGAAGCAAGAATATTTCCTGCGGAGAAAGACCGTGCCCAATCAATACTTTCGTTGAAATAAAGGTCAGCCCCCAAATACCTACCGTAAGGACGGCGACAAGATGATAAGTATAATTTTTCATTGCGTTCATACACTTCCGATAAGTCGCACAAATATACGTACTTTCTTTTTTCAATACAATGAAACCAACCATAAATAATGTTCAGGGAGGATTTACTAAAACTCGAAGGAAGATTTACTAAATCTTTCCTCCCGTTTTAGTAAATCTTTAAACCCCTTATTAGAAGCCTATTGAACGAACTCTCATTTATCGGCAGAATAATAAACAACAATCTGCCGAATACACAGACAAAAAACACAAAGGATGAAATCTTCCCAGACTTCATCCTTCGCTATATCCTAAAAATCTTTTAGTAAATATCCTATTGAATTAATTTAGCTATTATTTGTATTACAAACAAAAAATTAGTTTTAAAAGCACATCACAAATGTAAGTAATAAAAAGTGAATTATCAAGCCTTTGCCATTGTTTTTTATGTTACTTCGCTACAAATCTGAAAATAAACCCGTAACTTTGCACCGATATTAACCGAATACTAACCGGTTTTAACCATTGAATAAACAATGTTTTCAACAAAATATTAATAAGTACCACTATGGAATACAATTTCAGGGAAATTGAAAAGAAATGGCAGAAAAGGTGGGTGGAAAACAAAACCTACCAAGTGACGGAAGACGAAACGAAGAAAAAATTCTATGTACTGAACATGTTCCCCTACCCCTCCGGTGCGGGATTGCATGTAGGTCATCCGCTGGGATATATTGCTTCGGATATTTACGCCCGCTACAAACGACTGCAAGGTTTCAATGTACTGAATCCCATGGGATATGACGCTTACGGACTTCCAGCAGAACAATATGCCATACAAACGGGACAGCACCCTGCAATTACGACCGTCAACAATATCAACCGATACCGTGAACAGTTGGATAAGATAGGTTTCTCTTTCGACTGGAACCGCGAAATCCGTACCTGCGAACCGGAATATTACCATTGGACCCAATGGGCATTCCAAAAGATGTTCAACAGCTACTACTGCAACGATGAAAAGCAGGCACGTCCCATCCAGGAACTGATTGAAGCATTCAGCCAAACCGGTACCGAAGGAATAAACGTGGCTTGCAGCGAAGAACTGAGTTTCACCGCCGCAGAGTGGAATGCCAAGAGCGAAAAGGAACAACAGGAAATCCTGATGAACTACCGTATAGCCTATCTGGGCGAGACGATGGTAAACTGGTGCCCTCAGCTGGGAACCGTACTTGCCAACGATGAAGTGGTGGACGGCGTAAGCGAACGAGGCGGCTTCCCCGTCATTCAAAAGAAGATGCGTCAATGGTGTCTCCGTGTATCTGCCTATGCACAACGCTTGCTGGACGGACTCGATACCATCGACTGGACCGAATCCCTGAAAGAAACCCAAAAGAACTGGATAGGACGCAGCGAAGGCGCTGAAATAGAATTCAAGGTAAAAGACAGCGATTTGGAATTCACTATCTTCACCACCCGTGCAGATACCATGTTCGGCGTCACCTTCATGGTATTGGCTCCCGAAAGCGAACTGGTACAGCAACTTACCACCGACACACAGAAAGATGAAGTAAACGCTTATCTGGAACGCACCAAGAAACGTACCGAACGCGAACGTATTGCCGACCGTAGCGTTACCGGTGTATTCTCCGGAAGCTATGCCATCAATCCCTTTACCGGTGAGGCAGTTCCCATCTGGATAAGCGACTATGTACTTGCAGGATACGGTACGGGTGCCATCATGGCTGTGCCTGCGCACGACAGCCGTGACTATGCTTTTGCCAAGCACTTCGGTCTCGAAATTCGTCCGTTGGTAGAAGGCTGCGATGTAAGCGAAGAGAGCTTCGATGCCAAGGAAGGCATTGTATGCAACTCTCCACGCGAAGGCGTTACTCCCTATTGCGACCTCTCACTGAACGGGCTGACCATCAAGGAAGCGATTGCCGCTACCAAGAAATATGTGAAAGAGCATAACTTGGGACGTGTAAAGGTGAACTTCCGTCTGCGCGATGCCATCTTCTCACGCCAGCGCTATTGGGGCGAGCCGTTCCCGGTTTACTACAAGGACAACATGCCTTACATGATTGACGAGAGCGCCCTGCCCTTGGAACTGCCCGAAGTAGCCAAATTCCTGCCTACCGAAACCGGTGAACCTCCATTGGGACATGCCGCAAAATGGGCTTGGGATACTGTGAACAAATGTGTTGTGGAAAACGAAAAGATAGACAACATCACCGTCTTCCCGTTGGAACTCAACACGATGCCCGGATTTGCCGGTTCAAGCGCCTATTATCTGCGCTACATGGACCCGCACAACAACCAGGCACTTGTAGATAAGAAAGTAGATGAATACTGGCACAATGTAGACCTTTACGTAGGCGGTACCGAACATGCCACCGGTCACTTGATATACTCCCGTTTCTGGAATAAGTTCCTGTACGACCTCGGCATTTCCGTAGCCGAAGAACCGTTCCAAAAGCTGGTGAACCAAGGTATGATTCAAGGACGGAGCAATTTCGTCTATCGCATCAAAGATACCAATACATTCGTGTCCCTAAATCTGAAAGACCAGTACGACACTACCCCACTCCACGTGGATGTGAATATCGTATCCAATGATGTTCTGGACCTTGAAGCTTTCAAGGCATGGCGTCCAGAATACGAAACTGCCGAGTTTATTCTGGAAGACGGCAAGTACATCTGCGGATGGGCTGTGGAAAAGATGAGTAAATCCATGTTCAACGTTGTCAATCCCGATATGATTGTCGACAAATACGGTGCCGACACTCTCCGCATGTACGAAATGTTCCTCGGCCCGGTAGAACAATCAAAGCCGTGGGATACAAACGGAATAGACGGTGTGCACCGCTTCATCAAGAAGTTCTGGTCACTGTTCTACGACCGCAACGACAATTATCTGGTAACGGATGAACCTGCCACCAAGGAAGAACTGAAATCCCTCCATAAACTGATTAAGAAAGTGATGGGAGACATCGAGCAATTCTCTTACAACACAAGTATCAGTGCCTTTATGATTTGTGTAAACGAGCTGTTCGGAATGAAATGCAGCAAGAAGGAAATCCTGAACCAGTTTATCATCGTTCTGGCTCCCTTTGCTCCGCATGTATGCGAAGAGTTGTGGGAGACACTGGGCAATGCAGGCTCCGTATGCGATGCCAAGTGGCCGGTATGCAACGAAGAATACCTGGTGGAAGATACGGTCAACTATACGGTTTCCTTCAACGGAAAAGCACGGTTCAACATGGAGTTCCCGGCAGATGCGGCATCGGATGCCATCCAGACTGCTGTATTGGCCGACGAACGTTCTGAAAAATGGATGGAAGGCAAGTCCATCGTCAAAGTAATCGTAGTGCCGAAGAAGATTGTGAACATCGTTGTCAAATAACAGATATGCAAATTACAAAACCAACCAAAGCGGAAGTGACGAGAGAGCTGAAGGATTATATCTTCATCACTCTGGGACTCATCAGCTATGCACTGGGATGGGCGGCATTCCTCATTCCCTATCAGATTACGACCGGAGGTACTACCGGTATCGGTGCCATCATCTATTATGCCACCGGATTTCCCATCCAGTGGTCATACTTCATCATCAATGCCGTACTGATGACTTTTGCCATCAAGATACTCGGACCGAAGTTCAGTATCAAGACTACGTTTGCCATCTTCGGACTCACTTTCTTCTTATGGTTTTTTCAGTTGCTGGTGAACGGTTCAGACGGCGTCCCTCCCCAACTGCTGGGCGAAGGACAAGACTTCATGGCTTGCCTGATAGGTGCGGCAATGTGCGGTGCCGGACTGGGTATCGTGTTCAACTGCAACGGCAGCACGGGAGGTACGGACATCATTGCAGCCATCATCCATAAATACAAGGATGTCACGCTGGGACGCATGATTATGGCTTGCGACTTCATTATCATCAGTTCCTGCTATGTGGTATTCCATGACTGGCGACGCGTGATATTCGGTTTTGTAACTTTGTTTGTCATCGGATTTGTACTGGATTACATAGTCAACAGTGCCCGGCAATCCGTTCAATTCTTTATTTTCTCCAAAGAATATGAAAAGATTGCCGACCGCATCACCAAAGAAACCCATCGCGGTGTAACGGTACTCGACGGTATCGGCTGGGGGAGGAAGCACAAAAAGCAGGGGAAGCGGGGGAAATGGCAGT
>OGPS01001845.1_pt1 | contig 14467 bp, 9 predicted proteins | sample 1552931 | NCBI WGS metagenome assembly OGPS01 (sample SAMEA2580252, study PRJEB22360) | human gut metagenome | biome: human gut; feature: human-associated habitat; material: faeces | place: Denmark | collected 2008/2010 | reverse complement strand
GTATGTAGAAAACACCGGCAGTTTTTAAAGTAATAAATGCTAATAAAAAATGCTAATAAGCAAGAAAGCCTGTTTTTCTTGACACTCATTATGTTCGGTGTTACGGTTATCTAGGATGCAAGATATGGTGCAGATGCGGAGAATACGGTATCCAAAGTGCACCGCTTTTGAGAGTTTTATAAAACTCAGTTTACAAGAAAATAAAACAATGAGGTGTAAGAACATGCAGGAATTAAAGCCAATCAAAGAAGGTAAAGTACGTGAGATTTATGACAATGGAGACAGCCTGATCATGGTAGCTACAGACCGTATAAGCTGCTTCGATGTCATCCTCGACAATGTAATTTCTAAGAAGGGAACAGTTCTGACACAGATGTCAAAGTTCTGGTTTGACATGACACAGGACATTCTTCCTAACCACATGATCTCAGTTGATGTAAAGGATATGCCTGAGTTCTTCCAGCAGGAGAAGTTCGACGGCAACAGCATGATGTGCAGAAAGCTTGAGATGCTTCCAATCGAGTGTATCGTTCGTGGATACATCACAGGAAGCGGCTGGGCAAGCTACAAGGAGAACGGCACAGTATGTGGAATCAAGCTCCCAGAGGGATTAAAGGAGTCTGATAAGCTTCCTGAGCCTATCTACACACCATCAACAAAGGCCGAGATTGGCGATCACGATGAGAATATATCATATGAGCAGAGCATTGCTCACCTTGAGAAGTACTTCCCTGGCAAGGGCGAGGAGTACGCTTCAAAGCTCAAGGAGTACACCATCACACTTTACAAGAAGTGTGCAGAGTACGCACTTACAAGAGGAATCATCATTGCAGATACAAAGTTTGAGTTTGGTCTCGATGAGAATGGCAATATCGTTCTCGGCGATGAGATGCTTACACCTGACAGCTCAAGATTCTGGCCAGCAGATGTATATGAGCCAGGTCATGGCCAGCCATCATTTGACAAGCAGTTCGCACGTGACTGGCTGAAGGCTAATCCTGACAAGGGCTGGAAGCTTCCTGATGATGTCGCACAGAAGACCATCGACATCTACCTTGAGGGCTATGAGAAGCTCACAGGCAAGCCACTTGGAAAGTAATCAGTACATTATAATATATAGATGCAGTGTTGAGTGATGGCGGATAAACCGTATGTCACTGGATGTCTGCATGGCAGAAAAAAGACTCCCGGCGCAATGATATGTCCGGGAGCCTTTTTTTAAAGCATTTTCGCCAAAAGATAAAAACACAAAGTTATCTGACACCCGGCGGACAAGCCCTGAACTGGGAAATGACCGAAAATAGAGACTCATCAGGTTGTGAACTTCGTTGAAATAAATGTCTCCGGGTGGTAAAGTGTAAATGTTATGAAAAGGCAAAATCAAATGAGATTTTACAAGGAGGTAACAATGAAGAATATGCTGCGTGTGGCAGCCGTTACGCCGAAGGTCCACATCGGAAGTGTCAGCGGTAATGTCAGAGAGATAATGGATATATATGAAGAGTATAAGGATGCTGCAGATGTCATAGTGACGCCGGAGCTGTCTATCACGGGATATACCTGTGCGGATCTGTTTGAGAACAGAAAGCTCATAGATGGTGCGAGAAGAGGACTTCTTCAGCTTGCCATGGCGACTTGTACTGGTCAGTCGGCACTGGTGGTCGGTCTGCCATTTGAGGTGGACGGAGAGCTGTTCAACTGTGCGGCGTTCCTGCAGGGCGGAAGAGTCGTGGCCATCGTGCCGAAGACTTACCTTCCAAACTACGGTGAGTTCTACGAGAAGAGATGGTTCTCAGCCAGAAAGTATGATGCGGTGATGGTCAATCTCATGGACCCGGAAGATGATGGAGATGAGCTTGAATACAATGCCGGTTCAAAGAAAGCCGGGGACAGGGCTGTTGGCAGTGAAGTGCTGTTTGGCAACAATGTGATGATAGAGATGGGCAGCGGAGATCAGAGAGTCAAGCTTGGCATAGAGATATGTGAGGATGCCTGGACTCCGGTTTCGCCGGGAAGACTTCTTGCCATGGCGGGAGCAGAGGTGATACTCAACCTTTCCGCGTCAAATGAGGTCATCGGAAAGGCTGCATACAGGCACAAGCTGATAGGAAGTGTGTCGTCGGACTGCCTGTGCGGATATGTGTATGTGTCGGCTGGAATGTACGAGTCCACATCGGATCTGGTATTTTCAGGACACAATCTGATGTATGAGAACGGCAAACTCCTCGGCGAGGTAAAGCCATTTGAGGATGGAGTGCTGATAAGGGATATAAGTCTCACCAAGATCAGACACGACAGGATAGCCAACAAGTCATTTGCCGACTGCAAGCGTGATTTCGCATTCAGAAAGTATGAGACGGTGGTGTGTGATACCCCACTCATGGACAAAGGAAATGTGCTCATGAAGGTGAAGATGACACCATTTGTCCCATCGGGAAATAAGCTTGAGAGGTGCATGGCGATATTCAAGATGCAGGTTGCCGGACTTCAGAGAAGGATAGAGGCCACCCATTGCAAATGTGTGGTCGTGGGAGTGTCAGGCGGACTTGATTCCACACTGGCTTTGCTGGTTTCAGCACAGGCGGTGAAGAATGCGGGACTTCCATCCACAACTGTCGTGGGAATCACCATGCCGGGATTTGGAACTACAAACAGGACGAAGAACAACTCCACGGAACTCATGAGACTGCTCGGTTGTGACAGCAGAGAGATAAGCATAGCTGCATCGGTGAGACAGCATTTTGCCGATATCGGACAGGACGAGAGCGTGCATGACGTCACTTATGAGAACTGTCAGGCGAGGGAGAGAACGCAGATACTCATGGATGTCGCCAACAAGGAGGGCGGCTTCGTGGTTGGAACCGGAGATCTCTCGGAGCTGGCACTTGGCTGGTGCACCTACAATGGCGACCATATGAGCATGTATGCGGTGAATACAAGTATACCAAAGACGCTGGTGCGCTCACTTGTGAACGAAGTCGGACACTTCATGGAGGTTGATGGATTTGTGGGCATCGCGCCGATCATAGACGATATCATAGACACACCGGTCAGCCCGGAGCTGCTTCCACCGAACCCGGACGGAACCATCGCGCAGAAGACGGAGGACACCGTGGGATCATACATCCTGCACGATTTCTTCTTATATTATACGCTGCGATATGGAATGTCACCTGAGGAGGTAAATGAGCTGTGCAAGGAGGCTGTAAGACAGAGTGACGAGTACAATTTCTCAGACAGCGAGATCGATAAATGGCAGAAGGTATTCTACACGAGATTCTTCCGCCAGCAGTTCAAGAGGAACTGTATGCCGGACGGTGTGAAAGTTGGAACCGTGTCGGTCAGCCCGAGAGGAGATCTGAGACTGCCGTCTGAGATAGAATTTGAGGATTTTTTGTAGACATTTGCCTGGGATAGTTATTAACGTGGCAGAATCATAATAGCATACCAATCAGGGGTCGCTCCCGCTTAACTCAGCCTGCAACGGTACTAAGGTGCCGCCTGTTGCGCCACCTAAGGACCGGCGGCATCGTATTCCCCTGATTTGGTAGTGCTATTATGATTCTGCCACAATATAGCATACAAAGACAAATGTCTACAAAAGTCGTGTATATATTTTATATGAATAATATAATTTAGGAGGACAAAGAAATGCCATTTATAGATTCAAAGGTTACAGTGAAGATGAGCGATGAACAGAAGGAGACTCTTAAGAGCAGTCTCGGTCAGGCGATAACAACGATGAACAAGACGGAGAGCTACCTTATGGTCGGCATCAACGATGGATACGACCTGTTCATGGGCGGAAAGAAACTTGATAAGGGTGCATATGTGGAAGTCAGCGTATTCGGTGATATGACTCCTAAGGCATGTGATGCCATGACAGGAAAGATCTGCGATATATTTGCAGATGTACTTGGAATTCCGGGAAATGCGGTGTACGTGACTTACCACGGCGTACATGACTGGGGCTGGAACGGCGGTAATTTCTGATGTGGGAGATAGAAGTCCTTGACGCTCTCCAGAATATACATACCCCATGGCTTGACAAGATTATGGTGGCGATCACATCCCTTGGAAATGCGGGAATACTGTGGATAGTAATGGCGGCGGTGCTGCTGATCATTCCAAAGACGAGGAAGGCAGGGCTTTGCATGGCCATCGCACTTATCCTTGATCTTCTCATAACCAACTGCCTGTTAAAGAATCTTGTCGCCAGAACAAGACCATATGATGTGGCGAATTTTACAGATCTGATAGTGAAGAAACCAAAGGATTATTCCTTCCCATCGGGACACACTGCGGCATCATTTGCAGCTGTCACGGCGTTGTTCATGAGCAGAAAGAAACTGCTGGGCGCAATATCCTGTGTGATAGCGATCCTCATAGCGTTCTCAAGAATGTATCTGTATGTGCATTTCCCGACAGATATCATTGGCGGAATAGTGGTAGGCGTGGCGGCTGGAGTGGCAGCAGGATTTATACTTAGAGCGATTGATAAATGATTTGGCGGATCGTTGGTTTGGAGGGATACGATTATGAGTGAATATACCATACTGCCGTTGATCAATGCAGCATTTCAGCCGGGTGAAGCGAAAAAGATGGTAGACAGTTTTGAAGACAGGGATTTTCAGGAGATAGCACGTGCTGAATACTATTATTTTACCGGGCAGGCGGAGGAGTGCAATCATATAGCAGAACGTTATCTGATGAGCCATAATATAAAATTGAAGATGTCATCCTGCCTGTTATATGTATATTCTAATCTGACACTTGGCAGAGAAGCTGCATCAAGAAAAGGACTGAGGGAGATTCAGGAATGTCTTGAAAAAGAGACGAAAAATCCTTCATCCGCTGAGGACAGGGCTGTCAGTGTATTTGCGGGATATATGTCCTCTGTGCTTTTGCATCTTTCGGTGGATGAACTTCCGGATGTGGAGCTTTATGCAGTAACATTGCCGCCTGGAATTAAGCTGTTTTCTGCCTATGTAATAGCTCACATGGCATATTTAAAAGGCGAGTATGGCAGAGCACTTGGAATTTGCGAGGCAGCATTGATGTTCAGGGATGATATATATCCTATTAGTATGATCTATCTGTATTGTATGATTGCAATGTGTCAGATGAATCTGAAAAATCAGCAGAAAGCAAAAGATGCATTGATGCTGGCGTGGAACGTGGCGAAAGAAGACGAATTTCTGGAACCTTTCGTTGAACATCATGGTTTGCTGCAGGGACTTCTGGAGTCATGTATCCGCAAGGAGGATTCAAAACTATATAACAAATTATCTGATAAAGTCATTGCCTTTAGCAGGGGATGGATGTCAATCCACAATCCTATGTCAGGAAATTCAGTGACGGATGCATTATCCACAGTGGAATTCTCGATTGCAATGCTGGCAAGCCGAGATTGGAATAATCAGGAAATTGCAGATTATATGGGATTTTCACCCAATACGGTTAAAACTTATCTGAGCAGGATTTATGAAAAAATGAATATAAATAAGAGAGAAGAGCTGAAAAATTATATGCTGAAATAGGAAAATATACATTTTCGTATCGAAACGGAGATTACATGGAAGAAGTCAAAATGATAAAATCTTTATATACAGAAATCACTAACCAAACTCAGATTTATTTTTAAGGGAGGGAACTATATGAAGAGAAGAATTTTGACCACCCTGCTCACTATGTGCATGGTGCTGATGCTGCTGCGGATACCGGCATATGCGGGCAGAGCCTATTGCGACATCTGTGGTAAATGGGTAAGTACAACCGGAACTTATGAATACAAAGACGCTGGATATCATTGGCATCACGTTTATTGCACAGAATGTGGCACTAATATCACCAATCCACGTTCTGCGCATGTGTGGAGCGGAACGGCAACCTGCACAAGCGGACAGACTTGCACGATCTGCGGAGGAACATCCACCCCTCTCGGACATGATTGGAACTCAAACTGGATTTCGGATGAAAACAATCATTGGCATGAGTGTAATGTCTGCGCAGAAAAGGGCGATGTTGGAATACATATTTGGGATAATGGCACTATAACTATTTCTCCAACCTGCACAACAGAGGGGGAGAGAAAGTATACTTGCATTGGATGCGGCAGAATAAAAACAGAGACGATCCAAGCTACGGGTCACGACCTCGTACATCACGATGCACAGGCGGCGACTTGTACCGCAAACGGTTGGGAAACTTACGATACCTGCAGTAACTGTGATTACACCACCTATACGGAGATTCCGGCAGTAGGTCATAGTTAGTGAGATGTAACATACACATGGAGCACAGACAATCAACACTGTACAGCAGAAAGAAAATGTACAGCATGTGATGGCGTAGAAAGTGAGACAGCAGATACAACAGCAACAGTAATACAGGAAAAGAACTGCGTATTGCCAGAATTAACTACATACAGTGTGACATTTGAAAATTCTGCTTTTGAATCTCAAACAAAGGAAAATGTACGGACAGCAGAAAACGCCGGTCACGATATGGAAAAAGTAGAAAAGCAAGCTGCTACTGCTGCAAAAGAAGGAAACAGCACATATTGGTTCTGTGATAAATGTAATAAGTATTTTAGTGATGAAGAAGCAGAAAATGAAATTAAAAAGGAAGACACAGTGCTTGCGAAACTTGCCCCTGTTATTATCAAGGGAGACGGAGCGACAGTAACAGCAGGTGCGAAGAATGCACTATCATTCACATCTGATGCTGCATACAGGGATTTTATTCGTGTTGAGGTTGACGGAAAGACCATAGATGAGAGTAATTATACGGTGGAATCTGGAAGTATAATCGTAACATTGAAAGAGGATTATGTTGCCGGTTTTTCGGAGGGTGAGCATACACTTGGCATTGTCTCTGAGAGCGGAACAGCGACAGCTCATTTTACAGTAAACGAGAAGACAACGGGGACACAGGAGCCTTCGGAAGACACAACCGGTACAACACAGGAGCCTTCGGAAGACACAACCAGTACAACACAGGAGCCTTCGAAAGATACAACCAATAAAACACAGGAGACAAGTACAACGGATAAAACAACACAATCATCTCCAAAAACTGGTGACAGTACAGACTTGCAGTTGTATGTGATTCTTATGTTTGTTTCAATAGTGGGGGTTGCAGGAATTTGTGTTAAGAAAAGGTTCAAGACCCATTGATGGCTTTGAATGAAATGGCTGTTAGAGCGGAAATTAAATATTAGATCTCTATAAAATGAGGCATATGGACTAAAAAGATGTTCATATGCCTTATTTTAATATGTCTTTAAATACTTTAAATACACAGAAATTTCACAAACAAAACGCCTCTGTATACTATTGACATTAAAAAATAGAAGTATTAATATTTATGCAACTTGCGTCAAATCACACATAGCTGACGATCAGATATCGCATATCATAAATCAAATTCCTGATTTTGTGCATCTGAGGATTCTGTCAGCATTTCAAACTGAAATAAGGAGGAAATAGAATGATCAAAACATTGCTTGGTCAGGTGGGCGAGTACAAGAAGGACTCGATACTTACACCTGTTTTTACGGCGGCAGAGGTCTTTATGGAGATCCTCATTCCATTTGTGACCGCCAAAATAATTGACGAAGGAATCAACGGACAGGACATGAGCAAGGTGTATATGTATGGCGGACTCATGCTTGTGTTGGCTTTCCTGAGCCTTTTCTTTGGAGTGATGGCGGGCAAATTTGCTGCCAGCGCATCGACAGGATTTGCCTGCAACCTGAGGGAGGGCATGTACAGGAATGTGCAGGAGTTTTCATTTACCAACATTGACAAATTCAGCACCGCAAGTCTTATAACACGAATGACAACTGATGTGACAAATGTACAGAACGCGTACCAGATGCTCATACGAATCGCAGTCCGTGCGCCACTCATGCTCATTTGCAGTATGATAATGTGCTTTACAATCAACGTGGAGCTGTCACTTGTATTTGTGGCAGCACTTGTGGTTCTTGCATTTGGATTGTTCTTCATCATATTCAAGGTAACACCTATATTTGACGAGGTATTCAGGAACTATGACAACCTGAATGCCAGTGTTCAGGAAAATGTATCAGCGATAAGAGTTGTAAAGGCATTTGTCAGGGAAGAATATGAGAATAAGAAGTTTGGGAAGGCAGCAGAGGTTCTTGCGGAACTGTCCATAAAGGCTGAGAGTCTGCTGGCTTTCAACAATCCTATCATGATGTTTGTCATCTTTACATGTATGATGCTCCTGTCGTGGATCGGAGCACACTTCATAGTCAGTGGTAGCATGACAACTGGAAATCTTACATCACTTTTCAGCTATGTCATGAGCATGATGATGTCGCTGATGATGCTGTCCATGGTATTTGTCATGATCTCCATGAGTATGGCAAGTATGAGACGAATATCTGAGGTCCTTGAGGAGACACCTACCATGACCAATCCTGATGAGCCGATCATGGAGATCCCTGATGGAAGAATAGATTTTAACCATGTTGATTTTGTATATAAGGCAGGAAGTGCAGAGGACACGCTGAAGGATATTGACATTCACATAAAGTCTGGAGAGACAGTTGGTGTGATAGGTGGAACCGGCTGCGGTAAGTCGACATTTGTCAATCTGATAAGCAGACTTTACGATGTGAAACCGGACGGTGGTTCGGTCTGGGTCGGAGGACATGACGTGCGTGATTACGATATGGAGGTCATCCGAAATGAAGTGGCGGTTGTGCTCCAGAAGAATGTGCTGTTTTCGGGTACGATACTTGATAATCTGAGATGGGGCAAGGCGGATGCCACGGAGAATGAGTGCCGTGAGGTGTGCGAGCTTGCCTGTGCGGATGAGTTCATAGACAGGATGCCGGATGGATATAACACCTGGATCGAGCAGGGCGGAAGCAATGTGTCCGGCGGTCAGAAGCAGAGACTCTGCATTGCCAGAGCGCTGCTCAAGAGCCCGAAGGTACTCATTCTCGATGATTCCACAAGCGCAGTTGACACCGCCACGGATGCGAAGATCAGACAGGCATTTGCAACCAAGATACCGAACACCACCAAGATCATCATATCCCAGAGAATATCAAGTGTGCAGGATGCTGACAGGATCATAGTTCTGGATAACGGAATGGTCAGCGGCTTCGACACACATGAGAATCTGTTAAAGAACAACACGATATATAAGGAGATCTACGACGTACAGATGTCTGGCGGCGGTGATTTCGATGAGAAGATGAATTAATTATGGAGGAAAGGAGGCAGTGTAATGACAGGAAATACAGAGAAATACAGTGAAAATAAGATGGATGATAAAGTGGATGCAGGGCTGAAGAGACCTGGAAAGGATCAGGGCAAAAATCCCATGAAGGCACTTGGAAGATTGCTCAGATATGTCCTCAAGGAATACAAGCTGGCATGCGTTACAGTTGTGGTCAGCATACTTATATCAGCACTTGCAATACTGAGTATATCGATGTTCATGCAGAAACTTATCGATGTATATATTGAACCGATGATGAAACAGAGCACGCCTGATTATGGACCTCTCGCCCACAGGATGCTGGGGCTTGGTCTTATACTTGTGCTGGGAATCATTTGCGCATACGCGTACAACAGGATCATGGTAAATGTGACTCAGGGAACCATGAAGAGGCTCAGAGTTCAGCTCTTTGAGAGAATGGAATCCCTTCCGATATCTTTCTTTGACACACATGCACATGGAGATATCATGTCGGTGTACACCAATGATGTTGACACACTCCGTCAGGTCATAAGCCAGAGTATGCCGCAGCTTATCAACTCAAGCATCACATTTATCTCAACACTCATTGCTATGATAGTTCTTGATATACCGCTCACGGTTCTGTCGGTTGTCATGGTACTAATCATGATAAAGGCGACATCAAGCTTGGGCGCGAAGTCGGGAAGATACTTTATGAAGCAGCAGCAGGATCTTGGTAAGGTCAACGGCTATATAGAGGAAATGATGAGCGGCCAGAAGGTTGTCAAGGTGTTCTGCCACGAAGAAAAGGCATATGACGATTTCTGCAAATTGAACAGATCTCTTCAGGACAGCGCCTACAAGGCAAATATGATAGCCAACATTACCATGCCGGTGAATGCGAACCTTGGAAACATAAGCTATGTTCTCTGCGCTGTACTTGGAGGTGTACTTGCAGTAAATGGATGGTCAGGTCTTACCATAGGAACGCTTGTGGCATTCCTGACGCTTAACAAGAGTTTTACGATGCCGGTTACACAGATAAGTCAGCAGATCAACGCCATAGTCATGGCGGCTGCCGGAGCTGACAGGGTATTTACCATGACAGACGAGAAGCCTGAGGAGGACGAGGGCTATGTTGAGCTGGTAAATGCAAAGAAGGATGCAGATGGCAATCTCACGGAGACCGAGGAGAGAACCGGACTCTGGGCATGGAGACATAGGCATGAGACTGGCGAGGTCACATACAGTGAGCTCACAGGCGAGGTTGAATTTGAGAATGTGGACTTCGGTTACAATCCGGATAAGATAGTTCTGCACGACATAAATATGTATGCAAAGCCTGGTCAGAAGATAGCATTTGTCGGAAGTACAGGCGCGGGCAAGACGACCATAACCAATCTGATAAACAGGTTCTACGATATACAGGACGGCAAGATAAGGTATGACAATATCAACATAGGCAAGATCAGAAAGCCGGATCTCAGACGAAGCCTTGGAATAGTGCTTCAGGATACACATCTGTTCACAGGAACAGTCATGGACAACATAAGATATGGCAAGCTGGATGCCACGGATGAGGAGTGTATAAAGGCTGCAAAGCTTGCAAATGCCCACGACTTCATAAAGCGACTTCCTGACGGCTACAACACGGTGCTCACCGGGGACGGTTCAAACCTCAGTCAAGGACAGAGACAGCTTCTTGCGATCGCGAGGGCGGCGGTTGCAGATCCACCAGCACTGATCCTGGACGAGGCTACATCATCCATTGATACGAGAACCGAGGCTATGGTTTCAAAGGGAATGGATGCTCTCATGGAGGGAAGAACGTCATTTGTCATAGCACACAGACTTTCCACGGTCAAGGATGCAGACTGCATCATGGTCATGGAGCAGGGACGTATCATAGAGAGAGGCACCCACGATCAGCTCATTGACATGAAGGGCAGATATTATCAGCTGTACACAGGCAAGAAGGCCGTGGCTGGGCAGGCGTAAGCCGAATTGTTTACAAAAAACAGAAAATTACTTGCAATTTAAAAATATTTGTGCTACCATAGGGGCAATTAATGGTAGTCGCAGTTAAGCTCAACGAGATGAAAGTTTCGTTGGGCTTTTTATTTTCATAAGGAGGGGCCCGCGTAAGCGGGAGGAATCCTTGAGAAGCACGCATGCGCCTGCGCGAAGCGCCTTTGAATGCGCATGCTCAATATTATTTTCGTAAGGAGGAAATTATTATGCCACAAAACAAATTACAGGAATTCGTATTCACAACGATCATGGCCATGTTCATGGTCTATGGAATGATCTGCTACAATGTAGCATTAAGCACAGGAGGTTTCACCAATCAGACATTTGTCATGGCACTTCATGAGATGCCGATCATGTGGCCGATAGCTATTGTGCTTGAGCTTTTCGTGGTTGGAAAGCTTGCACCAATGCTTGCGTTCAAGATCGTGAGACCGACTGACAGACCACAGGTGATAACCTTCATGATATCATTCTACATCTGCATAATGATGTGTCCAATCATGAGCCTTATAGCAACTGTTTTGTTCAAGGATTCACCAAGTGTTGGTACATTTATCCAGACATGGGGAATGAATCTCCCTGTTGCACTGCTCTGGCAGCTCTGCTATTGCGGACCAATTGTGAGATTGATATTTAGAACTATATTTAAGAGACAGCTTGCGGGTTCTGTCTGTGTAGAGCCATCCAAAGAACCTCAGCCAGAGGCATAATTCTCCGTTTTGGAGAGTTTTGCCTAAAGTATAGACAAAGGCTGGGCGAGGTGTTACAATCCGTTCAAAGCATAGGTTTCAAGTCGAAGGTTTCTATGAGTCCGAACGTAAGAAACGGACCATTCCAACGTATCTATAATTTGCGAATTTCTCATGCTTTTATATCACATTTTTCATAAGAGCAGGAATAATGTTCTGGCTGATTTTTTGAAGAAGAATAAGGCGGAGATTTTGCGTATGAATATATTTGAATATGATCAGGAAAAGCATATGAGGCAGACATATGAAGAAACGAGGGGCTGTGTATGAGTGAGGAATACATAACGCTGGATGGATTGTGTCAGCAGCTTTCAATATCGAGGGCAACGGGGCGGAACTGGCTCAGACTTGGGAAAATTGAATCACAGGGCATAGATCCGGCCGGTCAGATGTATTTCACAGAGGAGTACGTAAGTAATCTGAAACAGTCACTGGAAACTGGCGAACGAAGGTCGCTCAGAAGCCGGCGGAATAAGCGGTATGTGTCCGGCAAAGGATTGTATGACAGATATGTGTCAGACATTTGCGAGAGTACAGACACAGTAAAAAGTCTGGTGGATAAGCTGGAGAGGCAGAATATATGTGTGACTGAGATGGTCATGAGAACTCTGCTGGCGGATTGTGCACTCAAGCTGCTGGTAAGCAGTGGTGAGATTACTGTTGACAGAGAAATATTCCCTGCATATATAGATGGAAGCTTGACAATTGGTGTATGGAGTGCGCTGATCGATGATATAATTCAGGACAAAAAAGCAGCATTATCATGGTCAAATAATAACAAAAATCTTATGGACACCAATTACTATTATCAAAAGGGGGAGGACGTACTTGGACTTCTCTATATGTCTATAAGAGATGCAGGCAGCCGGAAGGCGGCTGGTTCATATTATACGCCGACAAAGGTAGTAAGAACGCTGATAAGTGATGTGACCGGTGATATGGGAAGCAGAATATCTGAGGGCGGTAAGCGATTATTCGATCCATGTTGCGGAACCGGTAATTTCCTTATACAGCTTCCGGATGATATAGAACTAAATAATATATATGCGTGCGATATAGATGAACTCAGTGTACAGCTTGCGAGGTTCAATCTGGCACTTGGGAGATTGTCCGGAAGAAGACATGTCAATATATGAGCACATAGAGCGCAGAGACTTCATTTCAGAATACAGGAATGATTCAGAATGTGGTGGGGATGATAAGAAGCTCTTGGCTGATCCGGGATATGACATTATCATCGGTAACCCGCCGTGGGGATATACATTTGACAGGGAGACACGGACATTACTCAGGAAAGCATACAGAACTGCAGCCGGAAGGGGCGTGGAGTCGTCTGATGTGTTCGTGGAGTGTGCGCTGAAGCTGTTGACAGATGAAGGAGTTCTTGCATTTGTGCTGCCGGAGGCATTGTTAGATGTACATAATCATAAGACGATCAGGGAGATCATAGCCGAATCGGCAAATGTGAGCCGGGTGAGTTTCCTTGGCGATGCATTCTATGGTGTGCAATGTCCATCGTTGGTGCTGCAGCTTGAAAAGAGTTCTGATCCTGGACATAGCAAAGGTGCGGTGATCGAGAGAGACGGCAGAGAGTTTGTTGTAGGAACGGACAGGCCGCTTGGCAGTGAGAATTTTATGCTTAGGCTCACTGATGATGAGTACAGGCTGCTTTGCAGAATAGAAAATACAGATAACTGTGAATTTCTGCGTGGACAGGCAGATTTTGCACTGGGAATAGTGACCGGGGATAATGCGAAATATGTGTCCACAGAATGCGGAGAGGGAATGGAGGCAGTGATAACCGGAGCAGATGTATACAGATACAGATGCGGAAAAACGGAAAAATATATGTATCCGGAACTTACCCTGTATCAACAGGCGGCGCCGCTGGAGCTTTACAGGGCTCCGGAGAAACTGATCTACAGGTTTATCAACAGACAGCTTGTATTTGCATATGACGACAGGCAGAGGCTTACGTTGAATAGTTGCAATGTGGTCATTCCACATATACCGGGACTTGATATGAGATATATCATGGCGATACTCAATTCAAGGGTGGCGCAGTACATATATGAGAAGCGGTACAACGCAGTGAAGGTTCTGAGATCCCATATAGAGAATATTCCTGTTCCAGTAGCAGACGAGGAGACACAGAGACGCATAATCTCAAAGGCAGAAGAGCTTATGGCAGAAGAACTTATGGCAGAAGAACTTATCACAGAAAGTTCTGTGAATTCAGAAATGCAGACGTACAAGACAGGTAAAGACTATTTGCAGCGATACAGATTGTATGAAGAGATAGATGACATTGTTAGGAAGCTGTACTCAGTTACCGATGAAGAGTACGAGTTCATAAAGCAGTCTTTATCCGGTGACAAATATATGTTATAAAAATAATATACTTTAATTGATCAGGAAGAGGAAGAGACTATGAATAATATACTGCTTATAAACGATATGGCTGG
>OGPS01001841.1_pt1 | contig 14478 bp, 10 predicted proteins | sample 1552931 | NCBI WGS metagenome assembly OGPS01 (sample SAMEA2580252, study PRJEB22360) | human gut metagenome | biome: human gut; feature: human-associated habitat; material: faeces | place: Denmark | collected 2008/2010 | reverse complement strand
TTTCACCAGAATCTATCTCTTGTCTTACTTTTTTATTTCCGTTTTCATCAAATAATTCAAATTCTACTCCTTGCAAAAACTTTCCTTTATCATCTACTTTTAAAAGTTCTAAATTTGCTTTGCTTCTTACTTCTTTTGCTGTTTTTTGTATTACATTTTCCACATTTTGGTCATTAACTGTGAATAAAAGCTTTTCTTCTGATAATTCATAACCATATACAGTTTCAGTTTCTTTTATATAATATTCTCCCCAAGTTAATTTTTCAAAAGTAACTTGTCCATTTTCATTTGTTGTTTTTTCGCTTATTAACTGATCTCTTTGATATTCTACTTCACCTTTTTTATTGTAAATATCTTCTTTTGCATATAATCCATATTTTGCTCCCTGTATTCTTTCAGTTGTTTTTTCATCTTCTTTTGTTAATGTTACAGTTCCTGTTTTTCTCACATTTTCTACAACTACTACTTTATCTTTATTAAGCTTGCTTACATATGTATTTTTTTCTGCTAATTCATATCCTTGAAGTGCTTGTTTTTCTTTTAATATGTATGTCTTTCCCCACTCTAGCCCTTCAAATACTATATTTCCACTTTCGTTAGTTGTTCCTGTTGCAATTACATTTTGATTTGTATCTAATAAATTGAACTCTACCCCTTGTAGTGGAATCTCCTGTTTATTTGTATCTAAATACTCATCTATTTTATATACTGTTATACTTCCCTTTGCTCTTTTGTTTTCTATTGTTATTTTTATCGTTGGAATATTTCCTTCTAAGTCTATTTCACCTTGTGCTTTTATTTCTTCTGCTTGTTTTAATGTATAATTTCCATTTTCTATAATTAATGTATAATCTTCTGCTTTATCATATCCTAATGGTACAATTTCTTCTTTTATTGTATAAGTTCCTTCTTTTAAATTCTTTATTGTTGCTATTCCTAATAGCCCTGTTAAACTTGTTTTTAACTTTTTACCTTGCTCATCATATATTCCAAATTGTACTCCTGATAATTTATTTTTTGTTACTTCATCTACTTTTAATATTTCTACATTATACTCTTTTTTAGTTAATCTTACTTCTGTTACATTACTTGGCATGTCTTTTAAATATGCTGCTTTTAGTCCTGTATATAAGTCTATTGCTTCACTGTTTATTGTATAAGTATTATATGCATATTTATCTTCTAAGCTTTCATCATTTGGTGCTACCATATTTACATCTATATTTACAATTGAGTTTTCCTGAATTTCTCCTTCAATCTTTACTTTTATAGCTTTTGCTTCACTTTCTGTTTGCCATATTCCATTTGTATAACTTCCCATCAAAACCCAGTCATTTTCTTGTGGAGATATAGTATTTGCATAATACACCTTTGCAGTTAAGCCTTTTGATTCTATATATGTTGTATCTACATTTTTTAACTTTCCATACCATTCGGATTTACTATATGGATATTCTTCATCAACTTTTGTTAATTCAGCATGTTCTAAAACATCTATAAATTCTGTATCTACTAATGTATTATAACCATTTCTTAATTTCAATCTATATGTATATTCAGTATTTAATGGCACTACTGCTCCACTTTCTACAAATTCACCTTTTGTATATTCAGTCCTTACTTCTTTAATTAATTGTTGATGTGATGCGAGTGCTAGTAATATATTCTCTGTATCTGAACTTGATGCCATTGTTTTTCCTTTATAACTTGATGTAAGCTGTGGCACAAATTTAGAACCTTCTATAAATCCATATGTAAATACCTTATATGTTGGATCTGTTGTATCATAATAATCTTCATAACTTAAGTTTGACTCTACATTATATCCAATATTAAAGTCTGTTGAAACTATTGGATTATCTGTAAAATTAAATGTTACACATATTTCCTTTCCGTTCTTTTCTATAGTTGCTCTTTCCCTTAAATAGTCTTGCATATCAACATCTTCTGATAGCTCATTTTTGAATTTTAATCCACTATATGTGAATTTTAATGTTTCTATTAGTGTATTTAATTCTGCTTTTTGATTTACTCCATATATCTGTATTTTGCTAATTTCCTTCTTCTCAGCATTTTGCACTTTTATTGAATGTGTTTGTTTTGTTACAAAGTTTTCTATTTGTTTATCTACTTCAAATGGTGACATCTGTGTATTTGAATAATAGTATCCTGGCTCTTCTAGTTTTTCTATTATTTTTATTACATCACTAGACCTTAAAAGTCCTTTTCCATAAATCTGTTTATCTAATTCATATATTCTTGTTTCTGCATAATTTTCTTCTGTAACATCTGTTATTAAAGAATTTCCGTCTTTATCTATTAAATCTGTAAAGTCATAATTTTTAATATATGTTGGATTTTCATATTCTGAATTACTTATATTTATTTTTCCTTTAACATTTATATAAAAACCTTTTATACTTTCTGTTAAACCACTTACTTCAACTCTTACCGCTACTACATTTTCTAAATCTTTAGATATTTCTTTATCTTCCCATTTTCCTTCATATACTGTTGTATACTCTGAAACTCCTCTTGTATTTACATTATCTTTATATAATGCTTTTATTTTTACTGTATAATCTCCATCTGATAGTACATATCCATTTGAGTTGTAAAAATTATTTTTACCTGGCACTGTTACTTTTGTAAATTCATATTCATTATCTTGTAATCTGTAATATTTATCTGTATATATTTCCAATAAATCATCTGTCAAAGCCACTGTATATTCACTTTGATTTATTGGCGCTACTGTTGTTGTGGTTGATAAACTTGCACTAAAGTTTATATCTTTTGATAAATTTTCTTTGTAAACATAGTCTGGGCTCATATTTTTCCCTGGTGTTATTATATAATATATATTCTCACTTATTTTCTTTAACTCTACTTCAACTTCACTTGTCGCTAGCTTTGTTTCTTCTTTTTCATCCAAATAAGTTCCAATTAAATCTACTGTATTTTTAACCTTTTTTCCAACATATGATTCTGGATATCCTACAATTATAGAATATTCTTTCACACTATTTTCTGGAACTGAAGTTTCTTCTACTTTATAACTTACTGTTCCATCTTCGTTTTTTATTACATTTGAACTTTTTGCAATTACACATCCTTTTGGCAATGTATCTATAACATATCTACTTTGTAATCCTCTTGAATTTAACTCTTTTGTATTATATCTAAATGTATATTGCACCCATGCATAATCAGATACTGTCTTTCCTGCATCAACAAAATTCTTTAAGCCGTCTGCACTTGTTACTGCTTTGGCTGTTTTTTGTATGTAATATGTATCTTGCTTTGATGTGAATTTCATTTTTAATTCAGAAGATAAAACACTCTTTTCTCCATCTTTTAACGTTGCTTGTATACTCTGAGAATAATCATTTACACATTTTCTAGAACTAAACTCCCATAATAACTCAAATGACCCATTAAAAGTTGCACCCTTTTCTATCTCTTTATTATTATAAAATGTATATGTGTCTGTTTTTGAGTCATATTTATATGACCAATCCCTTTTTAAATCTGTAGCCCCATATTCATCTGCTGCAATATCTACTGCCTTTTTTGTCTCATTTCTATTTAACTTACCTATTCCTGGAATTGTTACTTGTAAATCTCCTGGTAAATATTTTTTCTTTGAAACTTCATTTTGGTAGTAAAATGTTAACTTTATTACTCTACTCTCACTCTTTGTTGCATTCCATGTGTATGTATTGCCTGATACTCCGTCCCCATTTTAAAGCTATCTTAAAATCCTCTTGTGTGCTATTAACATTTGCTTGTTCAGCCTCATTAGATTCTTTTTTAGCTTCATTTGTCCTATTATTTAAGCTCTCCGCATTAGATTTACTTTCATCTTGCTTAATATTATTTTCTATTACATCAATACTACTATTTTTCTCTGTTTTATTTATATCATTATTTACCGCTTCACTTTGCTCGCTACTCTGGCTTACCACATTTTCTGTTGCATATATTAACGTACTAGAAGTACTCATCAAAATAACTACAGTTAAAACACACGAAATAAAACTTATAAACTTCCTTCTAAATTTATTCATACGATTAAAACTCTCCTTTATATCAAAGATTAAAATTATCTTTATCTATACCTATATAGTTAAATACTAACATTTTATAACAAATAAAAAAAGATAGCTAAAATAGAACTATTCTCTTACGGTTACGGAAGCTACAACTGCCCCATTTATTAAAATTGTATTACAATTTTGTAACACAAATGTCACACATGGCACGAACTACAACGAGCCTTAGTAATAAATAAAAAAATAAGTTCGACCATTACGCAATCGCTAACATCTCTATTTAGAGTATGTTCAAAAAACTATGAAATAAGCACAAACTAAAGCGCCTTGGAGAACGTTTTTTTTCTTATTTATTACTAAGACGTTCTGCAACAACCTACGGATGCAATAAATCAAGCCAACACCATTAAATCAAGCTAGAAAAAATTCCAAGAATAAAGCCCATTATATACCCAATTGCATTCATCCTTCCCTTATAAACTTTATTAGACTCCGGAATAAGTTCTCCTGAAACAATATACAACATAGCACCAGCAGCAAAACTTAAACAAACTGCAATTATTTGATCAGAAATACCACCAACGAGTGAACCAAAAAAAGCCCCTAATCCTGTTGTAACACCAGATAAAATAACATAAAAAATCACTTTAAACTTGCTCATTCCACCATTTCTCATTGGAACTGCCATAGATATTCCTTCAGGTTGATATAAAAATAGGCAGTTTTAATTTTTATTTTTGACTAATCTAATATTTAGCATTAAATTAGCCTTATATTTTTTCTTTTAAGTTATTTAATTGTTTAAAATTGAAATATAAATCTACCTGTTTATCTTGATGTATCTCAATTCTATTAATAATTACTTTCATAAATTCTGGTGTTAGTTCTTTTAACTCTAAAAATTCTTGTACAATACTTTTTATTTTTTCTGTATCATCTTGTTTTGATTCTTCTTTTTGTTTCTTAATTTCTATGTATTCTTTTTCTTTTTGTTTTATTTCATCTCTAAATTTTTTCAATAATCTTTCATACATTTCTTCACTTATCTTATTATTTAATTTATCTACATATATTTGGTCAATATTATTATTTATCAATTTTATCTCATTTTCTAGTTTTTGAAGTATTTTTCCATAATCATATTTTGTCATTCTTTTTTTTACTTCTAATTCTATTTTTTCACTATTTATTTTTTGAAATAAATTTTTAATATAATTGATTATAGTATCTTCTAAATTAGAATAACTAAATCCATGAGAAGTACAAAGTCCTAATTTTGAGTTTCTGCGGTAATTATTACATACCATATAATAATTACCATTCTTTTTTCCTCTTACCCCTATTTTATGTTTGCATTCATAACAAAAAAGTAAACCATCCAATAAAAACATATTTTTCTTTTCATTTCTATTGTAGTTCTGAACTATCATCATTTTCTGCACAGCATCAAATATATTTTTTTCTATTATTGGTTCATGTGTATTTTCTACAGTTACCCATTTTTCTTCTGGATTTGGTCTAATTTTTCTATTTTTATAACTTATTCTACTTCTTTTATTTTGCACTGTTGTGCCTATATAAACTTTATTTTTTAATATGTTTTTTACTGTTTTATTTTCCCATAATGTTTCTTTATTATACCTTGATTTATTTGCTGTTGGAATATTATTACTATTTAAATAATCTCTTATTGCTCCAATTTGATTTCCATTATATGCCATATTAAATATATTTTTTATAATTCTTGCCTCTGGCTCATAAATTATTAATTTATTTTTATCTTTTGAATCTTTTATGTATCCAAGTGGTGTTTTTCCACCTACCCATTTTCCTTGTTTTTGCATCGTGTGCATTGCCGTTCTTATTTTTTTTGATAAGTCTTTCGAATACATATCATTTAATATTGATTTAAATGGTGCAATATCATTATTACCGTTTGATGCTTCAAAAGTATCTATTCCATCTGTTACTGAAACATATCTTACATTATTGTCAGGAAACCATTTTTCCATATATTTTCCTGTTTCTATATAATCACGACCTAAACGAGATAAGTCTTTTGTTACAACCATATTAATTTTTCCATTTTCTATATCTCTTATCATTCTTCGAAAATCAGGTCTATTAAAATTTGTTCCAGTAAAACCTTGATCAATATATATATCTATTAATTGGTACTTCCATCCTAATTTTTGCACATATTCTGTTAATAATGCTCTTTGATTTTTTATGCTTTCACTTTCATCATAACCTCTGTCTACATCTTCTTTTGATAGTCTTATATAAATCGCTACCTTGTATATTGTTTTCTCTATTTGTTCAAGCATTGTTCCTCCCTTCTATGCTTGATAAAAACAATTTGAATTTAAGTTTAATTATATCTCATTTAAGACAAAATTTTAACGTTCAAAAATATTTTTCTTTAAGATATTAATTATTAAATATTTTATTAATTCTTCCAACTCTTCACCTTTTTCATCGAAGTACATATTAATTTTGAAAGTTTCACTCATATTAATTCACTCTCCCTATACTATATATACATCCGTTTTCTTATAAAAATTCTCCCTTATATTAAAATTTATTTTTAAATTTTTTAAATATATCCACACTTGCTCATAAATAGTTTAAGGGTAGCTATGTGATAGTTTTCACTATCACACACCTACCCTAATTAGTAAAATATGTCATCTGTTTTGTTCAAAAGCATTGGTATTACTGGTTTTTCTAATCATAAAAATGTCCATTTTAGAAGTTTATTTTACTTAATAATTTGGACATTTTAAGCTTATACGTAATTTTATAAATAGTAATGTGACTAAATGCAAAATAACAGTACACAAACATACTATTTTAATTTATAACTTGTAAGTTGTCGTTATCCTTAATTATTTTCTTGATACCATTCTGCAAATTTTTCCATAGCAGAATAAGAACCATCTATAGACCTTCTATCATCTCTTTCCTGTTCATTCATTTCTGCTAAAGTTTTATCAAAACCTTTAGGTTTAAAAATATACCATAAATCAGACCATTTTTCTTTTCTATCTTGTCCTTGAATTTTATTTGATAAATTACCAGGATGCTTTCCATAAAAATAATGTATTTCTTTTCCATCATGATATGCTAAACATTCATTAAATGCACATGTTCTATTACTTTTATTTTCCATTAATTTTAAAATTCCATCTATTCCAATTGTTTCTAATGAAAAATTAACAAAAGCTCTTGGAAAACCATTCAACTCATCAATTCTAAAATCCGTATCTAATGCAATGCAAGATTTTTTCACCATTTCATAGGCTTGACAGACTTTTGACTTTGCAATTTCTTGTATATCATCACTTCGTGGTTCATCTAACTCAAAATCAATTGTACTTAATTTTATATTCTTAAAGTATTTCTCTGCTGATTTAGCTTTTCCTTTGTTATGTGTTACAAAAATTATTTCTTTTTCCATTTCAATCACTCCAATTATTATCTGTTATTTTAAATAATTAAATATTTCTTTTGGATATATTTTTAACTCTCCATTTATAAAGTTATCTATATCTATCCACATTGCATCATTTTCACAATTATCATCAACTATATGATATTTTTCTTTATAATCAAAATTATTTATATCGACATTATAAAATAATATTAATTCATGTGCATTTTTTCCGTTATAAGTAAATATATTTTCAGAAATACCCAAAAATTCTCCTACATTAATATCTATATTAAGTTCCTCTTTAAATTCTCTTTTTAAAGCGTCTTTACTATTTTCTAAAAATTCAATACCACCACCTATGCTTCTATAGAATATTTCATTTTTAGTTTTATCATACCCTTCACTAACTAAAATTTTATTATCTTTTTTTACTATGCCAAGTACAATAGGTCTTATCTCTTTAAATTTATCCATATTTAAATCTTACCTCCCCTACAACTTACTTTGTCCTTTTCTTTTTTTTCTTCACAAAAAAATCTCCTTTACCAATTACTATTTATCTAATTATTTAATCCTTTTAATTGGGTGTCTTATAACTGTTTTTAATTTATTAACATCACATTTTCTTGGATCGCTTAAATATATTTCGTGATGGTATCTTTCATCAGTTATATCTAATTCATAGCCATTTTCTTTCATATATTCATGCATTAAATTAACTGTTGTTGGTTCGTCATCATAAGAACCTAAGTGCGTACATTGAACACATAGTCCTTCATCATAAGTTAAAAACTCGACTCTTGAAAAGTCTTGTTTTTTCTTTCTCGTTGCTTCTTCAATAGCCCACTCAAAATCTTCTTTGGTTACAAAGTCTGGTAATCTAATAATAGATATAAAGTGCATAGTATTTTTATTATTATAATCAATGCTACCTTTTAATCCATCTTGCCACCAAAATCCTTCTAATGGTGGAACAACATATTCAAAAAAACCATCTATTTTATGAGTTCCTTTGTAGCTCATTTTTATTGTATAAGCAATACCATATAATAATCCTATTGTATTTTTATAATCTCCGTTTTCTTCGTTAGGGTTTCCTGCTCCTCTAACTGCTATATAATTCATTTTAGGAATTTCTACTATACTAGGTTTATTCTTTGGCATATAGAATTCCTTATATTCTTTTTTATAATCAAAAGCCATAATTACATCTCCAATCTATTTAACAAATTACTAGTTATCTTTCACTTTTTTTATCCTTTGAATGATAATTAGCTCCTGTATTATTTCAATTTTTTAATGTCTTCACCCATTATTTCTAAATAATCTTTTTCTGCTTGTGTTAAATGATTTTTCATATATTTATCATATTCTTCATGAGCTTTGGCTAATGCTTTTTCATGAGATATCGTTCCTGCTCCTTCTAATATGTCTTTATGAGTCATAGTTAAAAATCCATCTAGTTCTTTTACCCATTCTTTCATCGTCATTGCATGCATATTTAACGCATTAATCTCTGCAACATCTAAATATGCTGACACCATTCTATTTAATAAATCCATCTCTTTTTTACTTAAATAATTTTTAGCAATTTCTGTTTCTGCTCTAGTAGGCATGTTTCCCTTGAAATTTGTTAATCCTATATTATCTTTTTCACTATCTACTCTGTTAAATATTACTTCTGCTGCCGTATTGCCATGAACAGCATAGTGCATTTTGTTTTGAACTGTTTTAAAAAATTCTCTTGTTTGTTCATTTTTCGCATCATAATCTACACTAGTCGCATAAATGTCCAATATTTTTCTCCAAAATACTTTTTCAGATGAACGGATATCTCTAATTTTTTCTAATACTTCTTCAAAATATGTTCCACCACCATTATTTTTGAATCTTTTAACATTAAGGTTATATCCTTTTATTAGATATTCTTTTATCAATTTATTTGCCCATATTCTAAATTGCGTACCTCGAACTGATTTTACTCTATATCCCACTGATATAATTAAATCCAAATTATAAAATTTTGTTTTATAATTTTTTCCATCTTTGGCAGTTAGTAAGGATTCCTTACTAACTGAATTTTCTTGCAATTCTCCTTCTTCAAAGATATTTTTTATATGCATTGTTATATTATTTCTAGTTGTGTCAAATAATTCAGCCATTGAATTTTGAGTAAGCCATACATTTTCATCTTCTAATCTTACTTCAATATCAACTTGTCCATCATCTGTTGTATATATTATAAAACTATTTTTCTCATTTAACTCACCGTCCATTATGCAAACTCCTTTCAAAACTTATTTTCTATTTAATTGCGTTTTTAATGTCTTTTATAATTTTCTTAATTTTACATGAAACATTTGTTTTTGTCAATATTAAAAAATAAATTTCAAAATTTTTTCGAACTCTGAAATTTAAGTATTTATATCAAATTCAAATTGTTTTATCTCGCATACTGTCTACTTTGAAATCTACCTTCAGGTATATCATGCAGGGCAATAGCAACAGCAAGAGAATATCCAAGCACAAGTGATGCCTCAAAACCAGAACCAATAGCCAAACCTTCTGGAAAATTATGAAGAGCAAGACCAATGCTAATTATAATTCCTGTTTTTAGCATACTATTTACGTTTTTTAAGTTTCCTCTGGTATTTTTAAACTTATTATTAACAAAAATATCACAAGCAATCATAGTAACTATACCGAATGCAATTCCAATAAGTACATATATAATAGAAGATATATTTAATGCTTCTGGAATTAAATCGAAACATACAATTCCAGTCATTAATCCTGAAGCAAGTGAGAGAATAAATCCTAAAAATTTATTCGAAGTATTTTTAAAAGACACTCCAATAATTCCACCTAAAGTAGTACCAAAAGTACCAAAAAATAAACCAATTAGCGTTGTTTTTAATAATCCTTGCAAAATAAAAACTCCTTTACTAACAAACTTTATATAAGTTTATTAATAAGGAGCTTATTTATGACCTTAGAATAATTATATTTTTTTATTAATCTGTATCGTTAAATTAAAATCTTCTTTGTACTCTTATTTTCTAATATTACTCTTTTTATCATAAGTAAATCTATAATATTTATTTTTTTATCTTCATTCATATCTGCAAGTTTAAATATTTTATCAGTTAATTCTTTTCCATTTCCTAATAATATATATTTTTTAAGCATCAACAAGTCAATTATATTAACTTTCATATCTTCATTTACATCTCCTAGCATATATTTTACAAATTCAACTTTATTCCATGTTGATTTATCTTCAATGCTAACATTAGTAAATGTATCTGATACTACTTCTTCACTTTCCTCATCTTTGTTATTTAAAATTGCATTTACATTAATATAATCTTCCAAACCTTCTAAACTTGATCTTGGAATTGAAATAAAATACTTATATCCTTTATTTTCATTGTTTGTATTATTTACATATACATTAGACTTAATCTTATCTGTTCCAATGTTTTCTTCAGAATTTGATTTGACTAATTTAAATTGCTGAGCACCATTTTTGTCTAAAACGACTTTGTAATACATGTCATTTTCTTTGTTAGTATTAATATATAATTCAGATGTATCTTCATCTGTAGGGCTCTTATCTAATCTATCTACTAAAAAATATACATTATTACTGTCATATGCAACTCTCATTGTCATTTGTGCTTGACTCTTACTTCCTATAAAAAGAGCATCCGTATTATTATTCCAAATATTTTCACTGTCAGACTCTGCATTTGATAAATAACTTGCAGTAATTGTATGATTTAAATACATTGGATTAATTATTATTGTTGTTGTCTTATTTTCTTTAGATGTATTCGCTACTGTAACAGCCATGCAATGTGAAGATATTAACGACACTGAATTCCATATTCCACCTTCTAAGCTATTAGAAATATTATTTTTAAATTGTCCTTCTGTATTTCCTAATCTTAATACTGTATTGCCATAAAATTCATCTCCTGAATCATTTTCTAAATAAGATAGTACTGTTTCTCCTGATGGAAATTGAGCTATATATGGAGCAGCTCCTGTATAAATATTAGACTGTTTATTTTTAGGTCCTTCTTGTGTTAATCCTAGCCCCTCTCCAGCATATACTTCTTCTTCGGTTTTATATTCTTTGCTACTTTGGTCATCATTTAAATCTATCCAATATTTTCCTATTTCCTGTCCATTAACAATAGCATTTTTCTTTTCAGATGATGCAAGAGATATCTTATGTATGCTTTTGGTTGTATGACTTTTTATATAGTCGTCATCTTTTATATTAATGTCTTCAACTTCTTCTCCATTTGTTATAAATTTTGATTCCATTGCCATTACGATTTTATTCTTATTGTTTAGTTCAATTGCAACTGGCATTTGATCAGTCATTTTTATAGTTGTACTTTCATCTTTTTTTATTCCAAGATGCTTTTGCCATTTTTTAGCCGCATCAGACCAGTAATACAACTTGTTGTAATTCACTGCTTCATCTCCACCATTTAATCTTTTAACAGTTTGTTGAACAATTCGGTAAGCAGAATATGGATTTCTAACATTTGAATTATAATTTTCCTCTGTTCCTTCAACATTAGGGCTCCATGTTTTTCCATTATCTATAGAAGACAACATAGCAACACTTCCAGATTGAGATTGGGCTGATAGACGAGCAATCCATCCATTTCCATCTTTGCTTTCATATCCATTCATATAGGCAACGTGTGCTGAGTGCGTAAAATATACATGAATCTCTCCAGATTTTAATTGAAGAATACTTGGTTCCCAACACAAACCAGCATAAATTCTTTTAGCACTACTCCAACTATTTCCATTGTCCTCACTAAATCTTACATATATTCCACATTCTTTAAATTGTTTCATTGTATAATAACCTGTGCTCATTGCATATTTAGATGCAACAGACATTATTCTACCATCAGATAAAACATACGTATCACAACTTGAATAATTATATATTTTACTTTTTTCTACTTGTCCATCGTTAGTATTCAACACATATTTTTTATTTTCAGAGGCATATAATTTTTGTGGTTTATCCCATGTTTTTAAATCTTTACTTCTTGTATAATAAATGTTCTCTCCATTTGAACCTATCTTATTACCATTCTCATCAATAACACAATTTTGAAATGTTAATAAAAATTTATATCCATCTTTATCCTCTTTGGATAATTTTTTTAATCTTGGATACGCCATATATTTTAAGTCCTTATTATCTTTATCAAGTATTTCTCCTGTTAATTCAATTTTTTCTCTATAGTTCAACGATAATGAACTGCTCTCTGTATCACCTTCATGCGAATTTATCGTATCTTTACCAGTATTTAGTTTATTTATTGAATTGATTTTAGTATTAGCATATTTCAAACTTATCTCTTCTGCATTACTATACGAAGTTATTGTACTTTTTAATACAACAGTTAACGTTGGTATTAGTATTTGCAATACCATAACCAAAATTACCATTGTTGATACTTGCCTTTTTGCCATTTTCTACATCTCCTTAATATTAATTATACCAATTATATAAATAATACCTCATATCGAAAAAAAAAATCAATAGTCTATACTTTGACCATATTTTTCAGTTACAATCTATATCTTACGGATACAGCTGTATTTCTTTTATTTATCTTAATATTAAATTTTTATTACATTTTTATTAAAAGTAATTCTATTTCTAAATTTTTTCTACGCAATCAACAAATTTAACAAGTCCAATCATTCATATCATAATAAAAAGGAAATGAATTATTCTTCATTTCCCTTTAACTTTTCTGTTCTATCGGCTGCAATCAAATTATCAATCATTTCATCTAAATTTCCATTTAAAAAGTCTTCCATTTGATATATGCTAAGTCCAATTCTATGGTCTGTTATACGTCCTTGTGGATAGTTATATGTACGTATTTTTTCGCTTCTATCTCCACTTCCTACTTGCGATTTTCTTTCATTTGCAAGCTCTGCATCTTGCTTTTCCTTTTCTTTTTCGTATAATCTTGAACGCAATAATCTCATTGCGTACTCTCTATTTTGAACTTGAGATCTTTCTGTTTGACATTCTGCAACAATACCAGTTGGTTCATGTATTAATCTTACGGCTGATGAGGTTTTATTAACATGCTGTCCACCTGCACCTGATGCTCTATATACTTCCATTTTTATATCTGCTGGATTTATATCTATTTCAACATCTTCAACAACTGGAAGTACTGCAACCGTAGCAGTTGAAGTATGTATTCTTCCACTGCTTTCTGTATCCGGAACTCTTTGTACTCTATGAACACCGCTTTCGAACTTAAGTCTACTATATGCTCCTTTTCCTGTTACCATAAAAGAAATTTCTTTATAGCCACCAAGTCCAGTTTCATTTTCATTTAATACTTCTAATTTCCAGTGTTTTTTTTCTGCATACATTGAATACATTCTAAATAAAGTTCCTGCAAAAAGAGCTGCTTCTTCTCCTCCTGCTCCGCCTCTTATTTCGCATATAATATTTTTATCATCATCCTTATCTTTAGGAATTAATAATAACTTTAATTCTTCTTCGATTTTTGGCAACTTTTCTTTTGCTTCAAGCATATCCATTTCTGCAAGCTCTTTTAATTCAGGATCGTTTAGCATTTCTTTTGCTTCTTCTAGACTTTCCTTTGTTTTTTTGTATTCTCTAAATTTTTCAACAATTGGCTCAATTTCCGCATGTTCTTTCATATATTCTCGCCACTCGTTTTGTTTTGATATTATTTCAGGGTCACTAATTTTTTTCGTTAATTCTTCATATCTCTTTTCTACGTCCTCTAATTTCTGAAACATCTTTCTTTTCTCCTCTTTTTAATTTTCAATATTTTTATTATACACCAAAAACGTTAAATGTTCAAGAATTTAGCTCAATTAATTGGTACTCTTTATGTAGGTTTGTCAAACATATGTCACACTTATTTGATATCACTAGTGTTGAAATAC
>OGPS01001838.1_pt1 | contig 14506 bp, 13 predicted proteins | sample 1552931 | NCBI WGS metagenome assembly OGPS01 (sample SAMEA2580252, study PRJEB22360) | human gut metagenome | biome: human gut; feature: human-associated habitat; material: faeces | place: Denmark | collected 2008/2010 | reverse complement strand
GATTATAGTTTTATTTAAGAATACCTTGCCGCATATTTTTTACTCCTTTTCTGGAATGAAGCTATTATATCACATCAGTTTTAGGAAAGCAAGTACTTAAAAGAAATTTTTCTTCCCCTTATATGTAACAATCATACCGGCTTCCTGGTGTTCAGAATGGTTTCTGCTGTCTGCTGTGGTGTTTGATTGGAATTGTCCAGCCAAAAGCCGATCCGTGGTGTTGTCTGCATAAATGTATCGTATAAGGTTTCAACCGTAAAGCCGGAATAGCCTGTTTTCTCCCTGTATCGTTCCCTTTCTTTTATTGTTTCCACATCTGGACAAAGAACGACAACCTCAACAGGGTATTTATGCAGATAATTTATCATTCGGTTTAATTCATCACCGTAGTAGTTATCTTGGATCACTACAGAAAAGCCGTTGTCAAAGTATGACCTTGCCGCATCAGCAGTCAATTTGTATCGAAGGTACAGCTGGCGGACTGCTTCCGCTGATGGGGTAGCTGACATATTTTCTCTGCCTGAAATAATCATTTTTCGGAACACATCACCACGAAGATGGACGCATTTTTCTATTGATTTTGCCAGTAAATCGGAAACTGTAGATTTTCCAGAAGCCATTAAGCCTGTAATGAGATAAATTTTTTGTTTCATTTCACTTCCTCCGGCACAAAAAATATGTACATGTAACTAATTCAACACATTTATAATTTGAATAGGGACATTATAGCATTTACTAAATACAAATTCAATGTATACGGAAATAAAGATATAAGGAGTGGGAAGGATTCCGCCGTAGTCGGCATTGTAGGAAAATCCAAAAGTTTAGATTTTCCCACAATGCTTATCTTTTGGTCTTTGGTTCGGAATAGTGTAGTGCTGGCGGTCTATCTCTTGTTTTCGGTTGCTTGCTTCCTTACCGTACATGAGCATTTGCACCGGGGTTATCGTTGCCGTAGCCTTCCATCAGGTTGACCACGCCCCACACGGCAAGACCAGCACCGAGAGCGATAACGAGAGTCTGCAGAACCGTAACAGCCTGAGTGATAAATGCCATATTGTGTCCTCCTTGTTTTTGAATGTGGATTTTTGAAAATGGGCAAAAAAATAGAAGCCCCGTCGTTGTTCTGCTTCATTGCGCAGTACAAGACGGGGCTTCATTCAGCTTCGACCTCTCCCATGTCATAGAGATCGAACTTGTCAGTGGGCTTTATGACCGCTTTTCTGGAACGGTATTTTTCGATGTCAAAGGCATTCCGCTTATCGAAGTCAGACAGCAGTTTGTATTTTGGATGCTTCGTTATATCAAACTTATCACTGAGAAAAGGTCTCACACCTCTAAGCTGCAAAATACATTTGCCGCCGTCCATGACAGCGATCTCGTCCTGAGACATCAGTTCCTTACCGACCTTTTGGTAGTTCAGCCCGTAGGAATTGTTGGTGGATCGGGTTTCCGAAGTGTTGTAGAGATCAATCGTCTCCTTGCCAAGCACTTCACTCAGCTCTTTCAGAGTGGATTTCTCCTTGCCGCCGAGGAAGAGCGTCGCATCACAGTTGCCGACAATGGTATCGGCTGCATCCTTGTAGATGGTCTTGAGCTGGGACTGCGACTGCAAAATGATGGAGGCTGAGATTTCACGGCTTCGGATGGTTGCGATGAGCTTATCAAACTTCGGTATCTGACCGATGTTGGCGAACTCATCGAGAAGGCAGCGCACATGAACGGGCAATCTGCCGTTGTAAACATCGTCCGCTTTATCGCAGAGTAGGTTGAACATCTGCGAGTACATGATAGCCACCACAAAGTTAAAGGTGTCATCCGTGTCGGAGATGATAACAAAGAGAGCTGTTTTGCGATCTCCGAGGGTGTCAAGCTCCATTTCATCATAACTCATCAGCTCTCTTAGTTCAGCTATGTCGAAGGGAGCAAGCCTTGCACCGCAGGAAATTAAGATCGACTTAGCAGTCTTGCCAGCACTTAGCTTGTATTTGCGGTATTGCTTAACTGCAAAGTGTTCAGGGTCTTTGGCTTCAAGCTCATCGAACATGATGTCAACGGGATTTTTGAAGGTTTCGTCATCCTCTCTGGCTTCCGAAGCATTGATCATTTCGAGCAAGGTAGTAAAGTTTTTCTCGTGTTCCGGTGCTTCGTACCAAATGTACCCGATGTATGCCTGATAGAGCAGCTTTTCAGCCTTCACCCAGAAATCCTCGCCAGACTTATCGCCATCTCCCTTCGTGTTGACGATGATCGTATTGACCAGCTTGAGAATATCCTTTTCGCTGCGGATGTAGGCAAAAGGGTTATAGTGCATGGACTTCTTGAAGTTGATAGTATTCAGCGATTTGATGACATACCCATTCTTTTCAAGCATCCGTCCGCACTCGACTAAGATCGTACCTTTTGGATCAGTCACGCAATATGAACTGTGTAATTGCATGAGATTTGGCTTAACAAAGAAGCGCGTTTTACCTGAGCCTGATCCGCCGATGACCAGGATGTTTTTGTTTCGAGCGTACTTCGGCTGCTTCGGACGGCTGTTCATGGTGAGGGCTTCTGTCTGCGTCAGGATCACATTGTTGGAGAAGTCATCATCCATATACGGCTTGATGTCTTCCGGTTTGCCCCATCGTGCAGATCCGTATTCCTCTCCTTGACGGAACTTCTTTCGGTTTTTCCCCTTCATATAGACCGCCAGCTTGAGTAATGCTCCTGCTACAACGCCGATGAGCAAGTCAATCGGATTGAAGCTGGGCAGTGGATTGGAAAATGCACTGCCGAAGTTTGCAAAGCCTCCGGTGAGCTTGCCTAAGAAATCATCGCCGGGTGCCAGACGGAAGACCGTTGCCAGCTTATTGACAAAGTAGAACGCGAATACATACGGGAGATTGAGAAGGATGAGCTTCTTGATGTCCAGCTTCTTTTTCATAGCTCAACGCCTCGATCCTTACTCTTAACCTTGACCTTCTCACGCTGCTGCTTTTTGGACTGCTCCTGATGACTGGAGAGCTTCTGTCTGAGAGAAGGCTTGTCTTTCTGTTTGACCGTTTTTGCGGAAAACTCCTTAAACGCCTGAGTCATGACATCGACATCGCGCCCCTTGAAGAAAACAAGGTAGCGCGGAGGTTGTTCGGAAGTGTCCTTCTTGAGCGCGTAGTCAATCCCGTATTTACTTGCTGTACGCTCAAAGGACTTGATATTTCCGTCGGTCACTTCGATGTTGCTGATAGCGGCATTCTGTTCCACGAGATGCTTGATGGATTGCTTGCCCCGGTATGTCTTAGGCTGAGAGGCTGTTTTCTGCGCCTTCTCAATTTCCTCCACGAACTTCTTGAGAGCTTTTTCCAGCATTTCGCCGGTGATCTTGCCGCCCTTGATAGCGATAGCAACAACTTTGGTATTTACTTCATCCTGCATGGGGACCTCCTTTCTGAGACTTCACAGGGATTGTGCCGTAGCTAAGGCGGCACACCCCTGAGATAAATTGTGATCACGCTTGATACCTCCTTCCGCAGAGTTTATTTCTGACCGTATAGGTCATGATTCACGAGAGCCGAATAGTAGTTGTCCATCGTCAGAGATGCGTTATACAGCGTCGTGAGCATATATGCTCTGATGTTCCGAATGTCGGAAGGGCATTCATTCATTGCGTGAAGGACATACTCTATGTGGCTGCTGTTGAGCTTGAGGAAACGGGACTTTACCACTTGCTGCGGCATATCCTCGCCGTTGATGCGAATCGTAGGACGAGTTGAGCAAATAGCATCCAGCATGATTTCGACCATCTCATTAACGCGGTCAGTATCGAAGCGTTTGTCCTGAGAAAGTATTTCAAGCTCAAGATTGTCCCTAATCATCTCTTCATACTGCGCTCTCATGTCCATCCCATCCATCCCATCAAGATTGATAGATTGATAATTGCTCAAAGAGTTATTTCTTTCTTGAGTAATTACTTGATTAGTAATTATTTGTGCCGGGTTTTCCCCGTGTGGTTTTTCCATCTCTGGACTATCCACATCTGGATTTTCCATATGTGGTTTTCCCGTATCAGGACTTACCGGTTGTGGCTTCTCATATATCTCGAAGACCATGCAGGACATCCTGCCTTTATCGTCCCGTGTTCTGTGCCGGACGAGATAGCCATGCTTTTCAAGCTCCCTGAGTGCTGAGTGAATAGCATCGGGACCTTCCTTGCAGATCGCAGATAAGCCGCGAGTTGAGAACTTCCAGCCGTCGTTAAACGAGAGCATCTTAGAGAGAAGACCGACTGCCTTGAGGGAGAGATTCTTGTCTCTGAGATGGAAGTTTGCCATGACGGTATAGCTGCGGTCTTTGTTTACGCGATAGACTGCCATGTGCTCAACGCTCCTTTTCTGCGTCCTGCGGACTTCGGAGTGTCGATAGAAAAACCGGCGAGTATGGACATTCTTTGAAAACGCAGGACTGATATTTCCAATGCGGACGATGGAAGCAGCAGAATCGGCATTCAGGGCAAATACCATCGCAGCCGCTATCGTAGTGGTTATACGGCGTTTCTTTCATCAATGCCTCAAACGCCAATGCGCATCCATTCGGGTACATTTGCTTACCTCCATTTTTGTTTGAAATAGAAAAAGCCCCGGTACTGTTCTGCTATGCGCAGTGCAATACCGGGGCTATTCCGTTTGACTTATTAAGTTGTTTCGAGCTGGTCAAGAAAGTTTCTGATGAGTAGCATATGTTTCCAAGTTTTCCGCGTGATGTCGAAGCTGTACTGTGAGACGAGGAAGTCTGCAAGACTGAGCTTCGGGATCAGGAACTTACCGGATATATAGAATGCCTTGAGCTTCTTTGCGTTGATCCATCTATGAATCGTTGTATCACAGTAACCGGTTATATCTGCAACATCGACGATAATCAAAAGATCGCCATAGGATTCCATTTCGTGTTCAAGCATTTTATGGAAATCCATCTTTTCATCGTCGGTGAGCTTCGCTAACTCATTGCGGTATGTGATTCGTGAGTTATAGTGACCAGAGCGTTCCTGATACCATTTATCGGGTGCGCGGTAAATCTCCGGGTGAATCTGCCGGTCAATCAAATAGAAGATAACATCGTCGGTACGGATTGTGTACCGGCGAGTTTTTTTGCCGGTGTCCTTACAAGGGACTAAACCATGTTGCAGGAGATGAAGGGCTGTTGCTTTGCTGATGTGAGCCATCCGGTAGAACTGATCCTTTGAGATCATTTCGGGGTACTCTCTGCGGATAGCTTCGTAGTATTTCAAGTTTTCAGTCATGCTGATAACCACCTTTGCTTTAGTCTCGGTACAAGGTAGGCGTTATCTGCAAATCACTGTGTTTTTCTCCCCGAGTTCTCCCCAAATTCTCCCCAACGGGCGATTTTTTCCCCAAATCCTGATTTTTTTCGAACTCCTTGGTACATCGGACTTTTCAGGGTTTTTTGCCTCCGAGGGCTGAAAAGTGCTGATTTTTCAAGGGTTTTCAAGCTCTCGCAATGTCTGCGAAAATCCGGCGTTTTCCTTCAAAGTCTGAATGGCGACTCCGACTCGAAATGCTGTGTACGTAATGTACCTAGGGTTCGAATCCCTAACTCTCCGCCATAAGTCCACCGTAATTTTGATAGAATTACGGTGGACTATTTCTGTGCCCGAAAACCGCTTGAAATAGGGCTTTTCGGCTGTTCAGGCATATAACAAACCCCGCTGCAGGCAATTCTGCGGCGGGGTTTTGTGCATTTTACGGTTGTTTCAGCGGTATGAGCCGTTGTAATCGTTAAACAACCGAGGTAATCGTTAAATTGTCAGCGTATTCGTTAAATCACTGGGAGTAATCGTTAAAAGACAAAGCGAAATATTTATCCATTTAACTTCCTGAATTGCTCGCTTCGACTTCTTTTAAAGTTCTTCCATCTGAAGCTTTCCAAACTTTAGGGCCACTTATACCATAACCCAAAACGAAATCAGCTGCTGCCGACGAGCTGGAAAAAAGGATATCCTCTGTTGTTACTAAGTCTTGTATACGGCCATCAGAAAAACACTTGTCTCGAAGTTTGACGATACCTGCGTTTAAAGATTTAACAGAAACTTTTTCGTTCAGAACTGAGCCTTTAAGAAGAACAAATCCTTCGGTGGTCACTACACCAGTTGCCTTTACTGATCCCTGCGATAAATAATATTCATCATTTCGGTCAACAGGCTCACCGTTGACAGTTTGTACCATAGGCTCAAATACTTTGTACCCCAGGGCATTAATAAGAATTTTCACGTTATCAATAAACTCCTCCATCGCGGAAACTTGCGATTCTTTCATTACAGTATTTCTATAAGTATTTTTAGTAAGAACGGTATAACGCTTATTATCACGTGCGATTTCCACGAAACGATTTTCAAGGTATCTTATAAGCGCCTTATTAAGATCACGACCTGTAAATAACACAGCAGTGTTCCAATAGTATTTTTTTCTCCATTTGGCTGTCCCGTATATGTTGAGTCAGTCGATCTTTGAGATTTTCCGCTTCACCGATGTAAACGAAATCAGTCCCATCGTCCTCTTTACAAAAAAGAAAGTAAACTCCTGCCTGAGATATGTCATCACGGTTACAGGTTGCGACTTCAATACGCGGGATTTTAATGGCTTTACCGTTCCAGTTAGAGAGTTCTGCTGTAATAATGCTGTCTGCAGTACCGTTCACAAGGAACAATTCAATTGATTTTCCATAAGTCACACAAATCACCTCCTTATACAATATGCTTTTCTTCAGTTATTTTATTTTTAGAGGTGTATACGGTTAACATTCTTCGACGATTAGACGCTTACAGGGTTTTCTGTTTTGTCTAAAAAGCCAAGCGCAGCTGACGTAAAATCCATCGGCTGCGCCTATATGTTTTTATATTATTCGGTTATGTCATCACATGGCTTTTTAAATAATATTGCTCACATTTCAACGCTGTACACATATTTTCCGCTTGAAACTTCAAGGCTCTTTCCGTCGGGCAGCGTGATGACAGCGCTCGTGTTAAACGGAACGTTAATCGAGAGGACAAAAACGCCGTTTTCAAAATTCCAATTGATTTTGATAGTTCCGCTCGAAAGCTTTTTGAAACATGACACGCTCGTGAGTCCGCCTCCGACGAGGGGTGCAACCTTAAATTTTTTGTAGCCCGGCTCAATCGCTTCGAGTCCCGCGACGCGCCTATATAACCAATCGCCGACTGCACCGTTCGCATAATGGTTGAAAGAAACCATTCCTCCGCCGACAGCGTTTACCAGACCGCTTCCCGGATCTTTTCCGAGATTGACGGTTCCATCGGGTCGAAGCGCGTCCCAACGCTCCCAAATTGACGTTCCTCCGGCTTTGACTTCATACAACCACGACGGGACGGTATCCTGAAGTAAAAGGTCATATGCTTCATTTATATACCCGTTGTCCGAAAGGGCGAAAAGGAGATATGGTGTTCCGAGGAAGCCGGTGGAAAGATGATTATCGGCTTCTTTCACGAGTCTTAAAAGGTTTTCAGCATATTTTTTTCTTTCCTCTCCACTCACCATTCCAAAATACAGCGGGCAAACATAGGCCGTTTGAAACTCGTTTTTGAGCGTTCCTTTTTTGTCGGTAAAAACGTTCCGATATGCGTTTTCGATGCACTTTCGCTTTTCTTGAAACGCCTTAGCCTCCTCTTCAAAGCCGAGAATGGTCGCAATTTTTGATGCGAGGGCGCAATCGTTGGCATAATATGCGGTTGAAATCCACTTCTTTTTTGCCATCCATTGCTTTTGATTTTCGTTCGGAGCGCACCAATCGCCGTAAGAAAATCCGTGCGACCAAATGTATCTATCTTCCCCCGATGAAAACGCCGCCGCTTTCTTTTCGACTCCCGAAAGATATCTTTTCATCATCGGATAAAACTTTTCAAGAATGGTTTTGTCCCCGCTGTTTTGATAAAGCGCCCACGGGACAAGGAAAACACAGTCGGACCAGCCGGCCGTAATCTTTGTTCCGCCGAAATGTTTGACCCGAGGAACAACGACGGGGATTCCTCCGTCTTTTGTCTGCTGTGCTTTCACATCAATAAGCCACTTTCTAAGAAAGCGGTTCATATTGAAGTTGAAACACGCCGTCGAAGCAAAAACGGAGATGTCGCCCGTCCAACCGAGTCTTTCGTCGCGCTGAGGACAGTCGGTCGGGATCTCAAGGAAGTTTGAAAAACCGCTGTATCTTATATTCTTTTGAAGGCGGTTAATGCTTTCGTTGGAGCAGAAAAAGTCTCCCGTTTCCTCGTCAATCGAGGAAATAACCTTCATTCTGACCTTGACGTTTTCAGGCTCAATTCCGCAAAGCTCGGCATAACGAAAACCCATAAAGGTAAATTTCGGGCAGTAGGTCTCTTCTTCTCCGCCGCAAACATATTCAAGCTTTGCTTTCGCCGAACGCAGCGGCTTTGTAAAAAGCTCGCCGTTCAAAAGAACCTCCGCATGTCGAGCGGTTATCCTCTGCCCTTTTCTCCCTTTAATTTCAAGTTCGAGAACTCCGGCGCAGTTTTGACCAAAATCATAGATATAGCCGTTTTGGCTTTTTTGAATCTCTTTCGGTTCGAGCGTTTCGATTATTTTTGCAAATTTTCCGTACGATGCGACGAGGCGCGGAGAAATACGGGGCTTCTCTTTTTCGGCATTTTCGAAGATCGCCTTGCTCAAGGTTTTCGTTGCGTCGAATATCTCTCCGTTATAAAACGACACGTCTCTGACAGGCCCGTCAGCGGTAACGAGCCAGCTTTCGTCGGTTTTAATTTCGTCTTTTCGCCCATCGTCATATTCGATTTGAACAAGCGCTTTGAGCGCGAGCCTGTCGGCGCCGAGCTTATTACTTCTATTCAGGCCAAAAATCCCGACCGCCCAACCGCCCGCAACGGTGAAAACCAATTCGTTTTTCTCTTCGAGAAACGGCGCAATGTCATAAACCTGATATTGAAGTCGGTCTTCAAAACTCGTGAAACCGGGAGCAAAGCGGTCGTCGGAAATCTCTTTTCCGCAAAGCGTGAAAGAATAAATTCCGAACGCGGTTGAATAAAGCCGCGCTTTTTTCACCTTACCCGAAAGCAAAAACTGACGTTTGAAGACGAGCGGAATGGGGCTTTTTCCGAAACCGACGTGATAGTTCGGCTTCGTTATCCACTCCGCAGAAAAATCACCGGAAAGAAAGCCCGTTTCAAACTCCGCCGTTTTTTCGGCTTTGTTTCCGTAATTGTCACAAACCGTCGCTTCCACCGTATAAACCGTGCACGGGAGGAGAGCTCTTCCGCCATAAACGATATTGTCGACAGTAGAGCTTTGCTCTTCTGTCTGCCAAAGGACAGCTTCGTCACTTTTGACCTTAAGGGAATATGAAGAAATAAAAGCGTTTTCAAGCTCGTTTTCGGTTTCAAGAGTGAAGCGCGGATTTTCACTGTCTGTCACGGCAAAACCGCACAGATCATCGATTCGGATATTTTTAAGTTTCATTTTCCGCCGTCTCCCGTCTTTCCGAAAGCACCGCCTGAATTTTTTCGGCTTCTTCATTGTTGATTCTGTAAAGCAACAAGAATACAATCGCACCAACAAAAACCACTATACCCGGAATCAATCCGTCAGCAAGGCTGAGGCCTAACTTTGTGTATGAGCCGTCGCCGTTTGCTGTCCATGAAAGAACGTAAAGCGAAAAAGCTGCGCCTATTCCGTTGCTGATTTTTGTAATCATTGAAGTCGCTGCGGCAATCACGCCCTCAGCACGCAGGCCGAGCTTGTAGTCCACATAGTCGATATTATCCGCCTGAATCGAATAATACAAAAGCTGTGCAAAGCTTGTTCCGCAGCTGCAAATTACGCTTGAGATGCAGGCGGCGACAAGACCGCTCGTTTTGTCGTTGACCGCAACAAGACGAACGAGACAACCGATCGCCGTGACGATCATTCCGCAAACATAAATCCTGCGTTTTCCAATCTTCTTCGCGAGCGGAACGGCAAGCAATGAGACGGGGCCGCCGACAATTGCGACCGTATTCATAATCGTGAGCTTTCCGATCGAGCCGAGCGCGTGCGTTGCATAATATGAATTCGACGTTGCAACGAATGCAAGTCCCGTCTGAACAATGAGTCCGCCGATGAAGAAAGCGATAATCGGCTTCAATTTAATGATTCTTAAAACATCCTTTGCTTTATATCCAGCATCCTTGAGCGGTTCGACTCGCTGATGAATGCCCGTGATTCCGCCGAGCGAGCACGAAAGGATGATTCCCATAGCAAGCAGATTCATAATATTATAGCCCTTGACGGAAGAGTTGAACTTTGCGAAAACAATAGGAGCTATGAGGTTGAGTCCACCGCCGAGACCGTAAGCAAAATTTTTTAGCATTGCAAGGAAATTTCGCTCCTCCATATCGTTTGTCATTACAGGAAGCATACTGTTGAGTGAAATGTCCATAACGGGGAAGGTCACACCGAGAAGCATATATGAAACATAGGCAACTATAACCTTCATCGAGTCCGAAACATATGCCGGACCCATCCATACCACGGCATAGTTCAAGGTGCAGATGATCGTTCCGACAATAAGAATCCGTCTGAATTTTCCGAACTTTGAGTTTGGCGCTCTGTCAATGAAATAACCGATGAACGGGTCATTCACTCCGTCAAAAACTCTTGCTATCAAAAACATTGTTCCGACGACCTTTGCGTCCATGCCGAGTGTGTCGGTATAGAAAATCGAAAGGTATGCGTTGACCATGGTCATTATAGGGATGTTTCCGAGGTTCACGAAGAAATATGACACGCGTTCCTTCCAAAGCGGCTTATTCCCGAGCTGAAGCGTGGCACCCAATCCGGAAAGCTTTGATTTCTTTTCTTGGTTTTCTTTCATTGTTATGACCGTTCCTTTCCGCTGCGTGTAAGACACAAAAGGCTCAGAAAGCCTTGCACCGTAACACAGCATTAAAAATCTGTGTTGAGACATGCTTGAGAATTTATATTCATTGCAGAGTACGTGGATGTGAGTGGGCACAGCGAAAGCTGAACCGCATTGTTGTGTGTATCAGCTGCTCTTTCAAGCACAAATTACATTATTACTCCTATATTCAACAACGCATCTTTTCAATAAAAAGAAAAAGGCGGCAAAAAATTATGATTCATCTTTCCTCTTCATAGGAATTGTAACATATCGTTGTGATTATTTCCACCACTTTCTGAAGAAATATCCGCAATAAAAATCGCAATCAGCGCCTTGAAATGCTGTATAAAACCTTTCGAGGCGCTGCTCATTCTTTTTATTCTACATATTGCCGGGCGAATGTCACCCCGCATTTGAATTTTATTTGCATATATTTATCGCAGACGGTTATCCTATCGACCGTCTGTTTGATGATGAAGCCATTCTGCGCGTTCGGCACTGCATCTTTATTATTTTCTGTATTTTTTGATTAACTGCTAAGAATCGCATTTTTCCTTTAAAATTTCGATTTTCCTCAAGTTCCAATCACTTTTCGTTGTGAACATTCCTGTATTCATTAGGCGTCATACCCGTAGACTTTTTAAACACGGTTTGGAAATACGCCTGACTTGAAAAGCAAAGATGGGTGCTGATCTCCGACAGACTTCGGTTAGAGTATCTGAGAAGCCTTTTGGCGTCTCTTATTTTACTTTTTATAATGAAATCTGTAATGTTTAACTTTATACGGTTTTCAGCTGGTCAATACATTTACATTTTAGGTATCAACGAATGATAGTCAATGGAACTTTTCCCTATATCCCATTTCCCAACCTGCATCTTTTTAATACGCTTTCCATCTCCAAATTCAAGCAAATCTATTGAACTGCCCCAAATTGTGCAGACAGTATAAAAAGACCCTACTCGATGTAGCAGAATAAAAATTAAGCAACAAACTGATTTCGTTTTTTAAGCGGAGTCAGTTTTGTTTTAGTTTGAATACGGTAGTTGTTGTAGAAGCTGATGTATTCGGATATGAGGAGGCGAGCGTGTACTGCCGCGCAAAATCGGTCACGCCGCCCGCCTCGCTCATGGTGTAGTCCAGACGGCACAGCGCGGGAGTGAGGTCATATAGCCCTAGCTTTTTCATCAGCACACAGATGCCGCATTTGGTGAAGCGTCCCTCGTAGCCGCTGTCGTCGGGATATTCGTAAAGCTCCATATTCCACGAGTAGGGGTTGCGGTCAGCGGCTCTCAGCGCGGCGGTGGCTTTCATACCGGCAATGTCCTTTTCGGTGAATTTGCTCTTTCCGCTCATTCGGCAGAACCATTTCATGGGCTTTGTCATCATGGATTTTGCGTAGTAATCTGTCAGTCTGTCTACTTTTGGGCGCTCCGGCATGGAGAGAATAAACGCACCGAGCATCGCGCAGTTGACGAGGTTCATCTTGAACCGGTCGCCCTTTTCAAATTCGGGCAACTCGGAGATGATCTCCCTGTATTTCGGCTTTGCTTTTTTCGTGATGGCTTTTTCCGTATTCGTACCGTAGCCGAACACCGCTGTCAGCTGGTTTCGGAAGGACGGTGCAAACAGCGTCCACATGCCGAAAGGCATTCCCAAATAGGTCACTTTTTGTCCCTCCAATCGCATATCACGCGAGTCATGCGGCGGTCAATATCAATGCGAGCCGTTTTACACTCCCTGGGATATTTCTTCGCAGCGCTGAACGCCAGCTTGACAAACAGTGCCGAACCGACGGGAAGCATGGTCTTGAGCATACCGTCGGGGAAAACAAAATGCGTGCCGTGCTCATATACGACCGCCTCGACTTCGCAGGAGTGTGGTTTCTCCGCAAGGCGTTTTTCCATGCGGCGGATATATTTTGCGGTGTCCCAAAGCGCGTCGTCCTCTGCGCCGACAAGAAACAGCTTGCCGCAGATATTCTCGACCTTTATGAATTCCTCCTCGGTAATCGGGTGCGCCGCTTCAGAGTCGTCAAACAGCTTGCGGGAGGCAACCATATTACCGGTGCGTTTGGACTCCTCCGAGATTATGCGCCAATAGTCAGGGTGCTGATAGCGAAACGGCATGTATGGCAAGGGCTTTCCCTTGTAAGAAAAGAGTGATTCTCCATCGATTGGCCATTCCTTGCAGCCATCCTTTTTGCCCTGCATGAACCCCTGCCACACAAAGTCGCTGGGGGTCATTGCGATGGTCAGAGAGATATCATCAAATAGCGAAGCCGCCGTCAGGGCGAGCGTGCCGGTCGTTGAGGCTCCTGCAATGCCTATTTTTTCGTTGCCGTGTAATTTGAGCCATGCAATCGCTTTTTCGATGTATTCAAGCGGATAGTTGTGATGACCGTAGTCCTTTTTCCCGGGCGACATGGTCAATATGTTCACGCCGAGGCGAAGTAGCCACTTCACCGCAGAGCGCACCATATAGTCCTCGGGGTCGTCGCCGAGCATGGCGATGACGGCGCAGTCCGAGCCGTCCTTGCATGCCCAATACGCGCCGTAAAAGCCATCACTTTCAACATCAAAGTGGATGTGTTTCATTCAAAACGCCTCTTTCAAAAGTTGATCTTTACAATCTGCATCTTCATCATTCCGTCGCCGACCTTTGCGAGAAAACGGAAAAAGCCGCTGACGGATGGATCGCGGAGATCGTTGTAGCCCAGCATATAGCCCCGACTCGTGACCAGCAAACGGCTGTCCCACAGGGAAAGCTCGCTTTTGGCGTCCGAAACCGCAAAGTACGCGCCCACATCCTTAATTTTCGCACTCTTGAGCCATGTCTTGGCAATCATCTTCACCGCCGTTCGGTTCGCCGCATCAAACACCAGCACACCGCCCGGAAAAGCGTCTGCCATTTTTTGCACCAATGTTTTGACCTGCTCGGTCAGAAAATAATAGAACACGCCGGAGACAAAGAACACCGCGCCGCCGGAGGCATCGATTTGGGAGAACCATTCGGTATTGTTCAAATCGCATGGGATGTTTTCCTCCCGCTCTCCGGCGGGCAAAAGCTCGTTACGCACGGCTATGACATCGGGAAAGTCCAGATTGTAAATTTTACAGCTGCCGTTGTCGCAGCTTCTTCCAGTGCTGTCCAGCCCGCAGCCCAGATTGACCACCGCCGCATTGGGGTGAGATTTCAGATAATCCCGCACCTCAAAAGCAAGGTCATTCTGCCGCATGGCCACCTCCAGTGAACCGAAACGCTGCATCAGGCCGCGGGAGTTTTTCTCCGCCTCTGAAAAATCGTAGTCGATCTCATCAATCAGGCGAACCGCTGTTTCGTCCCGGTAGAGATTCGGGTATAGTTCTGAGCAGACCTTCCGCGCATACAGCGGAATGATCAGCGTCTCCTGTACGGTGTTTTTCTCGATTTTGTATTTCATGGGTATCACTCACTTTCTGATAAATGGCAGTTCCGGCATACAGTCACGCTCGGCGATGTGTGCCAGCATTTCGGCGAACCCCTTTGGATCGCGAATCTGATATTGCATGTGATCGTATCCCTCAAACACGGGATAATGGCCGCAGG
>OGPS01001832.1_pt1 | contig 14554 bp, 12 predicted proteins | sample 1552931 | NCBI WGS metagenome assembly OGPS01 (sample SAMEA2580252, study PRJEB22360) | human gut metagenome | biome: human gut; feature: human-associated habitat; material: faeces | place: Denmark | collected 2008/2010 | reverse complement strand
CAGATAAAAAGCTGATTACAAAGTCTTGTATATTTAATTGTTATAAGAACAAATTGATAGATATAAATATAAATATAAATACCATCATCAACAAAATATTAAAAAAATAAAATTAAATAAAAAGATAAGTTTTTGTAAAATAAAACCTAAAAATTATAACAGCATAGCAAAACAAAAACAAAAAATAAAGTACGGCAGCTACTGTCGGAATTTTGTCTACGGTAAAAACAAAAAGCTATTACTTGTAGAAAAAGAGCATATTTGATGTAAGTCAAAAAAATTGTTTGCATCTTCTGAAAAATTAGAAAAATTTGATAAAATGCACACAAAAACAACAAAAATATCCAAAATATTACTAAAAAAACAATTTATTCTTGCGAATTTAGAACTTTTGTGTTATAGTAAATTTCGTAAATTTTATGTTTGTGGTTTACTTTATATTTCTTCTTGCTTATTAGCACAATTATATAGTAAACATTGCTCAATTATTAATCTATAGCAATATATATTAATAAATATGTAAGATTAGTTCTTACAAAAAACATTATTTTACAAATAAAATATAATAAGGGAGGTTTAAATTTATGAGTAAAAGAAAAATTGTTGCACTAATATTATTCATTTTTGTAAGTCTATTCATGTTCTCTTTTGCTAGTCCAAGAGGAATTGGAATAAAAAAGAATAATAACGTGCCAGAAAAAGAAATATTCACAGTAGTTTTCAAAAACTATGATGGAACTATTCTAGATGAACAAACAATTGAAAAAGGTAACAGTGCCAGTTACCAAGGTGAAACTCCGAAAAGACCTAACAGCAAAATATGCAATTATGAATTTACTGGGTGGAGTGATTCTATTCAGAACGTAACTTCTAACATAGATGTTGTTGCACAATATAATTGTGAAAAACGCAGTTATGTGGTTAGATTTATGGATGATGATAAAGTTACTTTACTAGCAACCGATAAGGTCAATGCTGGTGGTACCGCGATCTATTCAGGAAAAACACCTACAAAAATAAATCATGTATTTAATGGCTGGAATGACACATTATCTAATATCTTGTCAAATAAAACAGTATATGCGACATATTATGCTGATTATAATCATAATGATATAGATGATGCTAAGGAAGATCATTATAACATTACATTTAAAGCAGGGGAAAATGGTAGTTTAGAAGGAACAACAACTTATACTAACATTTTAACAGGCTTAACTTTTGAGCAAGCAAACATAATTATACCAACACCAGTGCCAAATAAGAACTACAAGTTCAAGGAATGGACACCAAAGATTAATAAAACTGTAAGTGCTAGTGTTGAATATACTGCGGAATTTTATCCAGACTTCAATAATAATAATATTGATGACAGAGAAGAAGAACATTATACTATTGAATTTTTGGCAGGAGAACATGGTATATTAGAAGGAACAACAACATATGAAAATATCCTAACAGGCTTAACATTTGAACAAGCGAACATTGTAATTCCAAAAGTAAAAGCAAATGAAAACTATAAAGCAAATGGTTGGGATAAAGAAATCAACACAACAGTAACCGAAGATGCAACATACACAGCACAATACTTTGCTGATTTCAATAATAACGATATTGATGATGAAACTGAAAGAGTAACAGTAATATTTTATGCAGGAGAACATGGCATAATAGGTAATTCAAAAGAATACATGGTAGAAGGTTTATTACCAGGCTACGATAATTATCCAGATGCTCCAAATATTGATGTTTACTTTGGTTATGGCTTCAAAGCATGGAATCCAAATTATAATGCTAACACAATGATACCACTAGAAAACGCATCATTAGAATTTACAGCAACATACTTTGAAGATAAAAATCATAATGGTATTGACGATGAAACAGAAGAACATTATACAGTTAAGTTTAATGCAGGACTTCATGGTACATTAGAAGGACAAACAACATATGAAAACATCCTAACAGGCTTAACATTTAGTGAAGCAGGAATTGTAATACCAACAATCAATGCAAACGAAAACTATAAAGCAAACGGTTGGGACAAAGAAATCAACACAACAGTAATTGAAAATGCAACATACACAGCACAATACTTCGCTGATTTTAATAATAATGGTATTGATGATGAATCAGAAAAAGTAACAATTACATTTGAACCAGGCGAACATGGTAATTTTGCAGAAAACTCTCAAACATCTTATGTATTATTACCAGGATATGATAATTATCCAGAAGCTCCAGAAGTTATTGCCAACAATAAATATGAGCATACCGGATGGACTCCTACATTACCACTAGGACAAATTGCTATTACCGTAAATAGTGATATTACTTACACAGCAACATACACAAAAACAACTGCCGATATCACAGTAAATGTTACATCAAACATCACTCGTAATGGCACTGCCGTAGCAGGTAGTATTGTAGAATATGGTGATAAAATCAATTATACAATAACTATCAAAAACAACGATACAGTAGATGGTTCAGTTAACCTAAAAAATATCATTAATGGTAATTTAGACACAACTGACTTACCAGAAGAATATAAAGCCTTATTAACCAATGAAGGCTACACAGTAAATGTAACCGCTAACAACACTGTAACTATCGAATTCAGTTTAACAGTAAAAGCTAATGTTAATGAAACAGTAAGAGTTGATCTTACATACAGTGTAGATGGAAATGGAACAAATACAATTGAAGGTACAGAATATAATACCGAAAAAACAATTACTATCATTGAAAAAACTGAGACAGTAAATGGAACCAATATCGTAATCGTAATTGACCGTTCAGCAAGTATGGATGGCAACAGAATCGAAAAAGCCAAAGAAGCTACAAATAGTTTTATAGATAAAGTATTTACTAAAAATAGTAATACACATGGTTCTACAGTTACTGTAGTAACATTTGGAACAAACGCTAAATGGGTTGGTGGTTTGCTATTTGGTGGATATGAACACACCCCATATGCTAACCAAATTGGAACTACCGCAACAGATTACAATACAGCACAAAACTTAAAAAAAGCTGTTAATGAACTACCAGATTATGTAGGTAACAGTGGTACACCATACTACAAAGGCTTAGAAAAAGCTTATGGCATTTTATACGATGAGACAACTGGCTTATCGACAAACGACAACCAAAATGCTGTAATATTCCTAAGTGATGGAGCACCAGACGATACTGACAATGAAACATCAAGAAAAAACATCATTAATAACTTAAAAGATAAAAACACAATTATGTATACAATTGGTTTTGGCGTAAAAAAAGATTCAGACGCACATAACGTATTGAAAACTGTTGCATACGGCAATGCTGACAACACATATCTTGCAAAAGATGATGGAACAAATGACCTGGTTAATGTATTTAGTGCTATTTCTTCTAAGATCGCCGACAAAAACAAATCAAAACAAACAACAAAAGGTGTAGCAGAAATAGGACAAACAGTCGTGGCAGATGCAACACACCAAATCATTGTCAAAGTAAATGGCACAGAAACATACAAATTTAATTCATTAGAAGAAGCACTTGCATCAGGAGTCATCACAAGCAACACCACAGGATACAAAGTAAATGCTACAAAGTTCCAAGCTGGCGACAAAATAGAAGTTAGTTATTATGCTTCAATTAGTTAAAAAAATAATGAAAGGAAAAAAAGGAATAAATTATCAAATATTTATTTCTTTTTCCTAAAATTATGTTATAATTAACATATATAGGAGGGAAAAATAAAATGGAAAACAAAGAAAAAGATAATTTTGAAGTTAAGAAAAGTGATTTAAACAAACCGAACAACAAAAAAATCTTAAGAATAATTGGCAATATAGTATTTTGGTTAATTTTCGTAGTTTTTCTAGTATGTGCAGTAACAAGTTATGTTAACTTTACCAAAGTAGAAGACAACAAAGAGCCAAGTTATTATCATACTAAGAAAAATTATACTGAAGATGACCAAAAAGTAGTAGTATATGACTATTACGTTTACAAAATCGTAAGAGTAGATGATAGTAAAGGCACCAAAGTAAGTTTAAAACTATGGTTCCTATCAGACTTAAACAAAAAAGAAAATAAGTAAAAAAATATAAGACACACTAACAAACCCACAAGGTCAAAGATTGTGTCTTTTTTTCCATCTATTTTTGATGACAAAAATTAAACTATGTGTTACAATTATACTAGAGGTGTAAAAAGGATGGCTTATTTAAAATATAAAGAACTAACAAAATACTTTAATTTCTTTGAAGAACTAGATATGGATAAACTACCAGAATATGTAACCGACTACATATTTCCCCACGAAAAAATCATTGGAGCATATCGCACCAGCAGGGACAAAGGCATATTCACCGATAGAAAAATGCTACTTTTCGATGTTACACCATTTTCTCGCACTAAACAAATCCATACAATCCCATATAATTCCATATCAACAATAGCCATTCTCTTTAAAGGACCAACAGCACGCATCTTGGTTTATGTTGACAGTGGTTATCCTCTTACCTTAAAATTCGTAGGATTAACCGCAAAAGAAAAAACAAAACTACGAATCATGTATAACGAAATATGCAAAAAAGTAGTAGATCGTTAGAAAGCAACCCAAAATCTACCTATTTTTTTTAATAAAACTCACAACAACGAATATAATTTATTAGAAAAAACATAACTTTTTTACCACAAAGCATGATATATGTAGTATAATTAAGATAATACAATTTAGAAATGGAAGTGGAATAATGTTAACTTTAACAAAATCTTTATTTGCACTAATGATAGGATTTATGTTAACAACAGTATTTGGACTCATCATGATTCCAATACTAAAAAGAATTAAAGTAGGACAAAGAATAAGCATCTACGTAGGAGAAACACATCAAAAGAAAGCTGGAACACCAACCATGGGGGGTCTAATCTTCATAATACCAACCCTAATATCAACTTTGATTCTATTATTCATGGGCAAAATCAATTATTCAACGAATTTATTAATCATCTTATTTGTCATGGTAGGTTACACTTTAATTGGCTTTCTTGATGATTTCATAAGCATTAAAAAGAAAAGGAATAAAGGTTTAAGCATATTACAAAAACTATTTTTACAATTCATTGTTGCTCTGGCATTCTATTACGTTTATTGCAGATATGGCAGAGGCGATTCAACATTAGAAATAACATTATTTAATTTCAAATGGAATATGGGTTGGTTCTACGGCATATTTATACTATTCATGCTAGTAGCAACCTCAAACGCAGTAAACCTAACCGATGGCTTAGATGGCTTAGCGGGTGGATTATCAGCAATGGCTTTCCTATCATATGGCCTCCTTGCATGGGGCAGTTATGGTATCCAAGGAAACCAAGACATTGCCATATTCTGCTTCATTCTAGTGGGTTCTCTCATGGGTTTCTTAGTCTACAACACACATCCCGCCAAAGTATTCATGGGCGATACAGGTAGCCTAGCCCTTGGAGCCACCTTAGCAACCGTAGCTATATTAACCTCCCACGAACTAAGCTTAGTAGTTATCGGTGGAGTATTTGTCATAGAAACTTTATCCTCAATCATTCAAATCCTATCATTCCATTTATTCAATGGTAAAAGAGTATTTCTAATGGCTCCATTGCACCACCATTTTGAAAAATTAGGTTGGCAAGAGACAGACATAGTCAAACTATTCTGGATAGTAGGCTTTATGCTTAGTTTAATTGCTCTAATATATGGTGTATGGATATAAAAAATAACATAACAACAAAAAAAGAAAGAGGGAGATACTATTAAGAAATATGATTTAATATTATTAATTTCAGTGATTATACTATCACTATTTGGACTTTTAATGATATACTCCTCATCGTATATATGGGCCGAATACAAATATGGAGATGCTCTAAAGTTTGTCAAAGCCGAATCATTATTTTTAATTTTAGGAATCGTATTAATGCTTATAGTATCAAAAATAGATTATATGAAATATTACAAGAACGCAAATAAAATATTAGTTATTTGCGTTTTACTTTTAATTTTAGTATTAATTCCTGGCATAGGCACTATTAGAAATGGTAGCCGTAGTTGGTTTGGAATTGGTAGTTTTGGTATCCAACCTAGTGAATTTACCAAACTATCATTAATAATATTCACCTCCAAATACCTAAGTAACAACGACAAACTACTTAAAAACATCAAAAAAGGAGTATTACCAATTTTAGGACTATTACTCACAATATTTGGATTAATCATGCTTCAACCAGATTTTGGTACAGGCACAGTCATTGTCATATCTATTGTGGCCATATTATTCGTAAGTGGAGTAGACTTCAGCTTCTTTGTCAAAATAGCAATCCTAGGTTTGCTTGGAGTCGTGGTACTGATAGTCGTCGCTCCATACAGAATGCAAAGAATCATATCGTTTATGAATCCATGGAGTGATCCTCTTGGCAGTGGATTTCAAATTATTCAAAGCCTATACGCCATAGGACCAGGAGGCATATTAGGCCTAGGATTTGGCAATTCAATACAAAAACATTTCTATCTCCCCGAACCTCAAACCGATTTTATCTTTTCTATCATCAGTGAAGAGTTTGGCTTCCTAGGAGTAGTCATAGTTACATCCTTATTTCTAACAATTATCTATAGAGGAATAAAAATATCATTAAAAACAACTGACTTATTCGCCAAATACATAGCCTTTGGCATCACCTTTCAGCTTGCATTCCAATCCGTCCTAAACCTAATGGTAGTCATTGGTCTGATCCCCGTTACTGGTGTTACCTTACCATTTTTATCCTACGGTGGATCCAGCTTACTCATCAGCATGATTAGTATGGGTATACTTTTAAATATTAGTAGAACTAACAATTAAAATTATTCTAAAATAATAAATATTTCATTTTTGCCTTTGCTCTCGCGTTTTAATGCAATAATCACCCCATCTTTACAAATAAATACAAATAAAAGTAGAAATACTTTCTTTTTTTCTGTAAAAAGCATAAAATATTATGAAAATAGTTATAAATTACCAAAAAAACCATAAAAAATAAAAAAAATGTTGACAAAATAAAAAAAACTGCTAATATATATAGCCAACAAGAGAAGATATGGGTAAATACTTGATTTTAATAGGGGGGGGTTAAGAGGTGATTATATGGAAGCAAAAGATTTAAGAAAAATAAAAAGGAAAGAACTTTTAGAACTTATGCTTGCTCAAGCAAAAAGAATAGAAGAATTAGAAAATAATTTAACTAAAGTTACAAATGAACTAAATTCTAAGAAAATAAAAATTAAAGAATCTGGTTCTATTGCAGAAGCATCTTTAAAATTAAATTTAGTATTTGAAAGTGCAACGGAAGCAGTTAATCAATATATAGACAATGTTAAAGATAATTGTAAGAAGTTAGAATCTTCTATAAAGAAAGAAGCCTTAGAAGAAAAAAATAAATTACTTAATGAATTACAAGAAAAATATAAGAAGAAAGAAACTTTATTAGAAGAAAAATATAAGAAAAAAGAAGAAGAATTAAATAAAGATAATAAACTTAAAGCTAGTGTTAAGAAAGTAAATAAAAATAAAACTACTAAAAATAATAATGTTAAGAAAGTAAATAAAGATAAAGCTAAAACTACTAAAGTTAAAGGTAAACGTTCATGAAAATAATTAATAAGCTTGCTAGTCATATCAATTCCTTAAAGAATAAGTTTATAAATCAAGAAAAAAAGAAAATAAGTTATAAAGATATATCTATTAGTTCTTTAGAAAATGAAATTCATAGAGAAAATTATAAACATAGTTTTTCTAATTTACTTAGAAGTACAATATATATATTAATTATTATTCTAGCATTATCATGTATTTCAGCAACACTATTTATGCCTGTTATTGAGATTACAGATACTAGTATGAAACCTCTTTTAAATGATAATGAAATTGTTTTAACCTCTAAAATTGGAAAAATTAAAAGAGGAGACATAATAACATTCTATCATGGTAATAAAATTCTAGTTAAAAGAGTAATTGCTATACAAGGAGATTTTGTTAATATAGATGAAAACGGTTTTGTTTATGTTAATGGAAATAAAATAGAAGAAAAGTATATAAAAGAATTTAGAAAAGGGGAAAGTGATATTAAATATCCACTACAGGTAAGTGATAATAATTATTTCGTTTTAAGTGACGAAAGAGATGTTATAACTGATTCACGTAGTGAAGATATCGGTCTAATAAAAAACGAAAATGTTATTGGTAAAGTAATTTTTCGTATCTGGCCATTTAAAAAAATTGGAAAAATTTAATAATTATTTTTCAGGGGGATATTATGAAAAAAATTAAAAAAATATTGTATCTATTTGTGGCATTTATAATGTGTTTAGACCCGATAACATTAGTGGCGCAATCGAGTAATAATGAGAATCAAATAAAAAATCATGGCGGTAGTGCCGAAAATAAAGCTGATGGGATTAAAATAAGCAAGAATATCTATCCAACAGAATTAGAAAATTATTTTGATATTGTTTTGAATGTTGAGACAAGAACCAAAGCAGAATATCCAGATTTAGCTGTTGTAATAGTTATGGATATATCTAATACGATGAACAAAAAAATGGGAGATACCACAAGGATAAAAGCAGCTCAACAAGCAGCAGAAAAATTTATAGATAAATTTGCCGAACATTCTGCAAGTGGAAACAATATAAATAGAAAAATTGGGTTTGTAGCATTTAACACTGATAGTCATGAAATATTTGAATTACAAGAATGTATGACAACAACACAAGCAAAAACATTAAAAAAGACAATGAATGACACAACAGATAAAATAGCAAAAGCACCTGGATATGATAAGTCTCACTCTAGATTTACAAATATTGAGGCTGGACTAAAACAAGCAAAGGATATGTTAAATAAGTCAAATGCAAGTTCAAAACATATTATTTTCTTATCTGATGGATTTCCAACTACATATATAAAAAAAGGTACTCTTTATGAGGGGTATGATCCATATACTCCAAATGCAGAGGAATCAGTAGAAGGACAATTTTTCGATAACATAGATGGTAAAGCATGTAAGCTTGGAACAAGTTATAGTGATAGAGCTGCTATACGTGCAAGAGAAAAGGCAGAAGAAGTTAAAAAAGAGGGCATTAAAATTTATTCAATAGGTGTTGATATTGGTGGGCAAACAATTCAACAATATGTAAATCAAACAGTAGGAAAGAATTTTTCGGTAGTAGATAGAACTTCTACGACTTATGAAATTGGAAGTGCCACGAGTACTAAGGCATATGAAGAATGGCTTAAAAATAAGATTGGTTCGGGATATTATAAACCTGTTACTAATAAAAATGCTATGATTGATGCCTTTACTAACATTTTTCAACAAATTATAATTTTGTCTGAGGCAACATGGGTTACTGAAGATCCAATGAATTTTAGCAATCAACCAAAAATAATTGATTTTGTTGGTATATATGGAGATAATGATGAATTAAAAGATTCAGTTGTTAAAACTACGACATATCCAAATACAGCGACATTTATTGAGGATAGAATAAAATGGGATTTAAAAAATTCGAATCCAACTATTAGAACTGAAAATAAAGTAACTTATTACAATTATGAAATCAAATATCGTATAAGATTAAAGAATGAACAAAATGGTTTTATTCCTAGCAATATTTATAACACCAATGGTAAAACCACTTTGAATTATATAGTTAAAGAGAATGGTAAACCTAGAAATGGTTCTATTGATTTCAAAATACCTCAAGTAGAAGGATATTTAGGCAAATTAGAATTCAATAAGGTATCCAATTATGGCAACAAACCATTAGCTAAATTTATCCTAGTCCATGACCATGACAATTGTCCTTGTCAAAAAGAACGCAAATACATGGATAAAAATTATCAACTAACAAGCACATCTAACGAAGAAGGAAAAGTAATATTTACAAACATTCCTTCTGGTCACAAATACAAACTAAAAGAAGTAGAAACTGACGAATACCATAACATAGATACCACAGAATATCAAGTTACAGTTTCATATGGTAATACCAGTACTAATATACTAAATAAACAAATAGTTAATAACTATAAAACCAAGAATTTAATTATTAAGAAAGTTATTGATGGTACTATATCAAACCAAGAATTTAATTTTGAAATAGAAGCTACTTATCAAAATGCTCCTTTAGTAGGAACGTATACTATTCAAAGAAAATTAGGAAGAAATATAAATATAAATACAGAAAATATAGAATTTATAGATGGTAAAGCAACATTTAAATTAAAACATAATGAAGAAATTAAAATAATAGATTTACCATATAAGATTAATTATAAGATTAATGAAATAGATACAGATGGGTTTATTGTTAAATATCAAGTTAATGGAACTCAATTTGATAATAATAATTTACTTGTTTTGAAAGAAGACAACACAGTAGTGGTTACTAATATTTCAGGATATTTATTACCAGCTACAGGTAGTTCTTCAATGTTAATTTTGGGAATAATAGGAGTTTTCTTATTAGGAATACCTATTGTTTATATAACACTTAATGTTTTAACAAAAAGGCTGATAATTAAACATTAAGTAAAAAAAGAAAGGAAAAAAGAAAATGAAAAAAATCAAAAAAACACTAAGCTTATTACTATTACTAGTACTTAGTCTAGCACAAGTAGGTAATGTAAAAGCAGATGGTACAAAAGGTACAATTACTATAAATAAAGCTATAGTAAACGAAACATATTCTATTTATAGAATTTTAGACCTAGAAACATATGATGCACAAAATAATCATTATATTTACAGGGCTAACTCTAAATGGCAAGCATTTATCAATGATGCAAGTAAAGGTGGTAAATACTTAGAAGCAAAAAATGAAAATGGAAATACATACTATGTATGGAAAGAAAATGCTGATCAAGTAGAATTTACTAAAGAAGCAATCGCTTATGCAAAAGCTAATTCTATTGAGACAGAAGCATTCAAGACAGCTACATCTACTACTGTTAAGTTTACAGAATTAGATTTAGGTTATTACTTAGTAAGTTCAAGTGTAGGTTCATTACTACATTTAACTACAACTAATCCAAATGGAGAAATTAATGAAAAAAATACAATTAAACCTGAAGTAGATAAGGAAGTAAAAGAAAACTCTACTGGTGTTTATGGTAAAGAAAATGATGCTACAATTGGTGATACAGTAGAATTTAAATCTACTATTACAACTGGTGCTGGTTTTAAAGATTATGTTTTATATGATAAAATGAGTACAGGTTTAACATTAAATACTGGTTCAATTAAAGCATATGTTATTGTTAACAACAATGAAGTTGCAATTGATGAACAATATTATACAGTAAATACAAATGTAGAAGGGTATACATTTACTGTAACATTTGATAATGAATTTATTGCAAAACAACCTAGAAATACTAAAATAGTGGTTAAATATACTGCTACATTAAATGAAAATGCTACTATTGAAGGTACTGGAAATACTAATGAAACTAATTTAAAATATGATAATGGTACTACAGAAACAAAAACAACAACAACTTATACATATAAATTTAATCTAAAGAAAACAGATGCAGACGAAAAAGAAATAGAAGGAGCTGAATTTAAACTATATAAAGATAATAAAGAAATCTTAGTAGTTTTAGAAAATGAAGCAAATTCTATATACCGTGTTGCAGTTGGGAACGAAGCAGGAGTTACTATTAAAGTAGGTCATGCTACAATTAAAGGTTTAGATGCTGGAACTTATTACTTAGAAGAAGTTGTTAGTCCAGAAGGATACAATAAATTAACTAGTAAACAAAAAGTAGAAGTAAAAGGAAAAAATAATGATAATAGTTTTCATATAAATGACATTAGTGTAGTTAACTATACTGGTTCATTATTACCTCAAACAGGTGGTATTGGAACAATGCTATTTATTACCTTTGGTTTAATTTTAATCTTAGGATTTGGTTTATTACTAGTTACTAAATTAAGAGCTTATAAAGCAAATATATAATAATATATAGATATATGGAAAGGATTTTATCCTTTCCTAGTATCCTAAAAAAGATAAAAGTGAGGTAAAGTCAAATGAGAAAAAGAAAGACTACTATTATTATGATAATATTTTTTTTCATAGGACTTTTGACACTATTTTATCCTAGTTTAAGTAATTATTATAATGAAAAAAAGCAATCTAGAATGATATCCAATTATGAAAATATTATAAATGGTAATAATTTTATAGATTTTGAAAAAGAAAAAGAGAGTGCTATAAATTACAATATTGCTTTAAGTAAAATTAAAGAACCTCTTTTGAATTATGATAGATTAAATAATTATTATGATTTATTAAATATTAATAAGGATGGGATGATGGGTTATATTACAATTGAAAAAATCAAAGTAGAATTACCCATATACCATGGTACTAGCAACGAAGTGTTAAATTCTAGTGTGGGACATATTGAAGGCAGTTCACTTCCTATTGGAGGTTTAACTACGCATAGTGTTCTATCAGCCCACAGAGGATTACCTTCTGCTAAATTATTTACTAACTTAGATAGGTTAGAAATAGGAGATACATTTAAGATTACTATATTAGATGAGGTTTTAACTTATCAAGTAGATAAAATTGTTATAGTTAAACCTAATAATAGAGATAATATAAAAATAGAAGAAAATAAAGATTATATTACTTTACTTACTTGTACACCATATGGTATTAATACACATAGGTTATTAGTAAGAGGAGTTAGAATAGAAAATACAAAAAAGAAATCTTACATTACTACTGAAGGATTTAAAATTAACAATTTAATAGTGGTACCAATATTATCTACGCCTATTATATTACTACTATTAATAATTACAATTATTAAACCTGTTAAAAGGGTTAATATTAATAAATATGAAGAATTTCTTTATCCACATGGAAGATAACTTATGGAGGTTATATATGAAAAAGTATGCATATATTTTACTTATTCTATGCTTAATTAGCTTTAATTATGTTAAAGCAGATGTTAGTAATATTGTGGACTTTAATAATAAGGGTTCTATTGAAATAGAACTTAAAGTAAAGGAAGAAAATACTACTATAGAAGGAGCATCTATTACAATTTATAAAGTTGCTTTAGCTAATGAAGAAAATCATAATTTAACATTAGATTTTATTGATGAATTTAGTTTGTGTAATCTTTCTAAAGATAACCTAGATACTAATAGTATAGATAAATGTTTAGATAATAATAATGATGGTATTACTTTAATTACTAATAAAGATGGAATAGTTAAGTTTAATAACTTAGATTTAGGTCTATATTTAGTTAAACAAACTAATAGAGTAGAGAATTATTCTAAGATAGAACCATTTTTAGTAATGATACCTGAAGTAATAGAAGATAAATGGGTATATGATATTAAAGCAAAGCCTAAAACAGATATTGTTAGAGTAATGGATGTTACTGTTAAAAAAGTATGGAATTTAAGTAATAGTAATAAATTGGGAGAAATAAATAATATTAAGAATATTGAAATATCTTTATTACTTGATGATGAAGTAATAGACAAGATTATTTTGAACGAAGATAATAATTGGACTTATACTTGGAAATATTTAGAAAAAAGTGACAAATATAGAGTATTAGAAACTAAAGTTCCTAAAGGATATACAGCATCATATCAACAAGAAGATAATTTGTTCATTGTTACTAACACTAAAACTTTAGTTTATACAGGAAATAATCATTATATGGTTAGTATATTATCTTTTGTAGGAATGTTATTTATTATATCTGGTTTAGTGTATAATAAGGTTAATAATGAATAAGATATCTAAGATATTATTTATAATTGGTATTTCATTTGTTTTTAGTGCTTTATTACTATTATTACGTTTTGAAGTAGAAGAAGAATATTCTAAAGATATGAATGATAATACAATGGGTGTTTTATTAGATAAAACTAATAATTTAGATAATGATAATATTGATAGTATAGTTATTAATAATGTAGAATATGTTGGCTATTTAGATATTCCAACTTTAGAATTAAACTTAGCTATTACAAAATATTATTCTTATAATTCTCTAAAGATATCTCCCGCTGTTTATTATGGTTCTATTAAGAATAATAATTTGGTTATATGTGGTCATTCATATAAAGCTCATTTTGGTAATTTATATAAGTTAAAAAAAGGAGATTTAGTAATATTTACTGATGTTTTAAATAATAAATATATATATGAAGTTGAATTGGTTGAGGAGTTATTACCTACTTCTATAAAGGAGATGATCGAAAGCGATTTTGATTTAACCCTTTATACTTGTACTAAGGATGCTTTAAAAAGAGTAGTGATAAGATGTAATATGGTTAGTGCAAACTAATCTTTTTTTTTAGCTTTTGCTACGCTGTTGTAGTTCTTTAGATAAAAATATTAAAAAAGTATTGTAATAGTAATTAAATTATGGTATCATTAACACATAAGAATAGCAAAAGAAGAAGGTGTTTAAAATGAATAGAATATACT
>OGPS01001825.1_pt1 | contig 14603 bp, 10 predicted proteins | sample 1552931 | NCBI WGS metagenome assembly OGPS01 (sample SAMEA2580252, study PRJEB22360) | human gut metagenome | biome: human gut; feature: human-associated habitat; material: faeces | place: Denmark | collected 2008/2010 | reverse complement strand
CATCGTACAGGGGGCGAGCGGGCCCTCACCACCCTCCCCGCCTCTGCACACGGTACCAACCCCGCGAGTGCTGTACAGGCAGGCTTTGACACGATCACCGTCCGCACGGCTGACAATGGAGACATCGATATGGATCACTTCATGGAGCTCACCGAGCAGTACAAGGATCGTATCGCAGCCATCATGATCACCTATCCTAGTACGCACGGTATCTTCGAGAGCAATATCCGCACCATCATCGACCGCATCCACGAGATAGGCGGACAGGTCTATATGGACGGTGCCAACCTCAATGCACAGGTAGGCTGGACCAACCCCGGCTATATGGGTGCTGACGTCTGCCACCTGAACCTGCACAAGACCTTTGCGATCCCGCACGGTGGTGGCGGTCCTGGGGTTGGTCCAATCTGTGTCGCTGAGCACCTAGTACCCCATCTACCCAAGCATGTGGAGCGCTGGTCTGATGCGACAAACCAAGTGTCGGCAGCTCCCTTTGGTAGTGCTGGTGTCTTTGTGATCACCTACGCTTACATCCGCCTTCTAGGCTACGAAGGCTTGCGTCAAGCGACTGCTATGGCGATCCTAAATGCCAACTATCTGAAGGCACGCTTCCACGACAACTACGGTGTCGTCTACACGGGCGACCGTGGCTTCGTCGGACACGAGATGATCCTCGACTGTCGTGGTGTCAAGGCTCAGGCAGGCATCGACGAGGGCGACATCTCCAAGCGTCTGATGGACTTCGGTTACCATGCCCCGACGGTATCCTTCCCCGTTCACGGCACGCTCATGATCGAGCCGACCGAGAGCGAGAGCAAGGCCGAGCTAGACCGCTTTGTCGCCGTAATGAATCAGATCTACCAAGAGGCTCAGGATATTGCCTCGGGCAAGGCTGACGCTGAGGACAACGTCATCAAGAACGCTCCACACCCGCAGTACGAGGTCTGTGCCGACGAGTGGCATCACGCTTACACACGTCAGCAGGCAGCCTTTGCACTACCCTACCTCGAGGATAATAAATTTTGGGTCAATGTGGCTCGCATAGACAACGGCTTTGGTGACCGCAACCTGATCCCAGCTTTCTGTGCCTGCACACCTGAAATCATCAATGAACTAAGTAAATAAACAACTCTATGGCTAGTTTCAAGCAAGAATTCAAGGAGTTTGCCCTCCGTGGCAACGTCATGGATATGGCAGTCGGTATCATCATCGGAGGTGCCTTTGGCAAGATTGTCTCCTCGCTCGTTGATGACATCCTGATGCCTATCGTAGGACTCTTTACTGGGGGTATCAACTTTACCGAGCTGAAATGGGTTATCAAGCCCGCTGAGATCGATGCCGCTGGCGAGGAGATCGTTGCAGCTACGACGCTCAACTACGGACTCTTCATTCAGAACGTTATCGACTTCCTCATTATTGCTCTTGTCATCTTTATGATGATCCGTGCGATCAATAGTGTGAGGAAGAAGCAGGAGGAGCCCGAAGCACCCGCTCCCGAGCCCTCTGACGAGGTCAAGCTACTGACCGAGATCCGCAACCTGCTCGACAAGAAGCAGTAAGCCGCCTCGATCTGTAGGCTACATAACTAAAGCACCGCCCGTGTAGGTCACTCCTACGCAGGCGGTGCTTTTTTGTCTCTTTCCACGTGGAGATGCAGAGAGGCGATCTCAAGCCCCCCAAAAGAGCCGAAGCGTTCTCGGTAAAGGCTCAGGAAGCAAGGCTGGACTTTTGATTTCTTCCTCACAGCTCCTACCTACGATTGATGAGTGGGGCAGGCTAAAAATACCTATTAGTAGTTATTTCATCGGAGATGAAGCCGATGTACCTTTGCAGAGGTTTTTATGCTTCACCTATGAGTAGGTCTATCCGTAGAGTTCTTCTATCCTACATACTCTTTTCGTTGCTCTCCTGGAGTCTATATGCTCAGGGTGCCCGTCATACCTTCACCGGGATGGTGTACGATGCGACTACTAGCGAGCCGATAGCCTACGCTCTGGTGGCTCTCTCTGCCGAGGGGCATAAAGATGTCGTGACCTATACGGATGATGACGGACGCTTTGCCTTTCAGTCTGTACTAGCGGGGCGATACCGCCTACAGGTGCGCTACGCAGGTCTGCGCAAGGAGCAGACGATCACCTTGCAGCGAGACCAATACCTGCGCATCCCCTTTAAGCTGGAGCAAATACTGGGCGAGGTGGTCGTGACAGCGCAGGAGGGACGACAGCTGACCAGCTCCTCGACGATCGAGCGGGCAGCTATAGATCATCTGCAGCCTAGTAGCTTCTCCGACCTGACGGCACTACTACCTGGTGGCAAGAGTAGCATACCTAATATGAGTGGTGTCAATAACCTCTTGCTCCGTGAGACGGGCACGATCAATATGCAGGGCAATAAGACGAACAACCAAGACTACGCCATCAGTTCGCTGGGTACCCTCTTTATGGTAGATGGAGCTCCGCTCAATACGGATGCGGATATGCAGTACACCGCCTCGCCGTCTGGCTCGCTCCTAGGTGCTAGCAAGGTTAATGTGAATCGTGGTGTGGATATGCGCACGCTACAGACGGACAATATAGAGCGGGTTGAGTTCATCCGTGGTGTCCCCTCCGTAGAGTATGGCAATATCACCTCGGGTGTGGTGCTGGTGCATCGTAAGCGACAAGCCTCGCCTGTGCTGAGTCGCTTTAAGGTAGATGGTTACAGTAAGCTGGCCTCTGTGGAGAAAGGCTTTGCCCTCACACCCTCCCAGCGCCACATCCTCAATGGAGATGTGAGCTATCTAGATGCTAAGCCCGATCCGCGTGTCCCCTTTGAGACTTATAGACGACTGACAGGGTCACTGCGTTATCACGGCACGAGCAGTGACCAGGCTCATAGATGGGAGTTGAGTGGAGACTATACGGGAACCTTTGACAAGAATAAGGTAGACCCCGACCTCTCCTACGGACGCACCGATGAGTACCGCACAGACTACAACCGCATAGCACTCACCTCACGCTATATATACGCTCCGTCAGGCCGCAGGGAGGGCTTACAACGGGTGGAACTAACACTATCCGCTGCGCAGCAGTTTGACTACCTACATCAGCGTCGTCTCGTAGCTCCAGACCGCATGTCTATAACCCCTACGGGCGACCAGGCTGGCGAGCACGAGGCTAGACTGATCGGCGGTGAGTATATAGCAGACTATGTGAGCGATGGTAAGCCGCTGACGCTTTTTGCCAAGGGGCAGACACTATATAATATAGAGTGGGGAAGAGCTTCGCATAGGTTAAAAGGGGGCTTTAACTATGAGCTGTCCAAAAACTTCGGTCGCGGACAGGTATACGATCTCTCCTATCCACTCTTTCCCAAGGCGTGGGACACCCGTCCACGACCCTACTACCAGATTCCAGCCTTGCAGCAGCTAGCACTCTATGCGGAGGATCTATACAAGCAGCCGCTCGGAGCGCATACACTCCAGCTAGAGGCAGGCGTACGGCTCTCTATGCTCTTAGGCTTAGCACCACAGTACACGCTGAGCTATAAGCCTTACCTAGATCCACGCGTCAATCTGCGCTGGAACTTGCCCGCCTGGGAGCTACTATCACGAGACCTCAAGCTCTCACTCGATGCCGGCTGGGGGCTGACGACTCGTATGCCTACGCTCAACTATCTATACCCCGACCCGCGCTACATAGATATGACGCAGCTAGCTTACTACGACATCAATGCACCCTATGAGCGCAGTCTATACTACGTCCGCACCTACATAGAGGACGCAACGAACTATAAGCTACGGGCTACGCGCAATCAGAAGCTAGACCTACGTCTCTCGGCCGAGTGGGGACGTAACAAACTCTCCGTGAGTTACTTTCACGAGTTGATGACCACGGGCTTTAGATACCGATCCACGGCACAGGTCTATGCCTATAATAAGTATGACGCCTCGGCGATCGACTATACCCAGCTGACGGGACAGCCCGACATCTCTACCATCCCCTACACTCCCGCTGCGCGTATCGAGTCGACGAGTCGCCCTGAGAATGGCAGTATGATCCGCAAGGAGGGTGTAGAGCTACAAATTATGACGGAGCGCATCCCAGTGATCAATACCAGCCTAATCCTAGGGGGCGCATGGTTTCGCTCTACCTACTCGAATAGCGTACCGCTCTTCTATGCCGTCTCTGGAGTCTATGGCAATGTAATCCTATCGGATCAATACTTAGGCCTCTACAACTGGCAGGATGGATCGGAAAATCAGTCGCTCTCGACTAACCTACTCCTCGACACGCAGATTCCGCAGTGGGGACTTATCCTGACGACCGCCATAGAGAGTACCTGGCTGGTCTCTCGTCGCCGCCTCCCCCAGGATGGTCGTCCGATAGCTTACCTAGATGTGCACGATGGCAAGCTACACCCCTACACATCGGAGTCAGAGCGAGACACCTATCTGCAGCATCTCTTGATACGCTACAGTGATACGCTCTTTAAGCCGAGTCGCATACCTCTAGCTCTTGGGATCAACCTAAAAGTATCCAAGCAGCTGGGCAAGCTCTTTACGCTATCTCTCTTTGCCAACAATGTCTTAGACTACCTGCCCGACTACAAGGTGGGGACGGCTACTCTCAGACGCACTGCCACGCCTTACTTTGGCATGGAGCTACGCATCAAAATATAATCAACTCAACAAATAGATCTCTATGAAACGATTACTATATATACTACTCTTACCAGCCCTGCTGGTCGCTGTGACTGCCTGTCGTCCAGACCCAGTCACGCCAGACAATCCCAAGGAGCAAAAGACCATAGCTTGCCTCTTCGAGCGCACACTGCCTGAGGATGTCACGGACTTGACTATACAAGAAGAGCTCCTCACGATACACAACACCACCACAGGTCAGGACGTGGAGTATAAGACGCTAGAGGGTATCAAGCTCGCTCCTGGACTGTACAACCTAAACTACACAACGACCTGTCGCTATAAGCTACACGGGGTCGCAATGGAGGGGCGGCTGGTCGCACAGATTGAGAATATGGAGGTGACCGACCAAACGACCGAACCACTCAAGCTACGCTTAGAGCTCCGCATCGTGCCTACGGTTCAGGACTTTGTCATTCAGGAGATCTTCTTTACGGGCACGCTGACCCCTGCTGGCAAGCAGTATCATGGGACCAGCTATGTGGTTCTCTACAACGGGACAGACAGAGTGCTCTATGCTGACGGGATCGCCTTCTGTGAAAGTGGGTTTAACCCCGCGCGCAAGTTTGACTACAAGCCAGATATACGCCAAGAAGCCATGGCGGTACACGCCGTCTATGTCATCCCGGGCAGTGGTAAGGAGCACCCTGTGAATCCTGGCGAGCGGCTGATACTCTGTGACATAGGCATCGACCACAAGGTAAATAATCCAAATGCTTTCGACCTCTCCAAGGCAAACTTCGAGTGGTATGATGAGTCTAGCTCACCGGCACACCAAGACTTTGATAGTCCCACAGTGCCTAACCTAGATAAGTGGTACTGCTACACGAAGTCGTTTTTCATCCTACACAACAGAGGCTTTGCATCGTACGCTATAGCCCGTATGCCGATAACTAAGGAGGAGTACCTCAAGGACTACAAGTATGACTACACCTATGTCTTGACACACAATGGAAACAGCTATGACATGTCAGGCTCATGCTATAAACTACCCAACGACTGGATCATAGATGGAGTCAATTGTAGTGTCGAGGCGGTGCATCAGTGGACGATCCTACCTGAGACGATAGACGCTGGCTATACAAATTGTGGTACGGTAGACGGACAGAAAGATCGCTACTTCCATAGCGTACGTCGTAAGTACCTAGGCAAGGATGCCGAGGGGCGGATGATCCTGCAGGACACCAATAACTCGACCGAGGACTTCAACCCGATGGTCACGGCCTCGCTCATTGAGGAGCAAGGCTCCGCTATCAATGCTAAGGGTACGCCCTGCACGACTAAGACCTATGACGGTGTCGTGCCTATTGACAAGTAAAGTCTCTGCTATTAGATTATGGTGCATCAACCTTCTGTTTGTCTTAGTAGATCTCTTGCGCTCTTACTCTGTCGCCTAGCTGTGCTCACGGGCTCGCTTTATGGACAGCAGCAAGAGCCTGCGAGGTCCTCACTACCTGCAGACACCCTCACGGTGGCTGGGTCGCTCCTAGAGCAGGGGCGACCTGGCTACGACCTGTCGGTGTCGCCCGTGGTGTCGCCACTCTACTTCTTCTCAGAGCGTGGTAGTCGTACAGACATTTCGCTGGGCGGAGCTGTGCGTCTAGATGGGGGCGAGGCAATGATCCCGCAGCTGGGCAAGCAGGATCTAGATGGATCGGTGCATATCGAGAGTGCTTTGCGTCAGCGCAACAACTTCGCTTGGGGTGCTGCCTCCTACACTTATCGTGCTACGGAGGGAATACGCTTCAATGAGACGACAGACTACCCCCTCCTCGCGCCCTACGTCATGGGAGACACGGCGCATACAGCGCGTCTGCACCAAGATCTCTACACCTTTGGCGCAGGTACAGTGCATCGCCTTGGCAATTGGCTACTCTCCCTGACAGCTGACTATCGCGCCACCTTTGCCTACCGCACGCAAGACCCTCGCCCTCGCAATCTGGCTACACACCTGGAGGGGCAGATCGGCATCGGCTATCAACTTACCGACTATGCGCTCGCTCTAGCAGGTACGCTAGGTCGCTACAAGCAAAACAATCAGGTAGGCTTCTTGAGTGAGCTCGGAGTGGCTAGTGAATATCACTTTACGGGCATCGGGGGAGACTACTACCGCTTTAGGGGAGGCAATACGTCGCTCTTCTATCAAGGGCTCTCTTATGGCATCTCGCTCGGGCTAACCCCTACCAGCAAGTCGCGTCAAGGCTTCTATGCTCTGGCTGCGTGGCATCTGCTGACGACCGACCGTATCATACGAGAGCTCAACAACCTCCCCCTCTCGACACTCTCCTGTCACACGATAGATCTGCAGGCGGGATACACCGCCCGCTCAGCACGACTGGGGCGTTGGGGCGTAACACTCTACACACTGGGCGACATACGTCGAGGTGCTGTCCATCTCTTCGGTGATCCTAAGGGAAATATCTACCCACGCATAGCCACGGAGCGGTCATACTATGGACAGACCTTAGCGTTTGGAGCTAAAGGCTTTTGGGATAGTCAGGACACTCCTCGCACGCCTTGGTCGTGGGGCGTATCCACTTCGCTTGGCTATCGACTACACGAGGAGGACTTGCTACCTCAGGCAGAGCGACTCTTCTACCATCTAGGCGGGACATTGGCTCCGTATGTTAGCTTTCATCGTGGGCAGTACTTTGTCTCTCTGACACCTACCTATAGTATCTGGGCACAGACGGGACACCCTTCGCTACAGTTAGCACCTCAGCATCAGCCTATACCTACTTATGCTGAGACACTGGAGCGAGCCTTCCAGATAGCTAGTTCCACGCAGATGACCTACGGGCTCTCTATGACTCACGGCTATCAGCTTAGCAGTAGCTATGCGCTGTGGCTCTCACTAGACTACCTCCATACGCAGACGAGTCTCTGTGGTAGCAACTACGGAGCCATACGCTGTGGCATCTCATTTTAACAATAAACCCAAACAACCAAATATAAACAATATGCGAAAACAACTACTAGTATTACGTATGCTCTTCACGCTCTTCTGTACAGCGAGTGTGACGATAGCACAGACTCCAGACGAGGGAATAGCGAAGAACTTCCTCTGGTATCGGGTGATTTCCAATAATGTGAAGCGAACACAAACTCCCGGAGAAGTCATCGCTTCGCAAGATGGGAACCTATTTGCTACAAACAACTATTATAGCAAGGTTCGTACAGACTCTAGTTCGGTCTTTAACTATGATGCCCCTAACCCTACAGATAAAGCCGTCTCTTACGGAGACGATGGTCTATCGAATAGTGGCAGTGAGACCTTATCAATCTATAAGATAGCTCCTGATGGTAAGCTCTTATGGCATATATATGGAGCTCGTGGTGAGATAGCCAAGGCTGGGACAACTAGTCTCGTAGCGACTCAAGATGGAGGGTTTGTCGCTGTTCTAATGCTTAGAGATGCTAACTCAGCATCTAAAACAGATAGAGACCTAGTGCGTATTGTACAAGGAGATGGTACTCCATACGATATAAAGATATCTTCCCTCTTTGTTGGGGCTGGAGAAGATCCTAATGCTAAGGCCAAGTATCGCAAGTATGTGCCGATGTTGATCAAAGTTGACTCTATGGGGAAAGTGGTATATCACAAACTCTTTGATGTGGATCATCAGCCTAGACCCGATGCAACGCGCTACAAATTTGGGACAATGCTAGGAGCAGACTTGACGGGTGTAACAGTAGATCCCAAGGGAAACGTCTATGTCTGTGGCTTCGTCCGCACGGCCATAACCATCGGTAAGACGACCATCAAAGCGAAGAACAATGTAGGATGGAATGGGGATGTACAGAAATCCGTAGGAGACTTCTTTATCCTCAAGTTTGATCATGAGGGAAATTACGTTAAGCATCTCACAGAGCAAGGGGATCCTATCGAATTTTCAAAACTCATGGCTATTAAGTATGATGACGGTAAGCTCTATGCTTCAGGTCGTATTTCATCCGAAAAAGCTGAGACTCCAATCACCATTGGAGACAAAAAACTTGTCTTGTCTGACAAAGAGACTCTCTTCACGCTCTGCTTAGACACTGCACTAAATGTGTCTTGGATCTCTCAGATTCAGATTAAAATGGTGAAGGAACACAACTGGACGAAGGTCTTTGTCGATGGACTAGCTGTCGGCAAGGACAAGGTCTACATAGCAGGACGTGGGGCTGGAGCTTTTTGCGATGCTGAGGGGAATGTGATCCTCGAGCAGAAGCTCAAGCAGCACAGAGGCTATGCTCTAGCAATAGATAAAGCTACGGGCAAGCCCAATGCGGAGTGGCATACGCTACTTCCAGAGAAGGGAATCTCCAACTGTACGGCTATCTCCACACAAGGAGATCGTGTCATCTTGCATGCCTACGCTTTATTTGGGCAGACCTATTATCGTGTGCTAGATCTCAATCTCTCTGAGGGCTCCGTACAAGACTATCCTATGGTAAGTAAAGCGGCAACTTCATTCGGTGGCGATATTGTAGCCAATAATTATGTTGCTGCCGTTCGTTGTCAAAACGATGCAGACCTGCTTACGACATCTGGGTATAAAAAGTTGGAGTGTTACAAGTGGTTTAGCCTCTTTGTTGCTCACAAGCTCCCCTTCCCCTCACTCTCTGCTAGCTGCAAGGCTCTCCACCTATCAGAGGGTAAGGGTTCCCTGCAAATCCTAGCGTCTGACCTTAAAGATCCGATACAGGTAGCATGCTCTGGCGAAGGCTTTACGGCACAGCTCAAGGAGCTTCCCGCTACGGGTGGAGCTCTGGAGGTACAGTTTAGGGCGGCAGTCACCAAGACGCCCGAAGAGCGTATCGGCAAGCTCACCCTCACCTCTGGCGGTGCTAGCTACGAGGTCTACCTCTACGCAATGACCGAGACAGAGCAGTACATCAAGGTATCTCAGAGCGAGATCAACTTCACGATGATACCTGTCGGTGAGCATAAGTCTGTCGATCTGACCGTCACACAGAAGAACCTCATGGACGCTATCACCTGTACGATCGAGGGTGAGGGCGCTAAGTACTACTCAGTAGACAAGAGCGAACTAGCCGTCTCCAATGAGCCTACGACCCTCAAGGTAACCTACACGCCTGACAAGACCATCGCAGCTAATGCCAAGGCTACAGCTCAGCTCGTCCTCACCTCTGGTGATGTCAAGACGATTGTCACACTATCAGGTCAGAGCAATACAGCTATTGAGGAGGTTGCAGCAGCCAAGCTCACTATCGCTACCGCTGCTGGTACGCTCTACGTACATAGTGACATAGCTCGTCCAGTAGCTATCTACACGTCAGCTGGTGAGATGGTTGCACAGCAGCTACTCTCTGGTGACATGGAGCTCTCACTACCTGCTGGTGTCTACTTCATCCAGACAGATCGTGAGGCCTATCGTGTCTACATCCCCGCTATTTAATCTGTTTAGTTCCTCTTCTCTCTATGTAGAGGAGAGGGACTATCCTCTTTTATAAGCAAATCTGTGAAGCTCGCACTTCACACCCTATTATCTCAAAACAGAGTTATCACATCAACACAGTATGAACAATAAACTATCTCTCGTGCTTCTCACAGCACTACTTTCCTTAGCACTTATCGGGTGCAATAAGCAAAAGCAAGATCAGACAGCAACCACAGAGACGGAGGCTCCGACCTACATGGAGGTGGACGCCCTCCTCGCCTCTGCCGATAGTCTCGTCGGTCAGACGGTTACCGTGCAGGGCGTCTGCACCCACCTCTGCAAGCATGGTGCCAAGAAAGCCTTCCTCATGGGCAGCGACGACACCAAGGTGATCCGCGCTGAGGCTAGTGAGGAGATGGGCGCCTTTGCTCAGGAGTGTATCAATAGTATAGTCACCGTCACAGGGCAGCTTGTCGAGGATCGTATCGACGAGGCTTATCTGCAAAACTGGGAGGAGCAGCTCAAAGCTCAAGCCGCCAAAGAGCATGGCGAGGGCGAGGCAGGCTGCGCCAACGAAAAGAAGGCTCGTGGCGAAACGGCCAACACACCAGAGGATCGTATCGCAGACTTTCGCAAGCAGATCGCTGAGCGCGAAGCTCAGGAGGGCAAGGCATACCTCTCCTTCTATCACATCGATGCTACAAGCTATAAGATAGAGGGACAGTAATCCATCTGGAACTGACAAGACTCTATGAAAGTAAACTTCAAGAAAGTAGGTAGGAGCGTGCGTCGCTGGAGTAGATTACTACATCGTGACCTCTCCTACCTACTTGCTACACTTATATTCATCTATGCCCTATCGGGTCTCTACATGAACCACCGAGACTCGATCAATCCACACTACATCATCATCCAGCGGGAGTATCAGATCCCGCTAGAAGAGCTACAATCTGCTGGACGCCTTGACGCGCCAGCCGTCCGTAAGCTCCTAGACGATATAGACCTGTCGGGTAGCTATACCAAGCACTACTACCCTGACGATCATACGCTCAAAGTCTTCCTCAAGGGACGTGCCACCCTACTCCTTGACACCTCAACGGGGGGAGCCGTCTACGAGTCGATCGAGCGACGCCCGCTCATCAGCTCTATGACACAACTGCACTACAACCCAGGGCGCTGGTGGACGATCGTCGCTGATGTGCTAGCCATCGGTCTTATCCTCATCACCCTCACGGGACTACTCATCGTGCCGGGGCGACGCGGGCTCATAGGTCGTGGAGGCATCCTCCTCTTGATCGGGCTGGCGGTGCCACTACTCTTCCTCTTCCTATAAAAGTAGGCAGCAGCCCCTGCTGCCTAAAGAGTAGCCCACACCCTCCCCTTATACTACTTAACTAACATGGACAACTTAATCGAGTGTCACAACTTGACCCACTACTACGGTAAGCGACTGATCTACCGTGATCTCTCCTTTGCCGTGCCTCGTGGTCGCATCCTCGGTCTGCTTGGTAAAAATGGTACTGGCAAGACCACAACAATCAATATACTCAGTGGCTTCCTCCGCCCCAAATCAGGCGTCTGTCGCATCCTTGGCGAAGACATAACCCGTATGCCTGATCGATTGAGACAAGACATCGGACTGCTCATCGAGGGGCACGTCCAGTATAGCTTTATGACTATACGGCAGATAGAACGCTTCTACGCGCCCTTTTACCCCAAGTGGCGCAGGGAGGCTTACTACGAGCTGATGGAGCTACTCAAGGTCACCGAGAGACAGCATCTCAGTCGTATGTCTTGTGGTCAACGCTCACAGGTTGCTCTCGGACTGCTCCTAGCGCAAAACCCCAAAGTCCTCATCCTCGACGACTTCTCGATGGGGCTAGACCCAGGCTATCGAAGGCTTTTTGTAGATTACCTGCATCACTATGCCAAGGAGCAGGGGACCACGATCTTCCTCACATCCCACATCATCCAGGATATGGAGCGACTGATCGATGACTGCATCATCATGGACTACGGCTCTATACTCCTGCAGCGACCCGTTGCTGAGATACTAGACGAGGGGCGACTCTATAGATGCACCCTCACAGACGACCGTCCTCTCCCTGAGATCGACGGGCTGTACCACTTTGAGGCGCACCACAGACGTGGGGAGTGCTACTCATTCCTTCCACTGCCAGAGGTCGCCGAGCGACTCACTCAGGCTGGCATCCCCTACCAAGATCTCACAGCACACGAGACGACGCTCGAGGATGCCTTCATAGGACTCACCGGTAAGTATTAATGCTATCTATATGTTTGCCTCTATAATATATAAGGAGTGGCTCAAACTCCGACTATACGCACTGCTATCGACACTTGTCGCACTAGCCGTACCGCTCTACGGCGTGATACGCATACACCGAGCCATCGCCCTACAAGGTGCTGACCATATCTGGCTCGTGATGATACAGAAGGGGGTAGTCTTCGTAGAGAGTATGCGCTACGTACCCCTCATACTAGGCTTGCTCTGCGCCATCGCTCAGTTTGCGCCAGAGCTCTCTCGTCGTAGTCTCAAGCTCACCCTGCACCTACCTCAGTCACCGCTCCGCTCGACCTACCAGATGCTCGCCTGCGGGGTGACGTTACTGCTGTGGCATACCCTATTATACATAGGTGTCCTCTTCATCGGACTGCAAGGAGTCCTAGCTTACGAACTCCTCGCCTACGTCCTCTCCGCCACACTGCCGTGGATCTTGGCCGGCTTCCTCGGCTACCTCCTCATGAGCTGGATACTTCTAGAGCCCACTTGGCGCAGACGCATCCTCTACACCCTTGTCACTGTACTCCTCATGCGTCTCTGCTTTATCTCACCCACGGCAGGAGCTTACGCACCCTTCCTACCTACGCTACTTATCTACACCATCCTCTCCTCGACACTCGTGTGGCTCTCCGTGAGCCGCTTCAAAGAGGGGAGACAAGACTAGAATACTATGAAGCGCATAGCCACAATACTCCTATACATCACCATAGCACTACTCATCGTCTGGCAGATCCCCTGGTGGTACAACTACCTCCGAGCCGATGCAAGCCGTGAGCCATTCACTATCTATAGTCAGCTACTAGGCGACTTCATCGTCACAGGCCATGATGAGGGAGCGATAACCTACCGTAGCGGTAAGGGCGTGCAGTATAGTCGTGAGGAGGTCGACAGCTTGCTCCCCACCTTCTACTACCGCCAGCTCCTGACTGATGGTCGCCTACCCGACACACTCTACGGAGAGGCAGTGACCCCACAGCTTATACAGCGGGGTGGCGTCACCTTTCGCAGCTCACCGCGCACCCTCTCTGCGCCTGCCGTAGCGCTCTACCCCCTCCTGGAGAGTGCCTCACGGAGAGTCAAGCTGGAGATGCCCGAAGATCTCTTTCGCATCACCGACCAGGCGATCGAATTTGTAGATATGCAGAGCAATCTGCTAGACAAGACGAAGAGTGCTAGCTACACGAAGCTCTTTCAGGAGAAAGGCTTCGTCTTCCCCGCACAGCGGGTCGCTGGCAATGCGACTGCACAAAAGGAGTATGACAACGGTTATCTCCTCATTGATCAGCAAGGTAAGCTCTTTCACCTCAAGCAGATGGCGGGCAAGCCCTACCTGCGGGCTATTGACTTGCCCGAGGGCGTAGAGGCTGCCGAGGCTTTCGTCTGGGAGCTACCTAGTCGTCGGCATATCGGACTTGTCTCTACCCGAGACCATCAGCTCTATCTGATCGAGCGTGAGGGCTATCGTCCCTGTCGCCTTGAGATCCCCTCGTGGAACCCTCGCCGTGAGGATCTCACCATCATCGGCAACGACCTAGACAACTACACCCTCAAGGTCTCCACTGCCGATGCCACAAGCTACTATGCACTAGACGCTACGAACTACACGCTACTGAGCTCGCTACAAGTAGATCACCCTGAGCGGGCTATGCCGGGGCTACACTTCACCTCGCGCCTAGATGGCTGGGTCAAGCCTCGACTAGACTAACCGCATGCCCCCTTCTGACTTCTTCATGAGGAAGGATCCTCTGTGAGCCTATTCATATAAGGCTAATTCCTGCTTTGTGCTACTGGGGCACTCAACTCGGATACGTTATAATAGTACAGCGTCCCCTATGCCCCGCAGCACTTTTTCTTAGCATAAACTGATCTCCACGTGGAAAATCTCAAATCTCCACGTGGAGATTTTCTTTTTTCCACGTAAGCGCGAATTATTTCTTCCGAAGTTTTATTTCTCCTCCACGTGGAGAGCTGGAGAAGTTAGCAAGCTGTCGTTAGATACACCTATATGCGCATCGCTATATGGGGGGCATGGCAGGGCTGACGCATTATAACCAGTCGTCTATGAGTTGCGTATGGCGATAAGTAGGAAATACGCAGATAGATTACAGCTACACAGTGGCTACAGATCCTCTCTGATTACACCATCCTCCCGAAGAATCGGATTCCTCCCGAAGAATTTGTCTTACCCTGAAAAAAGTTGACTCGTAACTAACATAATTATGAGTACAATGAA
>OGPS01001824.1_pt1 | contig 14611 bp, 13 predicted proteins | sample 1552931 | NCBI WGS metagenome assembly OGPS01 (sample SAMEA2580252, study PRJEB22360) | human gut metagenome | biome: human gut; feature: human-associated habitat; material: faeces | place: Denmark | collected 2008/2010 | reverse complement strand
TATAATACGATGGATTGTTTCAATAGAGTGCATTGAGCCACCTCTGTTTGCTGCAGATTATTGCGCAGAACCCGGCACAGGGCAATTACGCTTATACCGTTGAGAGCTAACATCTTCCGAAGCGATGCAAGTTACGGCGAACCAAGCCTTCGGATAATGCGGAAAACAGCTTTTGACCGCAAAAAAGCGCACCGTTTTTCTCTGTTTACACAAAAATCGGATGCACGGCGCATTAAGTTTTCCGCAACGCAGACAACAGTTTGTCAACAGTCGTTCAAAAGGAACGAATCCCTGCAAAAAATTGCAGTTGTTTGTTGTTTTTTAGATTTTATCATTCCGAACCCGGATTGTCAACCCTTTGGGGCATATGCATTTTTTGCGTCAAAGACTTTGACCCTTTTGACCGTCAAATTTATGCTCGTGTTTCATGCCGAGGTTGAGAAAGAGCTGAGTTTGTGATATAATGAATGTATAAAATATTCGATCGGGAGGATTCTGACTTGTTACACATCCTTTACGGCAAAAAGGGCACGGGCAAATCGCGCAGACTTATTGCCGAAGCCAACAGAAACCATGTTGAATGCGGTGAAAACAGCGTTTTCATCGATAAGGACGGAGACAGAATGTACGAATTGAACCGCGGCATCCGCTTCATCAACGCATCCGATTTTTGTATTGACGGGCCGAAAATGTTCACGGGTTTTGTCTGCGGAATTGCGGCGCAGGATTATGACCTGCGTGCAATTTATATCAACAGCTTTATGAAGGTCGTTAAGCATTCTCCTGAAGGGCTGTTCGGCATGTTCGACTTTTTGCGCGAATTTTCCGAAAAAACCAATATTGAACTCTATATAAGCATCAGCAGTGAGAATGAGGCCCCCGATTATCTTAAAGCATTCATCAATCAATGAACCCGCTGTCGGGCAGCTGACAGAGGAATCAAAGACTGATTTTTTCGGCGCGATGCCGCTCATGCAAATTTTTCTGTTGAAATACAGCTAAAAATACACTATAATATTGCAGGCGCGGCAATGCCGTGCCTTGCGGGCATTTGCCCGAACTGATGAAAGGACAACCCGATAACCATGAAATTTGCAATCGACGCTTTCGGCGGCGACAATGCTCCCGAAGCCGTGATTCGCGGCAGCATTGACGCAATGCAGCTCAACGATGACTTCAGCATAATCTTCACCGGAGATGAATCCGCAATTTATGCCTTGCTCAACAACTATGAATACGACAAGTCCCGTGTTGAAGTTGTTCATGCACCGGACATAATTACATGCGAAGATCAGCCCACGCTTGCAGTTCGGCGAAAAAAAGAAAGCTCAATTGTTAAGGCTCTTCATCTTGTTGCGGACGGAAAAGCCGATTGCTTTATCTCTGCGGGAAGCACCGGTGCTGTTCTTGCCGGTGCAACGCTTATCGTACACCGCATTCCGGGTGTTAAGCGTCCCGCTCTCGCACCTGTGCTTCCGACGCTCAAAGGGCCGATGATGCTTATTGACTGCGGCGCAAATGTTGACTGCACTCCGGAATACCTGCTCCAATTTGCATACATGGGTTCGGCGTATATGAGCGGTGTCCTCGGCATTGAACGTCCGCGTGTCGGTCTTATAAATAACGGCACCGAAGAAAGCAAGGGGAACGCACTCACGAAGGAAGCATATTCCCTGCTCAAGGCTGCGAAGGGCATCAATTTTGTCGGCAACTGCGAAGCACGCGAGCTCATGAGCGGAGACTACGATGTTATCGTTTGCGATGGTTTTGTCGGCAACGCTGTTTTGAAAACACTTGAAGGAGCCGTGGCTTCAATCATGACGATGCTCAAGACGGAAATCAAAAGCAGCAAGCGCGCAAGCGTCGGCGCAATGCTCTCCAAAAATGCTTTTAAAGCACTCAAAACCCGCATGGACTACACGGAGTACGGCGGCGCACCCCTGCTCGGCATCAACGGCGGCATTATAAAAGCGCACGGCAGCAGTGACGAACGTGCCGTTTGCTCCGCCATCGGTCAGGCGCGCAAGCTCATCCTCGGCAATGTTACAAACACGATTTCGGGGCTTATTTCCCGGGAAATGGAACCCCAAGCGGGAAAATGAGTCTTTTCGAGCCGAATCCGCACACACTGCGTTTTATCCGCATTCGGCATATTTAATTTGACATTGACATCAAACATGCCGTGCGGTAAAATATGATATGAACTTTATTAAACTTACGGAGGCTGATTATGCTTACTGAAATTCGCACCCGCATCGCGCAGCAGCTCAACATTCCCGTTGACAGCATCACTGCCGATTCAAAACTTGTTGACGACCTTAAGGCGGACTCACTGGACATTGTTGAGCTTGTAACAAGCCTTGAAGAAGAATACAACATCGAAATTTCCGACGAGGACATTAAAAACATTCGCACCGTCGGTGATGTTGTTCGTTTCATCGAATCCAAATAACCTGAACCGCACGGAAGACGGGCTTGAGCGGCAACTGAATTTCGGCTGATTTCATCCGAATCCGAATGCGCCGGATAACCTGTTTTCTGTCCGTTTTTTTGCGGCACCCCGTTTCGCAGGCGGACGAATATCTGCCTGCGAAATTTGATTTAAGACATAAGAATCGGTTTTATCTCTGATTTTTGTTTGCTTAAACAAACATAACCCTACAGATTGGAGCGATTGATTTTTCGTGAATCCAAAACGAATCTCAGAGCTTGCTGAATTAATGACAAAGCTCAATTACAGCTTCACGGACGTTGAGCTGCTGAACACTGCACTCACCCACTCGTCATTCGTGCGCGGGGACAACCGCATTTATCCGAATAACGAGCGAATGGAATTTCTCGGTGACGCTGTACTTGAGCTTTGCGCAAGCGAATACCTATATTTGAATTACCCCAAAATGAACGAGGGTATGATGACCCGCACGCGCGCACGTACCGTTTGCGAATCCGCGCTGAACATCGTTGCAAAGGAGTTGGAACTGGGCAAGTATCTGCTTTTGAGCCACGGAGAGGAAAACACAGGCGGGCGCGAAAAGCCCTCCATACTTTCCGACGCACTCGAAGCTGTTATCGGCTCCATCTTTCTTGACGGCGGCATTGAATGCGCAAAGCGTTTTATTTTAAGCTTCATCAAAAACAGCGTTGAAGAAGCGGCGCGCAGCCTGTCCGCAAAGGATTATAAAACGCTGCTCCAGGAATACGTTCAGCATTATCACAGCGGTGAACTTGAATATAAAGTCATCGGCATGAGCGGCCCGGATCACAAGCGGGTTTTCACAATGTGCGTCAGCATTGACGGTGTTGTGTATGGGTTCGGCGACGGCGGAACAAAACAGGAGGCCGGCCAGAACGCAGCAAAAGCAACACTTGAACTGCTCAATCGGGACAATGTGTGAGTTTTGACCATGCGTTCATCACAGCTTTTCGGAACGGTTCATCCGATTTGCCATTTTGCTTAAGGAATCTTTTAAATGCAGCTTACAAAGCTTGAAATCAGCGGGTTCAAATCGTTTGCAAAAAAAACCGAACTGATTTTCAAAAACGGAATCACAGGTATTCTGGGTCCCAACGGTTGCGGAAAAAGCAACATTGCGGACGCTTTTCGCTTTGTTTTGGGTGAGCAGAATGCACGTGCGCTGCGCGGCAAAAGAATCGATGACTTTATTTTCGGCGGGGCGGAAAAGCGAAAGCCGCTGTCCTACTGCGAAGTTTCCATGTATTTTGACAATTCGGACGGACTGCTTGCTTCTCCGTTTTCCGAGGTTGTTGTTACACGCCGCGCCTTCCGTTCGGGAGAAAGCGAATACAGCATCAACAAAACCCCTGCACGTCTGCGCGATATTCGCGAGCTTTTCCGTGACACAGGCATCGGCAAGGACGGATATTCCATCATCGGACAGGGCCGCGTAAGTGAAATTCTTTCCGACCGTTCCGATGACAGACGCGAGGTTTTTGAAGAAGCTGCGGGCGTTATGAAATACCGCGCACGCAAGGAGGAAGCCGAGCGCAAACTCCAAGCCACCGCAAAAAATATTCTTCGCCTTGAAGACATTCTCCGTGAGCTTGAAAGCAGGCTTGAGCCGCTCCGTTTACAGAGCGAAAAGGCCGCCGAGTACTTTCGGCTGCGGGAGGAACTCCGCGAGCTTGAAATCAACCTGTTTTTATATCAGTATGACAAATCAAATGAGCGGCTTCAACAGCTGCGCGGCGTTGCCCGTCAGCTTTCCGACGAAATTCCCGCTGCATTGGCGGAAGAAGAGGCTTACGCCGCAGGCTGTGCCAAAGAGGAAGAGCTTGAACGAAGCCTTTCCGCCGCAATCAGCGAAACATCGCGCACGCTTATCGATCTTTCCGCCTCCGTTGAAGGCCATGCCGGCAACGAAAAGCTGATTCATGAACGCATTGATGCGCTGACTGCGGATATTGCGCGGAGGCAAGCTGAAATTACAAGGATTCGTGAGCGCGAAACGGCCGACGGTGAACGCAGTTCACAGCTTGCGGAAGAAATCAATCTGAAAAAAGCGAGCGAAGACGCGCTTGAAGCCGCGTTTGAAACCGCCGAAGCCGAATTTGCGGAGCTTTCAGGCTCTATTAATGCAGCCGAAGAAAAGCTTGAAGCGCAAAAACAATCCATGATGGATTACATGAATCGGCTTGCAGACACGAAAAGCCGCATTTCAAGGCTCGGTGCAATGCGTGAATCCATCAGGAAACAAACCGCTTCCCTTGCGCAGGAACTTATTGAAACCGAGGACGAAGGCAAGCATCTGGACGAAGAATACGCCGAAGCTCGGGCTGACAAAGAAGCACTTTTAAAGCACAAAGCTGAGTTTGAAAATGCACGACAGGCTGCAATTGATGAGATCAATGCGCTTAACGCTAATGCACTTTCCGCCGCAAAAGCAATACGCCGCGCCGAAGACGAAATCAGTGCGGGCAAGTCCCGGCTTAAGGTACTTGAAGAGATGCGCCGCGCTCACGAGGGCTACTACGCAAGCGTTCGCCGACTTTTGAACGACGCACAGCGCAGCGCGGAGCTGAAAAAAAGAATGCACGGAGTTGTTGCGGAGCTTTTATCCGTTCCGCAGGAATACGAACGTGCTGTTGAATCCGCACTCGGTTCGGCTCTTCAAAACATTGTTGTTCCCACCGAACACGATGCGAAATATCTTATTAACTATCTCCGCGAGCATGACTACGGCCGCGCCACTCTTCTCCCCGTCACCGCAATGCGTGCGCGCCTGCTTACCGATGAGGAAAAAAACTGTTTTCGCGGCATTGACGGCTGTTTCGGCATTGCCTCCGAGCTTGTGCGCTTTTCGCCCGAATACGGCAGCGTTTTTGAAAACCTTCTCGGCAGAACGGTCATTGTTCGCGATATTGACACCGGAATTCTTATCAGCAGACGTGCGAAATCGGCATTTCGCATTGCAACGCTGAAAGGCGACATTCTTAACCCCGGCGGAAGCATGACCGGCGGAAGCCTCCAGAAACGCGAATTCAGCCTTTTGGGACGCGAACGGGAGATCGAAGAGCTTGCCGAAAGCAGAAAAGCAGCCGAAAGCAGGCTTGCCGAGCTGCGCAATGCCGAAGCAGAATGCAGCAAAGCATTGCAGGAAGCGAATGCAAAAGCAGCCGCTGATGCAGATGAATTACGAAAGCTTGATGTTCGGCTTGCATCCTTGACCGAAAAAGCAGATATTGTTCAAAAATACATTCAAAAAAACGTTGAACGAATAAAGCAAATCGCCGAAGAGCAGCAAAGACTTGCGGATGCCGAAACGGACATCAACGCCGAATGTGCCTCCGCAGAAGCTGCCGCAAACGGAATCGACCTCGGCAGCTCCGCAAACGGACAGGACATCAAAAACACACAGCTGGAACTTGCGAACCTCCGCTCCGCTCTTCAGGCGGCGAACGATGAAATTTCAGCTCTCCGCATTCGGCACACTGCCGCAAACAGAGAACGCATTTCGGCTGAAAACGAGCTTAAACGGCTCAATGCAGAGCTTGCGGATGCCGAAACAAGGCGCAATGCCGAAACAATTGCGATTGAAGCAGCGGAGCGCGATTGCCGACAGCTCAACGACGAGCTCGGTTCGGTGAGCTGCGGACTTTCCGAAAGCAGAGCTGAGCTGAATGCCTTGAACGAGGAGCTGAGACGGCTTGAGAGCGAACGCGCCGCAAGGCTGAACGCGCTTGACGAACTGCGTTCAAAACATGAACAAGTGAGTTTGCGATTGTCCGAACTGCGCGAAAGGCTGCACCGAAACGAACTTGCAACGAACAAGGCGCAGTCCGAACTTGACAACATGAACGAACGTATCTGGCGCGATTACGAGCTTACCTACGATAATGCCTTGAGTTTTCGCCGTGACATTGCCGTTACACAGGCACATCTCCGCACGGACGAGCTTCGAAAGGAGCTGAAATCCTTAGGGGACGTGAACACATCCGCAATTGAAGATTATCGTGAGTTAAACGAGCGTTTTCAGTCGCTGAATGCTCAGTGCGGCGATTTGCGGCAGGCGGAAGCGGATTTAAACGAACTCATCGCAAAACTGACCGAAACCATGGAAAAGGAGTTCTGCGAACAATTTTCCCTCATCCGACAGAATTTCACCGCAACGTTTTCGGAACTTTTCAACGGCGGACATGCGGAACTTGTGCTTTCGGACAAAAGCGACGTTTTAAACTGCAATATCGACATCATTGCACAGCCGCCGGGCAAAAAGCTTCAGCTGCTTTCCCTGCTTTCCGGCGGAGAGCAGGCACTGACAGCAATTGCACTGCTGTTTGCAATATTAAAACTTAAACCCGCCGCATTCTGTATTCTGGACGAAATTGACACTTCGCTTGACGAAGCAAATGTGGATTGTTTTGCCGAGTATTTGCGGAAATATTCGGAGGGTACCCAATTCATTATCATCACACATCGTAAGGGTGCAATGGCTGTTTGCAATTCGCTCTACGGTGTGTCCATGGAGGAAAAAGGTGTATCCACGCTTGTTTCGGCAAGATTGGACTGATATTTAACAAAATGCTGCAAATTTATCACCACAGGAGGTATTTTTATGTCAGTATGGGATCTTTTTAAAAGGAAGAAAAAGAAACCAGAAAAGGTTGATCCTGCCGCAAATTTAAATCAGGAAACGGAAGCAAAGCCTGCCGCCGAAAAGGCGGAGCTTGAAACACAGGAAAATGCCGAGCGTGAAGCACGCGAGAAGGCCGAACGTGAAGCACGCGAAAAAGCCGAACATGAAGCGCGTGAAAAAGCTGAACGTGAGGCACGCGAGAAGGCCGAACGTGAAGCACGCGAGAAGGCCGAACATGAAGCGCGTGAAAAGGCCGAACGTGAAGCACGCGAGAAGGCCGAACATGAAGCGCGTGAGAAGTCTGAACGTGAAGCACGCGAAAAGGCCGAACGTGAAGCGCGTGAAAAGGCCGAACGTGAAGCGCGTGAAAAGGCTGCTGCCGAAAAGAGTTCAGGCAAAAAGAAGAAGGAAGGTTTCTTCTCAAAGCTCATGGGCGGGCTTAAAAAGACCCGTGACACGCTGTTCGGCGGGCTGTTTGTTGAAAACGGCGAAAAAATCGACGACGAGTTTTATGAAGAGCTTGAAGAAGCAATGATAATCTCGGACATGGGCATGGCGACGACCGAAAAGCTGCTTGGGCAGCTCCGTTCGAAGCTGCGTTCCGAGGGTGTTCACACACGCACGGAAGCAAAACAGGTCATGATATCCCTGCTTGCGGATTGTATGCGGCCGGAAGACGGTTTTCTTGACGGCGCGAACAAAGCCGTTATTCTCGTTGTCGGCGTCAACGGCGTCGGAAAAACGACTTCAATCGGCAAACTTGCCGCAATGTACAAAGCGGACGGACGTTCCGTGATGCTTGCCGCCGGCGACACTTTCCGCGCAGCCGCAGCAGAGCAGCTCACAATTTGGGCCGAACGCGCCGGTGTTCCGATCGTTAAGCACGGCGAGGGTGCAGATCCCGCCGCCGTTGTGTTTGATGCAATTGCATCATTCAAGGCAAAGAATTGCGATATTCTCATCTGCGACACCGCCGGAAGACTGCACAACAAAAAGAACCTTATGACGGAGCTTGCAAAGATCCGCAAAGTTATCGGCAGAGAGCTTCCCGATGTTCCGGTTGAGGTTCTGCTCGTGCTTGATGCAACCACCGGACAGAACGCAATTGCGCAGGCAAAAGTCTTCGGTGAAAACTGCGGACTTACCGGTGTTGTGCTGACAAAGCTTGACGGCACGGCAAAGGGCGGCGTCAGCGTTGCGGTGAAAGATGAGCTCGGGCTTCCCGTGCGCTTTGTGGGCGTCGGCGAAGGTATTGACGACTTGCAGCCGTTTGATGCGGATGATTTTGCAAAGGCATTGCTTGGGTGAACAACTGAGTAAAGTTCATTGATATCGGCATAATGAAAAAGAGCCTGCTGCGGCAGGTTCTTTTTTTACAAATCGCATCTTGCTGCGAAGTTTTGCAGGCAGAAAAACACAAATAGGACACCCCGAACGGAATGCCCTACAGGTAAGTATAGTTTTAGCTTTCAGCATTCAAGCGGAGCGGAAAAAGTTATGCTTCCTCGTCCATCTTGATAATCTGCTCGCCGTCATAGTAGCCGCAATGCTTGCAGACCCTGTGTGCCAGTTTCTTTGCGTGGCACTGGGGGCATTCTACGATAGCGGGGACGCTGAGCTTCCAGTGAGCCCTGCGCTGATCACGCCTTGCTTTCGATGTTTTTCTCTTAGGTACTGCCATTTTCTACACCTCCTCTTCATTATTGAGCAGTTGTGCGAGTTCTTCAAGGGAGGCGAAGTTGGCATTCTTCACCGTTCGTGAACACGAACACTGCATTAAATTCAAATCACAGCCGCAAACGGGACAAAGCCCCTTGCAGTCCGGCTTGCACAGCCCGTAAACAGGTGCATTCAGAACAAGCAGATCAAGAATCATTTTGTCGAGTTCGAGTGTTTCGCCGAAGAACGAGTAACACTCCGCCTCGTCCGCCTCTTCTTCCGAAGCTTTGATAAACCGCTCCGAGAAATCGATATTGAAACCCTGCTTAAATTCCTTGTTGCATTTTGTGCAATGCATGAGCAGTTCGGAACTGAGCACACCCGAAACGCTGAACCCCTCGCCGTCGAAAGAACTGCGAACGTCAACGCTTAGGGGCATTGTGAAAACAAGCTTGTTTCCGCCGAACGAAATCGGCTCAAGGCTCTCTTTCAAATGCCTGTCGGTAGTTTTGCCTATCGACTTTAGTTCTTCAGCAACATTAATCTGCACAAAATACTCCAATCCTGACGGTGTACAATGCAACCTTTCATATTTTATATGTCCGGAGCCGTATTGTCAACAGTTTTTTGCATAAATTCAAAATATAATGCCGACCGGCGGCCCGAACCGCGCATTCTCCGCCTTATTTTGCGAGACGAGCGGTGTCCTTTGCGATCATAAGCTCTTCATCGGTGGGAATGACAAAGACTTTAACCTTGCTGCCGGGCTTGGAAATCTCGACATTTTCGCCGCGCGGGCAATTGCGGTTCAGCTCAAAATCGACTTCAACGCCGAGATAATCGAGACCGTTCAGAATGCGTTCACGCATTCCCTTGTCGTTTTCGCCGACGCCTGCGGTGAACACGATTGCATCAACGCCGTTGAGTGCCGCTGCATATGCGCCGATGTATTTTTTGACCTTGTATGCAAAAGTTCGGAGCGCAAGCTCTGCACGCTCGTTGCCCTCTGCCGCTGCTGCGCCGAGATCGCGGAAATCGCTGGACACGCCGCTGATGCCGAGCATACCGCTCTTTTTGTTCATGTAGTTATCCATGCCCTTTGCATCAAGGCCGAGTTTATTCATCAGATAGATGACGATCGCGGGATCCATGTCGCCGCAGCGAGTGCCCATGGGAACGCCTTCAAGGGGCGTCAGGCCCATGCTTGTGTCGATGCACTTTCCGCCCTTAACTGCGGAAATTGACGAACCGTTGCCGAGGTGGCAGGTGATGATTTTTGTTTCCTCTGCGGGCTTGCCGAGCATTTCGATTGCGCGGAGAGTTACATAGTTGTGGGAAGTGCCGTGGAAACCGTAGCGGCGAACCATGTTGTCGGTGTATGCCTCATAGGGAAGACCGTAGATGAAAGCTTCCTTGGGCATTGTTTGATGGAACGCAGTGTCGAAAACGCCGACCATTGGAGTGTTGGGCATGATTGCCTTGCATGCGCGGATGCCCATGAAATTTGCCGGGTTGTGCAGGGGTGCAAGATCGTTAAGGCTCTCGATGGTTTCAAGAACTTCATCGGTGAGCAGAACAGATTCGGCAAATTTTTCGCCGCCGTGAACAACGCGGTGACCGACTGCGTCAATCTCGCTCATGTCTGAAATAACGCCGTGCTTTTCGTCAACAAGCGCATCAAGAACGAGTTTGATGGCGTCGGTGTGATCTTTCATGTCCTGAACAAGTTCAAAAGGCTCCTTGCCGGCGGGTTTATAAGTCAGCTTGGAGTTTTCGATGCCGATTCGTTCGCAAAGGCCCTTTGCAATAACATCGCCGGACTCAACGTCGATAAGCTGATACTTAAGGGACGAACTGCCCGCATTGATAACAAGAATTTTCATAACAAGTCTCCGAATGGATTAATTTTGTATCTCTGCCGCCGTCAAAAAACATTGACGGCAGCACTGAAATGTATTATAACATAATAAGGTGTTTTTTGCACACCGCAAAAAAATATAAAATGGAGCAAGAATGAAAAACATTGGCATCGTTGCCGAATACAACCCGTTTCATAACGGACATGCGTATCACATTGAGCAGGCGCGGAAGATTGCCGGCGGCGGAAGTGTGATAGCTGTTATGAGCGCAAGTTTTGTCCAGCGCGGTGAACCGGCCGCGTTCGACAAATTCACCCGAACCGCCATGGCTCTTCAGGGCGGCGCGGATATGGTGCTTGAACTTCCGGACATTCTTTCCCTTTCATGCGCGGAGCGTTTCGCCCTCGGCGGAGTTCGCATACTTTCGGCAAGCGGCATTGCGGACAGGCTGTGTTTCGGCACTTCCGCCCGGCCCGGGCCTGCCGATTCCAAACTCTCCGGAGACGAACTGTCATCCGCGCTGAGCAGCGGATTATCCTACCCTGCCGCCGCTGCAAGGCAGCTCCGTGCACACGGCATCGGTGTCGGTTCAAACAATCCGAATGACGTTCTCGGCATTGAATACATCCGCGCTCTGAACCGCATAGCCCCTGCAATTCGACCTTTTGCCGTTCGCCGCATCGGCTGCGGATACAACGAAAACACTCTGCCCGAAAACTATGCCTCGGCTTCTGCCGTTCGCAGCGCGCTTTTGCATTTGACCGATTCCGAAAATATATGCCGCGGGGACGTACTCTCCGCAATTTCCGGCAGCGTTCCTCCGTTCGTTCTTCTTGAAATACAAAAGCAGCTTTCCGAACAACGTGCGCCCGCCGCTCTTTCGGGGCTTTCGCAAGCCGTCCTTTATCGGCTGCGCTGCATGACGGGCGATGAACTCAGCCGCATTGCGGACGTTTCGGAAGGGCTTGAAAATCCGATACTTCGCGCCGCGAAATCGGCTTCAAACATTGCGGAACTTCTCGACGCCGTGAAAACAAAACGCTACACGCTTGCAAGACTGAAACGGATACTTTTTAACGCACTGCTCGGAATCACGCGTGAGCAGCAGGAAACTGCCGCGTATTCGGACGATGCGCTGTATATTCGCGTGCTCGGCATTCGGCAGAGCAAGCTGCACCTGCTTTCCGAGTTGCAGGAGAATGCGGCTCTGCCGATCGTTCTGCGCCGTTCCGATGCGGAATCGCTTCCGTTCAACGCAAAGCAAACGCTTGAACTGACACGGAGAGCCTCGCTTATCCGCGCCCTCGCCTGCCCCGGCAATGTATCATGCCGCGATGACTTTTCGCACAGACTTGTTATCATTTGAATGCATTGCGGGTTCATATCTGCCGCATTTACCTCATATGCTCGTTATATGAGGTATTTTTTTGTTGCTGTCACGGCAATTCTTTGTTTTGGACTCGTGCTTTTCGGTCCGCAGGCGGCAGCGGGCGCGGCGGATGGCTTTGAGCTTTTTATAAGCTGCGTTTTTCCCTCGCTGTTCCCGTTTTTTGTTTGCGTTGCGCTGCTTAAGGGGCTCGGCGTGTTCGGCGTGAAGAGCGGCCGGGCAGGTGCCGCAATATTTAAAATTTTTGCAGTATCATTGATTTCCGGAACACCAACCGGTCCGATGCTTATCAGTTCGGTGCTGCCCGAAAACACCGAATTGAACTATAACAAGCAACAGCTGAACAATGAATTGCGAAGCGCGCTTGCCGCACTTACAAACCTTGCAAGCCCTGTTTTTATTGCGGGAGCGGTTTGCAGCCGCATGTTCGGCTTTCGCGAACGGAAAGCCGCACTTCTGCTTGCATTCTCCCATTACGGTGCAGCCGCGCTGTCGGTCAGCCTGCTTATGCTGCTTGCCTCCGTTCTCAACTGCAAATTCCGTCCCGCGGCGGATTCCCAAAGCCGCATTCGGGCGGCCGCAGTTTTTCCGAAAGCCGTTCGTGAATCGGTAAATTCAATTCTGCTTGTGGGCGGAACGCTCGTATTTTTTGTTGTTGCGGTTCGGCTGCTTGAAGCAAGCGGAATCGTGTCTCTTTTTGGGCTGAACGAACTGCAAAAAGGCACGCTGTTCGGACTTTTGGAAATGACAAACGGGATAAAAATCCTTTCGGCGGAGCCTGTGTCGCGGCTTTCTCTCGTTCTCACCTGCGGACTTATGTCTTTCGGGGGACTTTGCATATTTCTTCAGACCTGCGGAGTTGTGAATCTGCGCCCTGTCGGGTATCTCGCGGCAAAGCTTTTCCATGCGCTTCTTTCGGCGGCTCTCTGTGCGGCAATGTACCCGTTGTTTTTTTCAAACGCCGCACCGGTATTCATTTCGACGGCGGAATCTGCGGCTATTGCCGAAAACATAATGACGACTGCACAAATTGCGCTGCTATGCCTGTTTTCCTCCTGCATATCCGCACTCGCGGCCGTATTTGCCGTCAGAAGCACAAGGACTTGAATTAACAAAGAGTATATGCAAAAAAGGCAGCCGCAGCCGCCCGCAATGAGGCGGACGGCTGTTACGACCTGCCCTTGATTTTATTATACAATTTCGGCACATTCGCCTGCTCGGAACTCATTCCGTTTTCACAGCATTCAAAAACCGAATCAGGCACATTATGCAATGCCGAAAGGCTTATTCAGCATCATCCTCGAAATCATCCTCCTGGGAGGCTTTCTTTTTGCGTTTGAACAGATTGCCGAAAATATTCCATCCCGATGCGTCGTCGTCCTCATCTGCATCACCCGCTTCATCCGCAGCTTCGTTTTGAGCGGGAGCGGACTGCGGGCGGGGCTGTGCGCCGGTCGTTGCCGCAGGGCGCGCATCAAGAGCTTTCCTGTCCGCCTCAATTGCGGAATAATACCGTTCAAGATAATCCATCAATTCCGCAAGCACGCTGTCCGCACTGAGTTTTGCATTGCTGTAGACTTGGTTGGAACGCAAAACGGTTTTGCGGCGAAGTTCTTCGGCGCGCTTCTGCGCTTCAAGCGTTACCTCACTTTCGCTGACAAGGCGTTCACGGGTTGCATTTGCTTCTTCAATAATATCACGTGCTGTATCTTTCGCCCTTGCAACGCAGTCTTCATAGTAGCTGTTGCCCTGCTCCGTCTTTTGCTTCAGGTAGTCATCACCCTCGGCAACGCGGGATTCGTAGTAGTCATCCGCTTCGCCAGTTTTATTCTCAAGGTAGGTATCACCCTCGGCAACTTTGTTGTCGTAGTATGTGTTGGCATCGGTTTCCATCTGCTCGGCATCGATCCTTGCTTTTTCGACGGTGTCCTGTGCAATGCGGTCGGCGCCTTCTTTTGTTGCATTCGAATACTCGTCGGCTTCAAGCATGATCTTATTTGCTCTTGCAAGCACATCGTTCGCCTTGCGGACATTCTCCGGCAGGCAGCTCTTGATTTCAACAAGTATTCCTGCTATTTCGTCAGCGTTAACAATTCTCCGATCCGCGCTGCCGAATCTCGGTATCTGGCTGTTATCGATCAGCTCAATAAGCTCATCAATGCGCCCTTCAATAATCTTATCGTGATGTGCCATGGTGTTTTATCCTTTCAAATGGTTTTTTTATTATATCTGTGTTCATAATCTCCCGCAATTGCTCCGCACATGAATTTGCGGCAAAAGGCAAAACCGTTCTTCCGATAAGGGAGCTACAGCGTTTTAAGTTTTTCCAATCGCAACAGAATATCGTTAAAGCTTATAATTCTGAAATCTGCACTGCCGAATTTCGGTGCGGGACTGCAAAAAATCGCATCTTCGGCTTTTTTCGCTTCGACGAGCAATTTATCATTGCCGGAAGCTGCGGCAATTTCTTTCAGGATGTTGAATTTTTCTGTGACGGCACCGGTTTCAACGACTCTGCGGTCTTCACCGCCGAATGCAGGGGTGCGGCTGTTATCGATAAGCTCAATAAGCTCATCAACGCATTCTTCAATTATCCTTTCCTGTTGAATCAA
>OGPS01001810.1_pt1 | contig 14679 bp, 9 predicted proteins | sample 1552931 | NCBI WGS metagenome assembly OGPS01 (sample SAMEA2580252, study PRJEB22360) | human gut metagenome | biome: human gut; feature: human-associated habitat; material: faeces | place: Denmark | collected 2008/2010 | reverse complement strand
AGTAACATACTTTGCGAAAACTTTCCAATTTCAACCGAATAACAGTATATACCAGTCGTTTTTCCGTGTCAACAACGAGTTCTAATTTTCGACTTTTTTCTAGCGTAAAGCTGGAATGCCTTGCAGCGCAAGGCGTTCCGCGCTTTTTCGCAAAGTATGTTACTTTGCGAAAAAACAGTTCAAAAGAACCGAGAATTTCATACAGCTGAGTTCTGTGACGTTGTGTGGCTGTGCGTTGTAAAGACGATTTTTCGTCAGGGTACAGCCTTAAAGGAACATGGGTAACCAAACCCACCGCGGACGGCACTGTGAGCGCAAGGAAACGACCGAAACGGCTTTGAGCCGCTGGGCAATACCCGCCATTGGGACGCGAGTCCTGAGAAGGTAGGTCGTGTACGAGGGAGAGATCCCGTGGCGCGAGGGCAGTAGAATTACACGAAGGAGAACTTGTTTGCAGCGGCGCTTCTTCGTTGTGACGAGGGTAGGAGTGTACGCTGGCGAGGTTCGTCAGCGTTTTTTCTTACCGCCACATCACCATAGGGAGGAGTATGTCCATGAGCCATTTCAACCCCAACCAGCATTTTGATGTTGAGAACTGGCGCGACCAGAAGATCGCCCAGCGCACCAAGGACGCGCTGGCGGCGCGGGACGCGGCGTTTGCCGAAAAGTACGCCGAGACACCCTTGCGAGAGCTGGCGCTGTATCTGACCCGGTGTGCCTGCACCCTGCGCCACAGCCCAGCACCCTGTGAGGTGGACGGCGGCGCGTTCATTGAACAGCGCTTCGGAAGCTGGGACGCAGCTATGCGGGCAGCCTGTCTGCCGCCCGCTCGGAGGATGAAGCTGAACAGCACGGCCCGCTACCGCAAGGAGCGGGCGATACAGGAGCCTCTGTTTTTGGCGGAGCGTAAGGAAAAGAAGCGGCAGAAGCAGATCGAGAAGAACCTGCGGCAGGGCCAACTGGCCCACGAGAAGGCCGTGAAGCGCCGCGCAAAACGGGCAGCAGCCGAGGCTAAGAAAGCTGCCGCCGAAAAAACCACCAACCCTTGTCAAGCCGAGATGACCTGAACGGAGGTCATCAGCTTTCCATAAGGGGGACGGGGTCTAAGCCGCCCCGTCCCCTCTTCCTCAAAAATCCAAGGCCAACGCCTTTTTTAGATAGAGAGAAGATCACACGACCCCGCGCCCTCCGAATTTCGCCCCGCAGGGGGCGCAACGCGGGGCGCGTGGGAGAACAAAGAAGAAAGGAAGAAAACGGAATGAAAAAGAGAATTGTATCATTCCTGATGGCACTGGTGATGGCCGTCTCGCTGCTGCCAGTCAGCGCACTGGCAGCGGACGACACCGAAACACGCATCACCGGATCCGTATATGGTGATGGTGTGGAGGTGGTGCTGAAAAAGCTGCCCGCCGATGCCACCAGCTTCTCCGTGGACGCCGATGGGTACTACATCCGCACGGGGGATGGTAATGGCTACTCCATGAAGGACTGGTATCATGCATATTACGGAAAAGAGTCGCTTTTAACCAATGCAAGCTGGTATAACAGTGCTGACGCAGTTGCACAAAATATAATGGAAATGATGAATTTGTGCAATGGCACAAGCTATAGCTCAGTTGAAGAAATGATAAACCAAGATGGCTATGATTCAGTGGAAGCATGGCTACATTATATGCTCAACTCTGATATCGTTTCCGACTGGTGGACGCAGAATGTTCAGTTCTATACTTATGATGGAACTCTGAATATTTCTCGAGTTGCGACTCTAACCAGTGCTATATTTTCCAAGCTGTTTGGAAAGTCTAATGTGAATTGGGATGCTACCGTTTCTTTTCGCCTGCTGGAGTTGTACAATGCAGAGAATACTCCCTCTTTCACGGAGTTCGGATCTACCAAGCCCGACAAGGTGATACTGCTGCAATTCGGTGAGCCCGTTATTTTGGATAAATCCGCTCTGCAGGCCGCCATTGCCGGCGCCCCTAAGGCGGAAGATGGAAAATACTACACCTCCGGCGACCGCTTCAATGGTGCCAAATATCTAAGCGGCAGTTTTTGGACGGAATATCAAAATGCATTGAACCATGCGAAAAATATCCTGCAAACCGCCATAAAACAGACGACGCTGGACTCCGCCGTCGATCCCCTGCAAGCCGCCATCGGCAACCTTATCCCCACCACGCAGGTGAACCCCACGGCGCTGTATGAGGCGGTAACGAAAGCATCTCAAAGAAACGAAAAACTCTTTACCGCTGCCTCATGGAAGACCTTCGCCGCCGCTTATTCAGAAGCGCAGACATGGCTGGACAAGCTGTTTGATGAGGACGGAACTGCCACGGAGGCGAATCTCAGCACAAACCAAGCCGAGGTAGATGCGGCGGCGACCACACTGACCGAGGCAATGGGTAATCTCTATTTCCTGAGCAATGTGTCTTATTATCAGGAAAAGGCTGATACTGTCACAAAGCTGCTGCCTGACCTGATTAAGGTGGCGGAAACCGCCAAGAAAAACGACTATACCGCCGAGAGCTGGGAAACATTTTCGGAGGCTCTGACGGCGGCTAAGAAAGCAAAAGCCCCCGTAATGACGGAGACCAATGCCGACAAGGCCGCAGTAGAAGCATATGAGCAAGTGTTCAGCAACCTGTATCAGCAGTTTTACTATACCCTGACACCTGCGGGAGAGATTACCGTTACGCTGACATACCTCGACCCGGAAATGGCGCGTCAGGGGAACGGTACAGGCTCTCGCGCCGGTGCCGCGCAGCAGGTGAAGCTCAGCGGCGACTACTCCCTCTATGCGGCGGTGGACTCGCTGAAAAACAAGCCGGATAGATTCATTATTTGGCCGCAAGCCAAGATCTTTATCAACGGCGTCTACGTCACCGAGTGGTATCTCAAGCAAGAAACTTTTGACTACCAAAGTCATACCGTATCCAAAAATTTGCGGCTGCACCCCGGTGACACGGTCGTGGTGGATCTAAATCTGGATCCGCAAAGTGAATTCCAGCCCACCATCGCCGGCGGCAGCGCACAGCTGTGGCAGTATATCGACAGTATAAAGACATCGCAGTTTGTCCAAAGCAACGGGCTGGAGGTGAAGGCGGGCGAACCGTTTACCCTGACCATCCAGCAGGCAAAGGCGGCGTTGGGTCGCAGCCGTGCTGTCGAGGCGGGCGCAAACATGACCCTGTTTATCAGTGACATGGCGGAAACCCCCTCTGATAACCACCCCACCACGAAGCAGCTTACTCAGAATGAAAAAGCGGTTATCACCGATGCAGACGGCAATGCCAGTGTGACGCTGTACCGTGAGGGCTGGCATCTGATCGCTGCCTATGACCTGCGGGAGGACGAAAAGGGCAACATCGACAACAGCTCTGACGGCAGCTGCCCCAGCTACGCAGGTAAATACTATTCTGCAAACAGCGGCACAGCCATTTGGGTACATGTGAATACGCCCGACGACCTGTCCGCCGTGAAAAACACTTTGCAGTCCCAGCTGGACAAGGCGTATGCCGCCTATGCGGAAAACTATTTCCGCCCCGCTGTCTGGAACGAACTCAAGAGTGCCTATGATACCGGCACCGCCGCTATCAAGGCTGCCGCCACCTCCGGCGATGCCAGTGATGCCCAGCAGACGGCTATTGAAACCATCAGAAGGCTGCAAAACGACACCACCGCGGAGAATAAACAGAACCTGACCAACTTCCGCACGGAGCTGAACAAGCTGCCCGACGATACCAGCCTGCTTTCCGCCGGTGTCAAGTCCACCGTGGACAATCTGATCGCCTGCTATGAGGGCATGAGCGACTACCAGCGCAGGCAGCTGACCGGCGTGGAGCAAACCAAGTACAACAGTATCAAGGCTTTCGCCGATACCCACGAGACCTTCCCAGAGGACAAGGCGTTCAAGCTGACGGTGAATGTGGTGGGTGACACCGACGAAGTCACCGCCGTGCTGAACGACATGACCAAGTACCTGCGGGAGCATCCCGCCACGCAGGATCGCGGCAGCGGCGGAGGCTATGGCACCCCCATCCAAACCGAGCCGTTCTGCGCTTTCACGGCAACCATCCCGGATCGCACGGAAGTGACAACGGCTGCCGCGACGACCAAGGTGCGCTTTGTCTCCGGCATCGACTATGCGGCGTACTTCCAGACCCGTGCGGCGAAGGGGACGTTTACCGTGGACGGTGCGAAATGGAGTATCAGCAATGAGAACCTGCAGTTCACCACCTATGGCTACGGTTATACCGTCAATGGCGGCTTGACTGTCACTATTGGCGGCGAAGCCTATGAGATTAAGAGCGTCACCTATCAGGGCATTGATCCCGGCGCTATAAAGACCGAAACGATGATTGCCTACGATGACACAGAGTATCTGGGCAAGGATAAGTACTATATCAATATGCGCTTTGAGGACGCGGCGCAGGAGTTCACCATGCCCTACAACGACGTGACGGTGACCATCACCTGGGCGCCTGTCAGCGAGAACGTGAACGCCGCCAGGACGGCTGCTCTCTCCCGCCTGCAAACGCTGTATAACAGCCTGGGCGACAAGGCGAAGGCCGCCTATGACACTGGCGTGGAGAGCATCAACGCCGCCGCCTCTGTCACTGCGGTGGAGACTGCCTATCAGTCCGCTGTGGTGGCGATGAAGAAAGCCGCCGCCAACTACGGCAAGGTGCAGGTCATTGTGGAGAACACCACCTTTACCAGAGATCTGTGGCCTGACGGTGAGAAATACTGGGACGGCACGCTGGTGGATACATGGGTCGATCTGTCCGCCGACAGCACCATGATGTCCTGCGTGGCCGCCGCGCTGAAAACCAAGAACGCCACGGTGGTGGGCGCAGAGAGCAACTACATCTCCTCCATCAACGGCCTCGGCGAGTTCGACGGAAGCAGGAGCGCCGGCTGGATGGGCACGCTGAACGATTGGTTCGTCAACGAGGGCTTCGGTGCGTTCACGGTGAAGAACGGCAAGCTGGCAAGCGGCGATGTGATCCGTATCATGTTCACGTCCAGCGGCTACGGTGCGGACCTGGGCGGCACCTGGGGCAATTCCGACACCACCGTTAAGGCTCTGACCGTGGACGGTGCGATGCTGACCCCGAACTTTATCCCCGGCGAGGCTGGTGGACAGTATGATTACACCCTGATCATCAACGGAGAGTCTGCATCCGTCAAGTTGACGCCCACCGCCAGCAATAAGAACTTCCAGGTCAAGACGTTTTTGAATGAGAAGGTCACGGACAGATCTGAGGGCAGCAGCTTCTTCAAGCGCACGGAGACGATCCCCGTCAAGGCAGGCGACACCATCTATTTGGGCTGCGGCGCGAAGAACTGGCTGAGTATGAACAATCAGGCAGGCAACAAGCAGAACAGCGACGGCACGTGGTATGCCCTGCACGTTGTCAACAGCAACGCTGGCGCAACCTACGTGACTGACCTGATTGCCAAGCTCCCGACTTCTCTGAAGTATGAGACCTACACCCGCAGCATGAACGATGTGGCCGCCGCACGCGCCGCGTATGGAGTTCTTGCCAAGGATGAGCAGAGCAAGGTAAATTTGGCCAAGCTGGTCAACTTGGAGAAGCAGATCGAGGGCTTTACGGCTGTGGATGCGTTCAAGGTGCAGCTGGCAGCACTGCCGGAGGCGGAGAAGCTGTCCGTCAACGACCGGGAGGCTGTGGACGCAGCCGAAGCTGCCTATAAGGTGCTGGAGCAGAAGGATTGCCTGACGGTGGCTGAAAAAGAAAAGGCCGAGGCTGTGTTCGCCAAGATGGCAGAGATCAAGGGCAACGTTGTCCTTGCCGTGGAAAAGCAGATCGACGCCATCGGTGAGGTAACGCTGGAGAACGAAGCTGCCGTCAGGGCGGCACAGGCGGCGTATGACGCGCTGACTGCTGAGCAGAAGCAGCTGGTGAACGGCGAAAAGGTGGCAGCACTGAACGCGGCAGTCGCCAAGCTGGCGGAGCTGAAGCGCGAGAAGCTGTTGGCGGAGATGGGCGACATCTATGCCTCCGTCGGCGAGAGTTTGCAGGCGCAGGTCAACAAGTCCGCGCCTATCGTGGGCAGCATCGGCGGCGAGTGGCTGGCGTTGGGTCTGGCTCGCAGCGGTCGCAGCGTACCTGCTGGGTACTACGACAATGTGGTGCAGTATGTGAAGGCTAACGTGAACGCCAACGAGAGACTCCACAATTCCAAGTCCACCGACAATTCCAGGGTGATTCTTGCACTGACTGCCATCGGCAAAGACCCCACCAATGTAGGCGGTCATAACCTGCTGAAGGGCCTGGACAGTATGAACTATATCAATAAGCAAGGCATCAATGGTCCTGTTTTCGCCCTGATTGCGCTGGACAGCCACAACTATCCTACCTTCGGTGAAGTGACCCGCGATGTCCTCATCGACCGAATCCTCAGCGAGCAGGTCAAGGCGGACGGCGGCTGGGCACTGGGAGGTGCGGATGAGGAGGCTTCTGATGTGGACGTTACCGCGATGACCATCCAGGCTCTGGCTCCCTATTATAAGACCAACGCCAAGGTCAAGACCGCAGTGGACAAAGGGCTGACATGGCTGTCCGCGCATCAGGAGGAGGATGGCGGTTTCGCCAGCTGGGGTGCCGTCAACAGTGAGTCCTGCGCGCAGGTCATTGTGGCTCTGGCTGCTCTGGGTATTGACCCCCTCACCGACAGCCGCTTTATCAAGAACGGCATAACCGCGCTGGATGCACTGTGCGGCTATTATACGCAGGACGATACGCTGGGCAAGGGCTTTGCTCATGTGAAACAATCCTCCGGCGGGTATGTCGGCGGTGCATATAACCAGATGGCCACCGAGCAGGCGTACTACGCGCTAAATGCGTACTATCGCTTCGCCAACAGTCAGAATCGCCTCTACGATATGACCGACGTGTGCATCACCCACAACTTCGGCGCGTGGACGGTCACTAAGGTCGCTACCTGCACCGAAAGCGGTATCAGCACCCGTAAGTGCAGCGTTTGCGGCACGGAGGAGACGATGATCGTCCCGTCTCTGGGGCACAGTATGACTGCCACGGCGGGCAAGGCTGCTACCTGCACCGGGGCAGGCAACAGCGCCTACTGGTCCTGCTCCCGCTGCGGCAAGTTCTTCAGCGATGCGGCGGGCAAGACCGAGATCGCCAAGGACAGCTGGGTCATCGCGGCCCTGGGCCACGATGTCGGCACCCGTGGTGCTGTGGCGGCGACCTGCTATATCTCCGGTCACGAGGAAGATACCTACTGCAAACGCTGCGGCATTGTCCTCACGGCTGGCGCGACCATTCCCGCCACCGGCAAGCACACCTACGTCAACGGCGTCTGCACCGTCTGCGGTGTCAGGAACCCGGCAGGGGGCATTAAGGGTGACGACCTCAAGGTGGACAGCAAGGACAACAAGACTGTGTCCGGCGGCGGCCTGGTCATCAAGGCCGAGGTAACGGTGGATGACGAGAAGCTCATGGAGATCAAGGCGGCGGTGGAGAATGGCTCTATCACCGTCAAGGTAGACAATGAAAAGGCCGTTCAGACCACCGATGAGCAGAAGAAGACCGACGGCGGTAAGAGCGCACTGGAAGCTAAAGCGAACGCTGCGGATACGCCCGCTGAGGTCAAGAACGAGCTGACCAAGCTGATCGACAAGCTGGCCGATATGCGTAAGGACAACTCCGGCAAGAAGGATGCGCAGATCGAGAAGGTCGTGGACGTGACTGTGGAGCTGGTCAAGACCGTCAACGAGCAGGTAACGTCCGTGGCCCAGCTCATCGAGCTGCCCCAAAGCGTCACCGTGACCATCTCTATCACTGATGAGATGTATAACAGTCTGCTGAACCGCAAGGTCTGCGTGGTACGCAGCCACACCGATGCCAGCGGTAACGTGACCACCACCGAGCTGCCCGCGTACCTGGGCGGCACGGAGGGCAACCGCGTGCTGAGCTTCCAGACGGACAAGGCATCTACGTTTGCCATCGTGTCCTATGAGACTGTCTCCACTGGCGGTGGCAGCGGCAGCGGCAGCATCACTGTTGTCAAGCCCACCTCCGCCAACACGGCTGACGACAGCCAGATGGTCATTTGGCTGGGCAGTGCGGTCATGGCGGCGGCAGCTGTCGTGGTGCTGACCCGCAAGCAGAAGCGCGTGAGCAAGTAACAACGAAACAGCCAACGCAGAGGCGCGAAAGCGCCTCTGCGTATGGCGCTTTTACGAGGTATAAAACGCATGAAGAAAGTGAAGAAAATTTGGCTGCTGGCGCTGGCGCTGTCCCTGCTGCTGACCTGCGCCGCCTGCGGCAAGCAGAAAGCCCCTGCCGCCGACACGACCCCCGACACAAAGCAGGAGCAGACCGCGGACATCAAAAAGGATGGCGCGGCCAAAACGGACGACAAAAAAGAGGACAAAAAGTCTGAGGTAAAGGCAGAAGACAAGACCGAGGACGACAAAAAGTCCGAGGAGCAGCAGAAGGCGGAGGACGAGGCCAAGAAGGCCGAGGAGGAAGCCAAAAAGCTGGAAGAACAGAAGAAGTTAGAGGAAGAGCAGAAGAAACAGGAGGAACAGAAGAAGCAGGAGGAGCAGCCCAAGCAGGACGAGCCTGCCAAGCAACCAGAGCAGCCTAAGCAGGAGATCGACCCGGCCACCGGCAAGGACAAGTACCAGACCGATCCTGTGCCGGAGGGGAAGCCCATTCCCGTGGAACCGGGAACATCCTCCGCAGGCGGCAGTGCCACCTGCACCTTTTCCATCTCCTGTGCCACCATCCTAAACAACTGGGATAAGTGTGACGAGAGCAAAAAGCCCCTTGTGCCTGCTGACGGCGTGATCCTGCCCACCACCACGGTGACATTCACGGAGGGTGAGAGCGTGTTCGATGTACTTCAACGGTTATGCCGCGAAAATGGGATCCATATGGAGTCCAGCTGGACTCCTATGTATAACAGCGCATACGTAGAGGGTATCAACAACCTCTATGAGTTTGATGTGGGAAGCCTGTCCGGGTGGATGTACAGCGTCAACGGCTGGTATCCCAACTACGGCTGTTCCCGTTACCAACTGAAGGACGGCGACGTGGTGGAGTGGCGCTACACCTGTGACCTGGGCTATGACCTGGGTAGCGGGATGGGCGGATAAATAGTAACGTCCATCTGATCCACGTCAATTCAGAAGATACATAAACACCGCCAGCAAAGCGGCAATCACGCTGCTTTGCTGGCGGTGCTTTTTATCATAGAAGTTCAAAAAAATCGACAATTCCATACAAAAAACATCGCATTCACGTAGACCATTGTAGAACGATTATATAACACAAATGCCCAAAAGTCGTGTAAAATTAGCATATCAAGAACAAAACGGCGTATGCCCACCGGCAAGAGGTCCGCCGTGGATTACTGAGTGTTGGCTTTCAAAATACACAGGACAGGAGGGAACATCAGTGCCTTTAGTTTGTTACGTTTCGGAACTTGAAAAGAACGTGTCTTTGGACGCTGAACGTTTGCTGCGTCTTCTGGGTGTATCCGGAAAGCTGTCTGGGTTTCACTTTGCCGTGTACATGTTGGAACAGGTGCAGGAGAAGCCGGAATGTGTCCTGCTGATCACGAAAAGGCTCTACAGTCAGACGGCACAATATTTTCATACTACCGCCAACTGCGTGGAAAGAAACCTCCGAACCCTTGTGCAGGCGTGTTGGAGACAGCCTGACCACCGCTTACTTGAGCGTATTGCAGGCCACCCGTTGTCGCAGCCACCGACGAACGCGCAGTTCATTGATATGGTAGCCGCTTTCCTCCGCAAGTAAGTCCTACACGGTTTAGCCCCCTCCGCCCACAGCGGCGGCGTATCCCCCCTTGCGTTGCCGCTGTGGGTTTTATATAGACTGGCAGCTGCTGTCAAGAGTATTGACTTCGGCTGCGGGCCTATATACCCATGCTCTTTGAAAAACGCACTTCGCGTGTCATAAAGCAGACAGGTACGTTCGTGCCGGTGTGAGCCAGAGAACAGCGCCCGCCATGATCTTCCCATGGGGAGGGAGCGAAACAGGCGTTGTTCAGAAACAGAGCGGCACTCTGTTGGCCATGACCATCGGCACCCTTAAAGATACTCCCGCATTGGACGCCCTCAAAGCATCGTGCGGCGCACCCATCAGCATGGGCCGGGGTGAGATTCCCGTGAGGCTGGCAGCCACCAGCCGCCTGTTTTGCTTGAGAATTTATAGTCAAAAGAGTGTGAGTGAGCAAGAGCGCACTTTTGAAAGCGCGTTGTCGCTTATTCATATCATCCCGATTACCGCATACTTTATGGAGGGAGGAGTTGCCTATGACAGAAGTTGATCGTGATATTGCCTTGGTTTTGTTGAAGCGTCTATGGAAGCGGGAGTTGATTTCGGAAGAGACATATGTTTCTGCCTGCAACTCCCGTTTTTTTGACAAAAGACGTTTTACCTCCGATACTGGAGCTATGGAAGAAAAAATAGTGGAGGAGGCCGATACCCATGATGACGGTTCGATGGTTGAGAGAGCAGATGCGGCTGGGCAAGTCGATTTATGACCTGCCGCTGCGCGTGACCTTCTATGCCCGCGTTTCTACCGAGAAAGTGGAGCAGCAGGGCAGTTTGGAAAACCAAATTCAATACTATACAGAGTTCATCCAGAAAAATCCCAACTGGACGTACATCCCCGGATACATAGACGAGGGCATTTCCGGCACAAGTACCTACAAGCGGGACAGCTTCCTGCGGATGATCGCAGACGCCCAGCGGGGAATGTTTGACTTCATCATCACGAAGGAGATCTCTCGCTTCTCCCGCAATACGCTGGACAGCATCCAGTACACGCAGGAGCTGCTGGAGAACAATGTGGGCGTCTTGTTCCAGAATGACAACATCAACACACTGGATAGCGATAGCGAGTTCCGATTGGTGGTCATGGCAGGTGTGGCACAGGATGAGGTACGCAAGCTCTCTGAACGGTTGAAATTTGGCTTTCGTCAATCTATCAAGAACGGTCGTGTACTGGGTAATAATCGCTTGTGGGGCTATGATAAGAAGGACTGTAAGCTGACCATTGTTCCGAAGCAGGCAGAGGCGGTAAAGCAGATATTTGAACTCTATGCCACCGGTCAATATGGTCTGCGCAGCTTGTCACAGGAGCTGACCCGCCGTGGTTACACCAGCTTGCAGGGTAATGTATTCAACACAAGCACCATCGGACACATTCTGCAAAATCCCAAATATAAGGGCTGGTATTGCGGCAACAAGACCCAATCGTTAGACTACCGCAAGAAAAAGACAGCGTTCCTCGACGAAAGTGAATGGGTATCCTATCCCGACCCGAATATTCCGGCCATCGTGTCGGAAGAAGTATGGGATAAGGCCAATGCCCTTTTTAAGCAGAGGAGCGCCCGTTCGAAAGCCTATGGCGTAGGGTATCAGAGCCGATATCCCTACAGCGGCAAGATCATCTGTGGAAAGCATGGAACGTCCTTTCACCGGCAATCCTTCAAAACGCAAGAGGGAGAAACGGAGTTTTGGAAATGTAAGATGTACCGTGAACACGGGAAAGCGGGCTGCGACCTGCCCACCATTCGAACCACGGAGCTGGATACTATTTTGGCAGAGCAGTTTCAGAAGCTGGTAAAGCACCAGAGACAGATTATCCGCATGGTGTTGGATTCCGTTACAAATACACAGAAGAAGGAAGACCACTCCAAGGAGATTGCCCGGTTGCAAGCGCAAATACAGCAGCTGGAGGACAAGAAAGAAAAGTTACTGGAGCTGAGTATGGCCGACGCCATTACCATGCAGGAGTTCAAAAAGCGGAATAGCCGCTTCAATGAACAGATCACCTCGCTGCAAACACAAACGATTTCCTTGCAGCAACAGGAGCAGCAAAAGCAAATCGCAGCCACGGACACGGCTGCGCTGGAAAAGGCATTATGGGCAGATCTGGACTGCAAGGAGTCGATCCAATCAGAAGTGGTTGCCACGATCCTCGACCACGCTGTGGTATGTGAGGACAGTGATGACCAACATATCCATTTAGAACTCTATTTGCGGCTGGGGCAAACGGCTTCAGCCTATTATGAACGAGGCAAATTAGCCTTCAAGGATGCATCTTCAAGAAGTATTACACGCAGTCCACTGACCAGGAGGACCTGATCTCCATCGGAACGATCGGGCTTATCAAGGCGGTCAATACCTTCCGCCCTGACAAGGGAATCAAGCTGGCCACCTACGCCGCTCGTTGTATAGAAAATGAGATACTAATGTACTTCCGGGGACAGAAAAAATTGCAGGGCGAAGTGTCGCTGAATGAGGCGCTGGACACGGGGCCGGAGGGCGATGCGTTGTATCTGGGCGATGTGGTGGGAGAAGAGGACACCATGCTGGAGGAACTGCAAAGCAAGGAGGACCGCCGTCTGCTGCATCAGCTGCTGGCCCGGGAGCTGACCCCTCGGGAGGCGGATGTTCTGCGGCGGCGCTACGGCCTGGACGGCCATTTGCCCCAGACACAGCGGCAGGTGGCGGCCCATTACGGTATCAGCCGCAGCTATGTGTCCCGCATTGAAAAAAAGGCGCTGCACAAGCTGGAGGAGGCCCTGCGGGACCGGAGATAAAAGGCATCTTAACAACGCCTTAACGGCTGTGGCGGAAGGCTGTGCAGGTTGCATGAGGAAACATTCGCGCGGCGATAGAAATTCTCGCAACTGCACATTGTTTTCTATAATGAATTTGTTATAATAGTAACAAAAGACTGGGCGTTTCGGAGGAAAAGTGTACCCATGAGAAACTTTAAATGCTCCATTGCGGATATGCGTAAGCAAGTGTTTGCCGAAGTGGCGCGGCTGGCCTATGAGGGCGGAGACTACCGCCGTATGGAAAAGCTGCCCTACAAGATCGTTCCCGGTGAGGTGGGCAACCAACGGGAGTCCATCTTTCTGGAACGGGCTATCGTAGGTGAGCGTATACGGCTGGCTATGGGCCTGCCCCTGCGGCCGGTGGCGGAGCACAGCCTGCTCAGCGACGGGGTGGAGGAGAGTGCCATCGCGGAGAAGTACTACGATCCTCCACTGGTGAACATCATAAAATACGCCTGTAACGGCTGCACGCCTACTCACTATGAGGTCACGAATGCCTGCCAGGGCTGTCTGGCCCGCCATTGCCAGAATGCCTGCCATAAAGGGGCCATTGCTATCGAACGCGGACAGGCGCATATCGACCAGGATAAGTGCATCAAGTGTGGCAAATGCCGGGATGCCTGTTCCTACCACGCCATCATCAAGTTTACCCGGCCCTGCCAGGAGGCCTGCGGCATGAATGCCATTGGTCAGGATGAGTACGGCCACGCCAAGATCGACCACGACAAGTGCGTCAGCTGCGGTATGTGTCTGGTGAATTGCCCCTTCGGCGCGATCGTGGATAAGGGCCAGCTGTTCCAGCTGATTCACGCCATCCGTCGGGGCGACGAGGTGGTGGCGGTGATCGCGCCGGCCTTCTGGGGCCAGTTCGGAGACAATGTAACGCCGGGGCAGATCAAGGCCGCCATGCAGCAGCTGGGCTTTGCCGCGTTGGAGGAGGTGGCCGTGGGCGCCGATCTGTGCGCGGTGGAGGAAGCCGAGGAGTTTTTGCGTATGGTGCCGGAGAAGCAGCCGTTTATGGCGACCTCCTGTTGTCCGGCATGGTCTGTGATGGCCAAAAAGGAGTTCCCCGGCTTTGCGCCGTATATCTCCATGACCATGACGCCTATGGTGCTGACGGCGCGGCTGCAGAAGCGCCGCCGGCCTGGGTGCCGCGTCGTCTTTATTGGTCCCTGCGCCGCCAAAAAGCTGGAGGCCAGCCGCCGCAGTGTCCGCAGTGATGTGGATTTTGTCATCACCTTCGAGGAGCTGAGGGGAATGTTCGAGGCCAAGGGCATCGATTTCAGCCAGATCCCCGATCTGCCCTCCCACTACGAGGCCAGTGCCCCCGGCGTAGGCTTTGCCGCCGGCGGCGGCGTGGCCAAGGCGGTGGAGGAGGTGATCCACCGCCTGCACCCGGAGGTGGAGGTCAAGACCGCCGCCGCGGAGGGGCTGAACGAGTGCCGGCGGATGCTGCGTATCGCCCGGACGGGCAAGTATGACGGCTATCTGCTGGAGGGCATGGCCTGCCCCGGCGGGTGTATTGCCGGCGCCGGCACTGTGCAGCCGCCGGAGAAATCCCGCCGTGCACTGGAGAAGTATAAGGCGGCGGTATCTATCAGTAACCCGATGGACTCCCAGTATCTGGAGGGGACCCGCCTTCTGTACGAAAACGAAGCGGACTGGGACCGCGTGGGCCGGCATTGACGGATTTGCCGTACAGAAAGAACGAAAGCGCTCCCGTTGGGGGCGCTTTCGCCTGTTGTGGCGGGGATAGCGGCAGCAGACGTGTTCCGCCGCGCTTCGACCGTATGCGGTGTTATAATGGCAGACAGCAGAGTGCCTACCGCCAGCCGGGCGGCGGAGAAATGGGGGGGTATAACAACGGAAATGAAGCTATATGAGCGTGAGCACAGGCGCTATATCCTGCGCCGCATGGTGTATGAGTTGTTCGGCGTTGGCGGTGAGGACGGTGGGCGCCCCATATCTGCGGCGGCCGCGGCGAAGCCGGTATCCGGGGGAGATGCGAGATCCGGTGCGGAGACAAC
>OGPS01001802.1_pt1 | contig 14716 bp, 10 predicted proteins | sample 1552931 | NCBI WGS metagenome assembly OGPS01 (sample SAMEA2580252, study PRJEB22360) | human gut metagenome | biome: human gut; feature: human-associated habitat; material: faeces | place: Denmark | collected 2008/2010 | reverse complement strand
CTGTCGTGGGTATGCTGCCCAAGGGACCGCTGGGTCGCCAGATGGCCAAGAAGCTCAAGGTCTACGCTGGCCCGAATCATGACCATGCGGCGCAGAAGCCCGTGAAGTTTGACCTCGTGTAAGGCGGAAAGGAGAAAAACAAATGGCTAAGGTTGATTACAGCGCTGTTGGCCGCCGCAAGAAGGCTGTTGCCCGCGTCCGCCTGGTCGCCGGTGATGGCAAAGTGACCATCAACAAGCGTGATATTGATAACTACTTCGGTCTGGAGACCCTCAAGATGACCGTTCGTCAGCCCCTGACGCTGACCGGCACGACCTCTTTCGACGTGCTGGTGAATGTCTGCGGCGGCGGTGTGTCCGGTCAGGCCGGCGCAATTCGTCACGGCATCTCTCGTGCCCTGTGCAAGGCTGATCCGGAACTGCGTGCTGCCCTGAAGAAGGCTGGCTTCCTCACCCGCGATCCTCGTATGAAGGAACGTAAGAAGTACGGCTTGAAGGCTGCTCGTCGCGCGCCCCAGTTCAGCAAGCGCTGAGTTCCCTTCTGTACCAAGCATTTTGCGCCCTATGGCTGTTATGGCAGTCATGGGGCGTTTTTGTATGCAGTCATGTGCTGGGAAGAGTCTGGCACTTGTTCGGTTGATTTTTTGACATTGCCGATGTTTTTGCGGACGTACACTTTTGCATTTCAAGCGACGAGAGCATTCTCCATAAAATTCGACATTTCACCTTGCCGAATGTCTGTAAGTGTGGTAAAATACACACGACGTAACGAATTATGCCATTTTAGGCGATGCTATCAGCAAGGGGGACGCAACATGATTATCAAGTGTAAAATGTGCGGCGGGGACATTGACTTCATTCCGGGGGCGACGTACGGGACGTGCGAGTACTGCGGCAGCACGTCGACGATTCCGCAGGCGGAGGACGAGAACAAGCTGAACCGCTACAACCGCGCGAATCATTTCCGGCGGCAGTGCGAGTTCGACAAGGCGGTTGCGGCGTACGAGAAAATTCTGGAGCAGGACGACACGGATGCCGAGGCGCACTGGGGCGCGGTCATCAGCCGATTCGGCATTGAGTACGTTGAAGATCCGGCAACGCATCAGCGAATCCCAACGTGCCATCGCGTGCAGGTGGCGTCGATTCTGACGGACGAGGATTATCTCGCGGCGGTGGAGAACGCGCCGGATGAGGAGAGCCGCCGCATCTATCAGGAGGAAGCGGCGCGGATTGCAGAAATCCAGAAGGGAATTCTGGCGATTTCTGCCAACGAGAAGCCGTATGACGTGTTCATTTGCTACAAGGAGACGGACGAGAACGGTCAGCGGACGCGCGACAGCCAATGGGCGCAGGATGTCTATTATGGGCTGACCGAGCAGGGCTTGAAGGTGTTCTTCAGCCGCATCACGCTGGAGGACAAGCTTGGGCAGCAGTACGAGCCGTACATCTTTGCGGCGCTAAACAGCGCGAAGGTGATGGTCGTTATCGGCAGCCGTCCGGAGTACTTTAACGCCGTGTGGGTGAAAAACGAGTGGAGCCGCTATCTGTCGCTGATGAAGCGCGACCACAAGCGGCTGCTGATTCCGTGCTATCGGGATATGGATCCGTACGACCTGCCGGAAGAACTGTCGATGCTGCAAAGTCAGGACATGAGCAAAATCGGCTTCATGCAGGACTTGCTGCGCGGGGTGCAGAAGGTGATGCAGCAGCCGACGAGCGCGCCGCAGGTGGTGCGCGTGGAGACTGCGACGGTGGAAACCAATGCGCCGGGCGTGACGAGCCTGCTCAAGCGTGCCGCGCTGTTCCTGGAGGACGGCGACACCGCGAGTGCGCGCGAATACTACGACCGCGTGCTGGACATTGACCCAGAATGCGCCGAGGCCTACATGGGCAAGGTGTGCGCTGAAACGGGCTGTCGCAAGGAAAGCGACCTTGGCGCGCTGAATTACTGCGTGGACATGCGCGGCGACTGGCAGAAGGCGGTTCGCTTTGCGTCGGCGGGGCAGAAGCAGAAATACGAGGGCTATATGGCGAGCGTCCGGGCGCGGGTGGAGGAGCACTGCCACGAATTGGCGATTGACTGCGCCTGTGCGGTGGCAGTCGGGCGCGGCAGCCGTGCGAAGATGGACGACGCGCTGAAGTCCTACCGGGCGAATTGCCTGACAAAGGGCAGCGAATCCACCGATTACAGCGCGGAGGAGGGCGCGTCGTGGCACTTGGCGGGTTACCAGAGCATCCGGAACACGCTGGCGCAGATGGCGGCGGACAACGCCCCGCGCGACGTGACCGAAGGCATGCTGAAAGTCGCGGCGGCGATGTTTGGGCAAATCAAGGGAGAAGAAGCGCGCGCCCAGCAGTGCCTTGTGCTGGCGGAACAGGCGCGGCAGAAGGTGATTTACGAAAAGGCAAGCGCGAGGAGAGCGGCAATCGGAATGCCCGATTTGATGGATGCGGCGGATTTGGAAGCGCTCGCCAAACAGTTTGGGCAGATTCCGGGCTACAAGGACGCGAAGCAGCAGGCGGAGCAGTGCTTGCAGGACGCGGAGAACGCCCGCGAAACCGTCTACAATGATGCTGTGGAGGCAATGCAGGAAGCTGAAAAAGGAAACTTCAGCTTCAAGTGGGAAAAGGCAATTAGGATGCTGGCACGCGAGGGGCTGAACGGCTACCGCGACGTGGAGGAGCTGCGGAAGCAAGCCGAGCAGCGGCGTAAGGAGTGCGAGAACGCGGAAGAGAAGGAAAGAAAAGCAAAAGAGCGGAAAAATAAAAGATTGACGGTCGCTTTTGTGCTGGTGGTGCTGATTGCGTGTGTAGTGGGCTGGTTTGTGGTGACGCGGGTTATCCCGAATAATAAGTACCAGCAGGCGGTGACACTGCGCAAAAATGGGCAGTATGGAGAAGCGATTGCCGTATTTACGCAACTGGGGGATTATGCCGAAGCGAGAATGCAGATTGCGCCGACGAAATACCTGCAGGCAGAGGCGTTGCGTGAGAATGGGCAGTATGGAGAAGCGATTGACGTATTTACGGAACTGGGAGATTATAGTGACGCGGCGGCGCAGATTGCGGAAACGAAGTACCAACAGGCAATAGCATTACGCGAGACGGGTAAATATAAATCTGCCATTGCCGCATTTACGGAATTGGGAGATTATGGCGATGCGGAAGCGCAGATTACGGAAACGAAGTACCAGCAGGCAGACGATTTAACTAATTCTGGGGAATATGATGAAGCATACGCTATTTATGCAACGATTATTGACTACAAGGATGTTGATAATATACTAACAAATAATAAGAATCTTGCAGAAGTAGCAGCTGCTGTTGCACTTGATGAGAAGTTTGCGGTAGGAAACTATGTGACTTTGGGGCGATATCCACAGATGCAATCGGGCGAGGATTTAACTTCTATTGAGTGGTTGGTGTTGGCACGAGATAAAAACAAAGCACTGCTGATTAGTCAGTATGGATTGGATGCGCAGCCCTACAATGAAAGTGAGACTAATGTGACATGGGAAAAGTGCTCACTTCGAGCATGGCTGAACGATGTGTTTTTTTCAAGAGCATTTGATACATCTGAACAGCAAGCGATTATCTTAACAACTGTGGCTAATGATAAGTCCCAAGGTTATAGTGAGTGGAACATTACTGGCGGTAGCACAACTAAAGATAAAGTGTTTTTACTGAGTTATGCCGAGGCTAAAATGTACTTCGGACTAAATGAAAATAGCAACACTAAGTCCTGTATACAACCAACAGCATATGCGATTGCGCAGGGTGTATTTGTAGACGGCGCAAGTGCCAGCTGGTGGTGGTTACGTTCGCCGGGACATGAACAATATGATGCGGCGCGTGTGGGAGCGGATGGCTCTCTTTACTATCATGATGTTCGTGACTCTTCTGGTGCTGTTCGTCCTGCGATATGGGTAGACCTTGATTCGCCTTTTTTTCAATAGTATAGTATTCCAACATTTTGCGGCGCTTCCCCTCACCCCCGGAAGCCGCCGTTTTTGTCGCATCCGGGCACAAAAAGTCGCAAAACCCCCTGTAACCCCTTGCAAAGCGGGTACGCATGCAGTATAATTAAAGTGGAATGTTTTCCTTTCACATGCGCAATTTCCAGCATGAGGAATGAGATAGAGGAGGAACTGCCGTTATGAGTAAATTCGTTATTGCCTGCCCCGTCTGCCACCAGTATGTGCAGGCCAGCACGGGTCTGTTCGCAAGCCGCCGCGTCCGCTGCGCGTGCGGCAATATCATTGATGTCAAAACCGAAAGGTTAGCCAGCCGCAAGTGCCCGTCCTGCGGCAATCAGGTCGTTTTCGACCAAGCCGACGGGGTGGATGCCCGCTGTCCGGTCTGCCAATCGGCGCTGATGGTCGGGGAAGCCGTGTCGTTCCGCTGCCATCGGTGCGGCTGCCAGCTGAACGCGGACAGCACGGTGGACGAGGTGGACTGCCCCGTCTGCGGTGCGGTGAACGACGTACAGGCGGAGGTGAAGAAGGCGCAGGTGCGCGCGGAGGGCATTCCGGCGGTCATCCGCTATGAGGGCGACAATCAGACGATTGTCTGGAAGCACCCGCTGACGGATTTCACCACGGGAACGCAGCTGATTGTGCACGAAAGTCAGGAAGCCGTGTTCTTCCGCAACGGCGAAGCGCTGGATTCCTTTCCGGCGGGACGCTACACGCTGGAAACCGCCACGCTCCCCAAGATGAACAGCATCTACCAGCTGCCGACGCAGGGCACGCCCTTCCGTGCGGAGGTCTATTTCGTCAACCTGACGACGCAGCTGGGCATCAAGTGGGGCACGCCGAGCAAAGTCGGCATGTTTGACCCGGTGACGGGCATCCATGTGGAACTGGGGGCGTCGGGCGCGTTTAACCTGCGGGTCAGCGACGCGCGGCGGCTGCTCATCCGCGTCGTCGGCACGGCAGCGGGGCTGAAGCAGGAGGAAGTCTTTAACCAGAACGGGCTGGGGTACTTCCGCACGCTCATCATGACGCAGGTGAAGGCAAATCTGGCGAAAATCATCAAGAGCAACCACATTTCCGTCCTGGAGCTGGACGAGCATCTCGACACCATCAGCCGCGGTCTGCGCGACGCCATCAACGCGGAACTGGCATCGTACGGGCTGGAAGTGCCGGAATTTTACGTCAGCAACATCGTCACGCCGGACGACGACCCGAATTTCCGCCGCATGAAGCAGCAGCACGCGGATTTGTACCTGAAAACGCGCGACGAGGAAATCCGCAAAGCCGAGGCGGAAGCCGCGTTCGAGCGCAAGGCGGTGGAGGCGCAGACGGAAGCCCGCCTGAAAACCATCACTGCGCAGGGTGATGCCGACGCGGCGCGAATCGCGGGTCAGGCGCAGGCGGACATCTACCGGATGCAGGCGGAAGCCGAGGCGCAGGAGATGCGCATGAAGGGCTACACCTACCAGCAGGAGACGAGCCGTCAGGTGGGTCTGGAAGCCATGCGCAACGGCGGCGCAGCGGGCGGCATCAGCGGCATGGCGAGCGACGCGATGCAGTTAGGCGTTGGGCTGGGCGCGGTCAGCAGCGTCATTGGCATGACGAAGGACGCGATTCAGCCGGTGATGCAGAGCGCCTTGACCCCGGAAGCTCCCGCCGTCGAGGGCTGGACGTGCACCTGCGGCAAGGCGGGCATCACGAGCAAATTCTGCCCGGAATGCGGCGCGAAGAAGCCCGAAGTGTGGGACTGCGCGTGCGGGCAGACGGGCATCACGAGCAAATTCTGCCCGAATTGCGGTGCGAAAAAGCCCGAAACGTGGAACTGCGCCTGCGGACAGGCGAACATCAGCAGCAAATTCTGCCCGAACTGCGGCAAGAAGCGGGAGGACTAAGCAATGAAACTGAGCAAGCACGCATGGACAATCTGGGGGATTCTTCTGGTGGCGGCACTTGTGCTGATGGTGCTGATTCCGTTCAGCCGGACGGCATCGTGGTGGATTGCGGCTATCTGCACCGTGCTGATGTTCCTGCTGGCAGCGTGGACGTTCTATGCCGCGTTCCGCAAGGATGGCTTGGAAAGCAAGATCCTGGGCTGGCCGATTTTCAAGGTGGGCGCGGTGGCGCTGGCGGTACAGGGCGTTCTCGGCTTTGCGCTGATGGGGCTGGCGGCGCTCTGTCCCGCGTGGGTGACGGTGCTGGCGGAGGTGCTGATTTTCGCTGTGACGGGCATCTGCCTGACGGTGAAGGATGCCGCGCGCGTGGTGGTATCGCAGAGCGAAGCGCACATGGCGGACAGCACCGCCGCGTGGAAGGTCATCCGACAGAAGGCGAACGCGTTGGCCGCATCGGGGGATGCGGACATGAAGCGCCTTGCGGAGGAAATTCGCTTCGCCGACCCGATGCCCACGAGCATCGACGGGGAGATTGCGGCGCAGGTGGATGCGCTGGCGGCGGGGGCGAATCCCGATGCCATCAAGCGCTTGACGGCGGCGCTGGCGCAGCGCAAAGTGATTGCAAAGCAGGAGAAAGCGGGAAAGTAAATCATGATAATCAAGTGCAAAATGTGCGGCGGGGACCTTGCCTTTGAGCCGGGCAGCACCGTCTGCGAATGCGAATATTGCGGCAGCAAGCAGACCATCCCCAGCGTGGACAGTGAGAAGAAAACCAACCTGTTCAACCGCGCGAATCGCCTGCGCATGAACAGCGAGTTCGACAAGGCATCCGCTGTCTATGAGCAGATTGTGGCGGAGTTCCCCGAAGAGGCGGAGGCGTACTGGGGGCTGTGCCTGTGCGCGTACGGCATCGAGTATGTGGACGACCCCGCCACCGGCAGCAAGATTCCCACCTGCCACCGCACCCTGCCGACCTCCATCATGGAGGACAGCAACTTCGAGCAGGCGTGCGACTACGCCGACCCCGTCGCGCGGAAGGTCTACCGCGAGGAAGCGAAAACCATCGACCGCATCCAGAAGGATATTCTGTCGATTGCGCAGAGCGAAACGCCCTACGATGTGTTCATCTGCTACAAGGAGACCGCCGAGGACGGCAGCCGCACCGAGGACAGCGTACTGGCGCAGGATGTTTACGAGGCACTGACTGCCAAGGGCTTGAAGGTGTTTTTCAGCCGGATTACGCTGGAGGACAAGTTAGGCACGCAGTACGAGCCGTACATTTACGCGGCGCTGTCCTCCGCGAAGGTGATGCTGGCGTTCGGGACGACGTACGAATACTATGATGCGGTTTGGGTGAAGAACGAGTGGAGCCGCTTCCTCGGCATGATGAAGGCGGACAAGCGGAAGGTGCTGATTCCGTGCTTCAAGGGGCTGGATGCGTATGACATGCCCAAGGAATTTCGAGGCTTGCAGGCGCAGGACATGGCGAAGCTGGGCTGGATGCAGGATCTTGTGCGCGGTGTGGAGAAGCTGTGCGGAAAGGGCGAAACAGCAACCACGGTGGTACAGAAAACTGTGGTGCAGGAAGTGCAGGAGAGCGGCAAAGCGGACAACCTGATGAAGCGCGTGTATCTGTATCTGGAAGATTGGGACTTTGAGAAAGCCAGCGAATATATTGACAAAGTGCTGGATGTGGATGCGGAATATGCCCCGGCGTATGTGGCGCAGATTTTGGTGGCGCGTGAGCTGACAGAGGAAGCGGATTTGGCAACGCTGCGCGCGTCGATTGACGATGACCCGACGTGGAAAAAAGCACTGCGATTTGCGAATGAGGAACAGAAGCAGCGGTATCTGGGGTATGCGAAGCAGATTAACGAGAATGAAGTGTATGATAAAGAACAAAAGAAAAAACAGGCAGAACTTGCAGTAAAAAAGGAACAATATGACCGAGCACTTGCAGAAATAAGCAAAGGAAATTATTTTTGGGCAATGATGATATTGCACCAATTGAATGGCTATAAGGATGCAGAAAAACTGATGCGGCAGTGTCTCGACAAATACAAGGAAGAACTTCTCCAGAAGGAGCAGGAACAAAGGAAAACACTTGCTGAAAAAGAGCAGGAGCAGAAAGAGGAAGCAAAACGAGCAGAGGAGCTTCAAACACAAATCCATCGTCTTAACGCAGAAATCGACCAACTTCACGGGCTGTTTAACATCAGAAAGAGACAAAAATTGCAAGAAGAAGTAAAAGAATTGCTCGATGAACAAAAGCAACTGGCACAGCGGCAATATGACATAGAACAGAATTTGAGTGCAGTAAGAGCGAAGCTGAAAGGCATACAACCGGATGAGGAATCCCAATGTTCAGATGAAGTAATCATGCGAAAGGTGAAAAAACAATGGGAGGTTACGCAAACCGGAAAGTGCATTGTTTTCGGACACTATCCGCAAACAAAGGACGGAAAGGACAACACACCTATTGAATGGCTGATTCTGGAGCGCGACGGATTAAACGCATTGGTTGTCAGCAAGTACGGGCTGGATGCTCAACCGTATAATATCAGTTGCACCGACGTGACATGGGAAAAATGTACGTTGCGAACGTGGTTGAACGATACATTCTACAACAAGGCGTTCAGCGCAGACGAACAGGCGGCAATTCTGACAACGAACGTGGACAACAGCAAGAGCCAGTGCTATAGCGGATGGAATACGAGCGGCGGCAATAACACGCAGGACAAGGTGTTCCTGTTGAGTTATGCGGAAGCCAACAAGTATTTTGGTGTCGAATACTGGCAAAACAACGGGGCGACGGACAAAGTGAAGTCGCGTGTAGCACCGACGGCGTACGCGATTGCACAGGGAGCAGGGAAAACTTCTTCCTATAAAACCGTTGATGGCATTGATGCCGGGTGGTGGTGGCTGCGGTCGCCAGGCCCCTATCCGGACCGTGCCGCGTACGTGCTCACCGACGGTTCTCTCCACTACAGCGGTGTCCGCGGTGACTCCGGTTCTGTCCGCCCCGCTTTATGGGTGAACATTGAATCTAAAATCTTCTAATCTTCAATCATTCTAATCTCACAAATTTCATCCAATCAGGAGCGCATCCCCCCATGCAACTCCCCGTTCCCTCAATTGTATACAACCAAGCAAGCCCGCCGACCACCTGTACAAATCACAGGCAGCCGACGGGCTTGCTTTCTTGCTTTATACTATTTCCGGATTCACCTGCGCCATCTGCTTGGCGCCTTTTCATCCGGAAATAATATTATTTCGCTTGATACACCATTTCCGCCTGCTTCTGCGCAATCAGGCACAGCTCCGCCGCCTTGAAGGCGTGCGCCTGCGTCATCGCGTTTTCCGTGCGGTTCAGGCTGTCCAGAATCAAATCACCGAAGAACGGGTAGCCCGTCAAACCGGTCGCGTTGATGTACTGCTCGCCTTGGTCGTTGACGAGGAACACATGGTTGCCGCCGTCGCGCTCCGTACCGACATCCACATACTTGCGGATTTCAATGTACCCCTTCGTGCCGATGATGATGGTGCGCCCGTCGCCCCACGTCCGCAGGCCGTCCGGCGTGAACCAGTCCACGCGGAAGTAGAACGTCGTGCCGTTTGCACCGTTGATGGCGCAGTCGCCGAAGTCATCCAGCTCCGGGTACTGCGGATGCGCGTAGTTGGCAATGCGGCTGCGGGAGACTGTGCCGTCCTCCTCGCCCGCATAGAACAGGTACTGCTCGATTTGGTGACTGCCGATATCGCAGAGGATGCCGCCGTACTTCTCCTTTTCAAAGAACCACTGCGGCCGCCCTGCCGCGCCCAGCCGATGCGGCCCGAAGCCCTCCACATGGATGACCTTGCCGATAGCGCCCTGCTCAATCAGGTTGCCCGCCAGCACCGCGCCTTCCACATGCAGCCGTTCGCCGTAATAGACCATGTACTTCTTGCCCGTCTGCGCCACCATCTTCTTGGCGCTGTCCAGCTGCTCCAAGGTGGTGAAGGGCGCTTTGTCGGTGAAGTAGTCCTTGCCCGCCTGCATGGCGCGCAAGCCCAGCGCACAGCGCTCGTTTGTAATCGCCGCGCCGCAGACCATGTTCGTTTCTTTGTCGTTAAGCAGTTCTTCCTCGCTCCGGGCGACTTTCACCTGCGGGTACGCCTTTACGAACGCTTCCACCTTCTTCGGGTCGGGGTCGTAGACGTACTTCAGCGTGCCGCCCGCCTCCAACAGGCCGTTCGTCATGCCGTAGATGTGCCCGTGGTCAAGGTGTGCGGCGGAAAAGATAAATTCTCCCGGCTTCACGACGGGCTGCGCCTTGCCTTTGGGCGCATAATTCATGCCGTCTGATACTTTCATCGTGATGACCTCCCATTATTTCTGCTGATAATCGCTGCCGAGCGTAATCGTGCCGTCAAGCGACGCGGCAGACGTGGTTTTCTCGTAGAAATGCGGCACGGCGCGCATCATGCCTTCCACCGTGTAGAACGGATCGTCCTTTTGCAGCGGCAGCGTGACTGTCTGCTTCGTCGCGCCTGATTTATAGACGGCTGTAATCAGCTCAATCGTCCGGCGGCCATCCTCGCCGCCAATTGCGGGCAGGGTGTCGTTCTCCAGCGCGGAGAGGACGTTTTCCAATTCGCCCGCGTGCCCCTCGTAGGGAAGCTGCGGCTGCATCCACAAAATCGCGGATTTTCTGCTCTAACTCCGTATTTTCAATCGGGAAGCCGTTCGGTTTGGAGATGGACGCGTACACGCTGAACGGCGCGGCGACTTTCGCCTTCTCGCACTGGAAGACCAGCTCCTGCTCTTCGCCGTGATGCACGACGGAGGCTGTCAGCTGCGCCAGCGCGCCCGGATATTGCAGCACGGACAGCGACAAATCCTCCACCTCGGCGTTGTCGTGCGCGACGTTCGCCATCACGCTCGTCACGGCCTGCGGAAGACCCATCATCCAGCACAGCATGTCAATATGGTGGACGGCGTGGTTCAGCGTGCAGCCGCCGCCCTCCTTCTCCCATGTGCCGCGCCACCACAGGTCGTAGTAGCAGTGACCGCGCCACCAGGCCGATGTGACGGAGGCGCACAGCACTTTGCCCGCAAGTCCGCTGTCCAGCAGTTTCTTCAGGTTGCTGATGGGCTGGCGGAAGCGGTTCTGGGCGATAATCGCGAGTTTCTTGCCGCTTTCATCGCGGGCGCGGAGCATTTCGTCGCACTCTTCCAGCGATGCCGCCATCGGCTTTTCGCAGACGACGTTCTTGCCCGAACGCAGGCTGTTGATGGAAATGCTGGCGTGGACGTACGGCGGCGTGCAGACATCCACCAAGTCAATATCCTTGCGTGAAAGGATTTTCTGGTGGTCGTCGTAGACCTCCGCTTCGGTCAGGTGATAATCCTCCTTCATCTTCTGCGCCTTTTCCGGCACAATGTCCACCAGCGCCACAATCTTGCAGCGCTCCGGGAAGCGCAGGTAGGCTTCCACATGGGCGTGGGAAATGTTGCCCGTACCCACGATGGCAATCCGAATCATGGCATTCGCTCCTTCTACAATACTCAACGCTGCGTGATGCGTTATCTGCATGATAGCACATTGACATCAAGATTTCTATGCGAATCCTGTTTTCGATTCGGCGGATTTGGCAGATTGTCGTCCTAATCAGACAAAACAGCAGTTAGTGTCCGCCGCTGCGCTGCTTGCGGTAGGCGTTCGGAACCATGCCCGTCATCCGCCGGAAGCTGCGCAGAAAGCCGGAATAATCGCCGAATCCGCTGCGGTCGGCTACTTCACTCAGGCTCATGTCCGTCAGCAGATTCTCCTTCGCCAGCTGCACGCGGCGGTAGAGAATGTATTCGTAGACGCTGCGCCCGGCGTAGCTTGTAAACTCGTGCGAAAGGTACGATACGCTGATGGCGAAGCGGCGCGCAATGTCTTCCAATTTTAGCGGTTCGGTGAAGTGGTCGTTGATGTATTGCAGCACATCGAAAATCACATCGTTGACAACGCTTGGCTGAATAGGAGCAGTTGTTCCCTGCACGGCTTGGCAGACCATGACCATGAAGTCGATGATGCGCCCGTAATTGCGGAACTGCACCATCTCGTTCGGCATGTCCTGCTGCGCGGAGATGTCTATCAGCAGCTGTTTGCACGCCAGCGCATCCGCCTGCGGCAGTTCATAGTAGAATTTTCCGGACTGCAGGCGGCTGTCGAAGTAACGCTGGAGGTCAATCTGCCCGAAGCCAAGCTTTCGCAGCGTTTCCGGGCGCAGATACAGGAAGCCGCGCTCGTAGTTCTGCAGCGAACTGCCGCCCACCAGCCCGTGCATCCGAAACGGCGGCATGATAATCAGCTGATTGTTTTGCAGCGGAAACACGCTGCCGTCCACATAGTAGACCTTGCCGCCCTGATAGTGGATGTAAAATTCGTAGAAATCGTGGCAATGCAGCCTGCCGACGGTGTGGTGTTCCGCTATGGCATAGCATGCTTCGTACTCCGCGTCTTCGCGTCCCATCGCGTTGTAGCCGTTGATGGTCTCCGTAAATCTCATCGTTTCAGCTCCTTTCTGGGTTCAGGTGCTTTGATTATACAGCAGGATTCACATATTTTCAAGCAGGATTTACATTGATTGTGCAACTTGCGTCGGCTATAATCAAATTAACGATACGGAAACGGAGCGTGACGTTCCCGTAACAGGCTGCCTCGTGCAGCGTCTCCCGTGGTTTCCCGTTGGCAGTGCCAGTCAGATGTTGGCTGATGCTGCTGGGAAAAACAGCGGGTTCTTTGCATGAATTCTATTTTGCATCCCGCAAAAGAGAGTTGTTTTTGTACCCCTTACGGAAACCATAATTCATCAGAATGGAGGTTTTTGCTTATGATGAGAAATTCCGCGAAAACCGCTGCATCGGTGCCTCCGCGCCGCAAGCGCGGGAAGCATTGGCTTCAGCGCGACTGGCGGCTGTACCTGATGCTGCTGATTCCAATTGTCTGGTACATTCTGTTCTGCTACAAGCCGATGGCGGGGCTTCAAATTGCTTTCCAGAAGTACAACATGTTCAATCCCGCCAAGAGCAAGTGGATTTGGCTGGACAACTTCAAGTTCGTTTTCGGCATGAGCGACTTTGGCATCGCGCTGAAGAACACACTGATTCTCAACGGGCTGGACTTGCTCTTCGGCTTCCCCGTCCCGATTATCCTCGCCCTCCTGCTCAACGAAATGCGAACGCCCATGCTCAAGAAGTTTTCGCAGACGATGCTGTACCTGCCGCATTTCCTCTCGTGGGTCATCATCGGCGGCATGGTGCTGCAGATTTTTGCGCCGACGTCGGGCGTCATCAACTCCACGCTTCTGCGCTGGGGCTGGATTTCCGAGAACATTCCTTTCCTGACGGATGGCCCGACGTGGACGTTCACCTATGTGCTGGTCGGCGTGTGGCAGTCGATGGGCTGGGGCACGATTCTCTACCTTGCGGCGATTACCGGCCTGGACATGAACCTCTTTGAAGCGGCGCGCATTGACGGCGCGAACAAGCTCCAGCAGATTTGGCATGTCACCCTGCCCGGCATCCGTTCCACCATCGTCGTTCTGCTGATTATGAACATCGGGCGCATGATGTCCATCGGCTTTGACCGCCCGTTTATCATCGGCAATACCAAGGTCAAGGACTACTGCGACGTCATTTCCACCTTCGTTTACCGCGCCGGCATTACCAACAGCCAGTTCGCCCGCGCAACCGCCATTGGTCTGTTCCAGTCCATCGTGGGCTTGGTGCTGATTACGGGCGCAAACACCGTTTCCCGCCTGTTCGACGAACAGAGTATTTGGTAAGAGGGGAGGATTTGTCATGACTGCGATTTCCACACAGGCGCATATTTGCCCTGAGAAGAAGAAGAAACTCGGTGTAGGGCAGATTATCCTCATCATCGTGATGATGCTCTTCGTGCTGATCTGCACGCTGCCGTTCATCAACGTCATTGCCATGTCAATGTCCTCCAAGTCTGCGATTCTGCGCGGTGCAGTGTCGTTCTGGCCGGTGGAATTCAACGTCGATGCCTACAAGCTCATCGTCAGCGACAATTCGATGTGGCACAGCCTGCTCTACACCATCGAACTGACGGTAATCTACACCGTGCTGGCGATGGTAATGACGATTCTGGTGGCGTTTCCGCTGTCCATGCGTCGCCTCAAGGGGCAGCGCGTCATCATGTTCTTCATCGTCTTTACCATGTACTTCTCCGGCGGCACGATTCCGATTTACCTGAACGTGAAGGAATTCGGAATGCTTGACAGCATGTGGTCGCTGATTATTCCGGGGTTGATTTCCACGTTCAACGTCATCATCCTGAAGAATTTCTTTTCTTCCCTGCCGTATGAGCTGGTGGAGGCGGCGTCGATTGACGGTGCGACGGATTTCCAAGTCCTCACCCGCATCTTCCTGCCGCTGAGCTTCTCCTCGCTGGCGACGCTTTCCCTGTTTTACGCAGTCGGCAAATGGAACAGCTTCAACGATGCGCTGTACTACATCACCTCGCGTGAACTGCAGCCCTTGCAGCTCAAGCTGTACACCCTCACCAAGGGCAGCCAGTCGGTAGAAGTCGCCGTCGCGGAGGGCAGCTCGAATGACCTGAGCACCAACGTGTCAGAATCCATTCAGTCCGCAACCATCATTTTCGCGACGCTCCCCATCCTGATTGTGTACCCGTTTGTGCAGCGCTACTTCGTGGCGGGTGTTACGATGGGCGCAGTCAAGGGCTAATACTAATTCTCATCTAAACCATGACATTCGCACAGCATCTTTTTCGCCCCGGCTTTGCTTCGTTCCGCTCGCGCGTACCTCCAGTACGCCTCGCTTCACTCAGCT
>OGPS01001800.1_pt1 | contig 14728 bp, 9 predicted proteins | sample 1552931 | NCBI WGS metagenome assembly OGPS01 (sample SAMEA2580252, study PRJEB22360) | human gut metagenome | biome: human gut; feature: human-associated habitat; material: faeces | place: Denmark | collected 2008/2010 | reverse complement strand
CCCAGCCGCTGCAAAGCTCCTTTGCGGATACCGCTGGCTGCCATCGTGACGTCTGTGACAATCGTCTTGATTCCGCCTTTCTCGATGGCTTGATACAAGGAAGCCACGGCACCTTCGTCCGTATGCAGCAGATGCTCCATTTCAAAATCGGCGGTGGTATGTATGGCATGGAGTAAAGCCCATTTATGGTCGAGGGGAATATGCTTGTTCTTCAGTTCCTTTTCGATGGTACGGAAACTACGAATCATGATGTCTTGCCCGATGCCCGTGGCTTCGGTATTCGTGTCCCGGTAATAGCCGCGCGGAGTGATGAAGGCTCCGTTCCATTCGTAGGACTGTGAGTTGCCTATCAATACGACTGTAAACATATCCACCTCTTCGGGATTGAAATCTCCCAGCGTGGTGATGTGTACCGCTTGTTCCGGGCGTCCTGCCTGGCGCACATATCCCACGGGCGTTTCCGGTGAGCGTCCTTCCTGCAGAAAGAGTTCTTTCAAGCGGTAAAGCTGCCAGTAGCGTCCTTCACTTTTGGGGTTGTAGACTGCCGTCACGAAGTCGGCGGCAGCGGCTGCGATGATACGCCTTTCAATACGCTCCCAGGGAGTCATCAGGTCTGAAAGGGAGATGACGCAGAAGTCATGTCCCACGGGAGCTCCCAGCAGTGAGGCTGCCTTTTGGAAAGCGCTGATGCCCGGCAGCGAAACGATTTCCACGTTGCTGTTCCTTTCCCGCTTCATCTCGTAGACAAGCGGCGTCATACCATAGATGCCCGCATCCCCGGAACTGATGACGCAGACCGTCTTTCCCTGCTCTGCCAGCTCGAAAGCCTGCTCGGCACGGGCGCGCTCACGCTTCATGCCGGTATCTATGCATGTTGTTGAGGGGTGGAGATAAGGGATTACAAATTGGAAATAATACTTATATCCCACCACTACATCTGATTCTTGCAAAGCGGAAATTACGGCGGGAGTTATATCCGATTCATTGCCCGGTCCGATGCCGGCAACAATTATTTTGGGGTGTTTCATATCCATATGTTCTATTGGCATACAAAGATAGAACTTATATTTGACGAAACCGAAAAAACTCTGTGCTAATCCGCGTAATCTGTGGTGAAACTTTATTGTCTAAACCTGCAAGTGCCGGTATTCGCTCGGAGTATAGCCTACGTTTTTCTTGAATACTCGGTTGAAGTGCTGCGAATACTGGTATCCCAGCTCATAGGCAATCTGGCTGACTGTCTTCCCGCTTCCTATAATCATTTCTTTGGCCAGGTCGATGATTTTGTTCTGGATATATTCTTGCGCCGTCTTTCCGGTTTCCTTCTTCACCAAATCTCCGAAATAGTTAGAAGAGAGGAACACTTTGTCTGCGAAGTATTTCACGGAAGGCAGTCCTTCGGTCTGCGGTTTGTCGCTCTGGAAATAGTCGTCTATCAGTGCTTCAAATTTCATCAGGATGTCTTTGTTGGCTGCCGAGCGGGTGATGAACTGGCGTTCGTAGAAACGCATGCAGTAGTCCAGCAGCAGTTCGATGTTGCGTGCAATCAGACCCTTGCTGTGCTTGTCGATGGGGCGTTGGATTTCCATCTTAATCTTCTTCAGACAGTCGAGGAAGATTTCTTTCTCGTCTTCGGACAAATGCAGTGCCTCGGTAGAGGAATAGGAAAAGAAGGAATACTGCTTTATTCCCTGTCCCAGCGAGGTGCCTTTTATCAAGTCGGGGTGGAACAGCAGGCCGGAGGCGCTGGGCTGCATACCTTCCAGCATGTTGACCTCGGTCACCTGGCCCGGGGCGAAGCTGGTTACCGTGCCTTCCTGGTAATCGTAAAACTGTTTTCCATAGCGTATATCTCCGCATTTGGTATTTTTGAGGAAAAGGGCGTATACGCCATAGTTCAACGTGAAATGTCTGGGGTATCCGGTGGCTTCGGACAAGTCGACTACGCTGACCAGCGGGTGCAGGGTTTCGAGACCGAACATCTTGTTGTATTGGTCTACTGCATTGAGCTTGATTACTTCTTCCATAAACGTTCCTGTTAGTTTTGTACAAATGTAGAGAATAATCCGGAAAGTACCATATCGCAGGAGGAGGAATCCGTAATATGGTTACAAATGTCCGTAATCTGTGTACATTGAAAAGAGCTACACCCTTTGTCCGGGATGGTGTAGCCATCCGGAGCAAAGGGTGTAGCCTTGGTATGTAAAAGGTGTAGCCCTTTTACGCTTGCTGGTTATCAATCTTTTAGCATGGCTTTGATGTGTTCCATATAGAGCTGGCGGATGGCTTTGTTTTCGCCCAGTCCCTGCATGCGTACATTCACTTGATAGCCTTGCTTTTCAAGTTCCGTCTTCCACACGCCGGCAATATCTTCCTTGGTATGGTTGCCGCATACCAACAGCAACGGAACCAATGTCACGCTCTTGGGGCGTGTCTCTTTCAGTTGCAGCAGGGTTGCGTCCAGGGTGGGGTATCCTTCAATGGTGCTGACGTGGAAGTTCTTCAGTCCATGGGCTTTCATCATGAAGTCGAGCATGGCGTAAGTAGCCGTGCTGGGTAGCTGGTTGCCGTGCCCCACATAGACAATGTCTTCTTTCTTTCGCAGCTGTTCGGCGGTCAGTATACCGATTACCTTCTCGCAGTCTTCGACGGAGTAGAGCAGGGGATTTCCCACTTTTATCTCCTTGAAGAAGGGACGGAGCTTGTCTGCATCCCTGCGGACGGAGGTCATCTCACTGCCTTCTATCAAGGTGGTGCTCTGGACGTAGATGGTCCGGTAGCCTTCGGCGCGAAGTTTCAGCAGTGCATCCGTAGGGCTGTCTTTGTACACACCCTCCTTGGCAAGTCTTTTTCGTACAATCGGCGAGATGTATGCTTCGCGCACTGTAAACTGCGGAAAGGCTTCTTGTGCCTCACGGGTCACGACGTCGAGCGTCAAGGCACGTGTCTGAGGGTCCGAACTGCCATAATGGGTGATGAGCAGAGCCGCCTTCTCCTCTTGTTGTGCGGAGGAGAAGAGGCTGATGCCGAGTAAATAGAGAGTGATGAAAAAATGTTTCATAATTGTTGTTGTTTCTAAATGCGTTATGGAGAGATTATTTTAGTCTGAGTGCCAGGCTGATTACTACCGAACGTCCCGGAGAATACAAGGCGAAGTTCTTGTTCAGCGGGCGGTTGTCTTTCTTGTTGAAGATATTGTCTATGCCGATGCCCGGTTCGATGACAAAGTTGCGGAAGCCGTCGAAGGTATGGCGGGTATTGAGGTTCCAGATGCCGTAACCCGGAGCATTGCCGTCCGCGTCACCCGGATAATAGACTTTGCTTTGCAGACGACCGTTCAGGTTGAGGTTCAAGGTATAGTCGCTCCAGCTGTGTGTATAGTTTCCGGTGATGGTGGCTGTATGGCGTATGCTGCGCTCGATGTTTTGCCATTCGCCTCCTTCGTTCAGACCGCGTCCATAGGCGTAGGTATAGTTTCCGGTCAGGGTGAAGCCCGGGAATAGATTGCCGTTCAAGTTCACTTCAAAGCCTTTGACGGTAGCTTTCTCGAAATTGAAGTAGTTCTTGACACTTAGGTTTTTCGTGGATGAAAGGTCACCGATTTCGGGGAACTCTTCACGCAACTGGTTCTGCTCTGCTTCCGGTAGGTCATCGAATTTAGTGGATTTGGAAGTTACCATGTTCTTTACATAGTTCAGGTAACCGGTGACGGAAGCACTGAAACGGTTGGTGCGGTATTCCATGTTGATGGAGTAATAGTTGCTGCGTTCGGGGTCGAGGTTCTCGTCACCCAATGAGATGGTGGCTCGTGTACCCATTGTCTTCTTGAACATGTGGTAGTAGAGCTCGTCAATTCCCGGAGCGCGGAATCCGGCAGCATAGGTGGCACGTACATTGAAGTTGCCTATGTTGTACATGGCTGCCACTTTGGGGGTGAAGCGTCCGCCCGTCTGTTCGTGATGGTCGTAGCGTACACCCACAACACCGGTCAGATGGTTCCATAGCTTCACTTCATGCTGGCCGTAGGCTGATGTCGTATAGACACTTTTGTCCAAATCGGAGTCGGGACGGCGGAGCACTTCACGGCGATAGTCTACACCGAACACCGTAGTGCTGTTGGTTGTAAAACCGAAGATACCTTTCAACTCGGCATCATGGAATTTCTGAAGCTTGGTAAGCGCATACTGTCCGGGCAGGTATCCGCTGTTTTCTATCAGGTATTTGTAGCGTGATGCGTAATTGTTTCCTGAATAGTCGAACTGGATAACGTTGCGTTTACTCAGTTTGTATTTGGCGCCTGCCCCCCAGTTGTAACCTTCGTAGGTAGTGTTGTACTTGCTTCCGCCGGTGATGTCTTCGCGTTCTACCGGACGTTCGAGTCCGCGGTTATAGTATCCGCCGTTGGCATAGAAGGAAAGCTGGTCCGTAGCATCATAGGTAAACTTCTGCGAAAAGTTATTCGAGCTGTAGCCCAGGGAGAGCGGGGCAATCGTTTCGATGATGTCTTCTCCATCTTCTGTCAGATGGCTGTTTTGCCAACCGTCGGAGTGGTCGTATTTATAGGAAGTATAGGACCCTATTTTTCCTTGGGCGATGTCCAGATTCAAGCCTTGGGAGAATTGATTCTTTCTCGTATAGCTGCTATTGCTGCTGAAGGCTACCACATCTTTAGGTTCGTTGGTAATGATATTGATTACACCGCCGATGGCATCCGAACCATAAAGGGAAGAAGCGGCTCCGTTCAGCACCTCGATGCGCTTGACGCGGGTCATATCTATTTGGTTGAGGTCGATGTTACCGGTGATGTCTCCCGTGACCTTGCGTCCGTTCACCAATATCAGTACGTGTTTGTTGGAGAGTCCGTTCATCATCAGATAGGACCCCATCGCGTTCGGACGGAAGGAGAGCGAGGGTACCATCATGGTCAAGGCCTGCTGGAAGTCGGTGATACCGGCACGCTTTATCTCGTTGGCAGTGATAACCGATACGGGAGACGGGGTATTCTTCAGTCGCTGATGTGTACCTGTACCCGTTACTACCACCGGGTTCAACTCGTGAGTTTTCTTGGTCATATCGTCGCTGTCACCTTTTTCTGCTTGTGCATAGGCACCGGTGGCGATGATTCCTCCCATAAGGAGAGCTGTGAGAAGTCTTTTCTTTATCATATATTGTTTTATTTTATATAACGCTGCAAATGTACATACCATTATCGGAGGGTGAAATACTTAATAGTTGTTATACTGCGATGGCCAAATAGCTATTAATAGGTACTGTATTCCCTTATTCCGGCACATAGATAATCTCTCCATTTTCAAGCTGATAGGCAACTCCCACTTTCTTTCCTCTTTTACCGGAGGTCTTTTGGTCTTCGCTGGGAGTGTATTTCTTGATTTCCTGCCCTTCTTTGGTAATGATTTCCATATTTTCCTTTCCGGGATTCTTCACCATGGTGAAGTCTTCTTTAGAAAACATCTCCGTCATATTGAAGCGGGAGACGAGAGCCACCATCAAGGCTACGGCAAAGACCATCGCTACGTCAAAAAGATTGGCTACCGTACCCATGGGGTCGGAGTCCGAATCGCTGTGCAGTAATCTGTTTCTCTTACTCTTCATAGTTTTCGTATCGTTAGTCCGTTATTCCTTTTCGGCCGTTTGGCGGCTTATCACTTTGTACAGATATTCCAAGTCGTTCATTTCGCGGGCATACCAGCGTTGTTTCACTTGCAGGGTAATGACGCCGACAGCAGCAATGACCAGCCCTACCACTGTAGTGGCAAAAGCCACCTGCATATTGTAGGCCATGGAGGAGATGTCTCCTTGTGCCAGCCCCACCAGTGCGGGACCCATCGGGATGAGGGTACCCATCAGTCCCAACATGGGACCCAGTTTGATGAATGTACGCGAACGTCCCAACTCCTTCTCGGCTTCCATTTCATAGTTGGCAAGCAGGTGTTCGCAGTAGGCAGCGTCGTCCCGGTGGGCGGACAATTGGGACAAGTTGGGGAGGAGAGGGGAGTTCCCTGCCGATGGGAGTTGCTGCAGCAGTCCGTCTATATTCTCTGGGGTGATGTTCTCCAGTGTTTCAGTGAATTGCTTCTGTAATTTCATCCGCTGGTAGAACTCGCCGAAGAAACCTCCCGCAAGGATAATGGCACGTAGAAAGAATAGCAGCAGCAGGACTACGACGGGAACCAGCAGCCCGTTTGAAATCCAGAACAGTGTGTTTGAGATTGTTTCCATATATCTTTTTAGTTTTTAATTCTTTAATTTATTTCAATAGCCCGTAGCAATGATGCTCAATATAACAATGAAAATATTAACAATGAACAGTACTTCCAAGCGCAGCGGCTTGTCACCGATAGCATATCGCAGCAAATGGCTACCGGCACCGACTGCAAAGAAAGTAACACCGGCTGCTATCCATGAGAGACTGCCGAAATCTATTCCGGGAAAAGTGAAAAGCAGCAGTGCCAGGACATAGCATATTACTCCGCCTATCAGTATGCCGGGGTATAACTTCAGGAAGAGGGTGACCGCTTGTTTGAAGGCCGTGTTGCGGGTACGCATTTTTGCGAAACAGTCGAAACAGAAAGTTATCATTATGGCGGCTTCCAGAGTGACACATACCGACAAGTTCAACATCTGTGGACGGGAGGCAAAGAAAGCTGCCACCACGGTCTTGGACTGTTCCGTCATCCATGGAGTCACCAGCCACGCAAAAAAGGCACAGCCTGCGGCAACCGTCCACATTCCCCAGCGTGGATAGAACCCCACCTTTAATAGAAAATTGAGGGCGATGAATAGGGCTAACAGATGAATGACGTATTCCATAATACTCTGTTTCTATTTATTCTTTTTTCTTTTCTTCAACAGTACGACCAGTCCGATGAAGGTGATGACGACAAGACTGCCTGCAACCACTCCGTTCACCCTGTTCTTACGTACCGTTTGTTCGGAAGTCAGTTTGTGTTCTTTCAGTACGACATCCTTGCCATCGGTTGCGGATGCTTCGTGTACCTCCTTCATGTTCTGGGTATAGGTCTGCTTCTCGCTATTATCCAACTGGTCGGCAACGAACGACTGTAGCTTGTCATTGTCGCAAACGAATTCGGTACAAGCGGCACCTTTTTCGCGTGTGATTTGTGCATGCAGGGAAGCAGTGGTTTTCAGTTGCTCATCAGATGCTTTCCAGTAACCTTTGCGGGCGCTTTCCAGCATGACGGCTGTCATAGCCTGGAATGCGGCGGGATTGACGCGGAGGAAGTACTCGTGAATGCCCAGCTTATTCTCATCCTTTATATACATTCTATACAAGTCATTGAACAGTTCTTTGTCCATGGCCGACGGACGCATGACGTGCCAGCCGAAGATGTTGCGGAAGATTTCGCCGAACATCTGCGCCGAACCTTCCCCGCCTTTCATCCGCTCTTGTATAAAGGTAGGGTTCAAGATGGTGGAACGTGTCTCTACGGCAATGGCCTCTTTGGCATCCTGCATGCGGCGGTTGGTCCGGTTGCGGTAGTCTGCCATATAGGCATCCGGTTCCTTGCTGGTCACGGTTTTGACGGTGAGCGAGAGTCCACCCGTAAATTCGTATACATGATCCAGGGAGATGGGGCCCCATGTGTTACTTTGACGGGGCTGGATGACAACATCCGTTTCGGACAGTGCCGAGGCAAACAAACCTTCCTGGACGTCTCCCCAATTTTCGTCGTCCCCATAAGAGGCACCCATATTGTTGAGGTATCCTTCGGCTATCTCCTTTTCGCTTTCCCACGAGCCGCTGTGCTCGGTATAGGCCATCATACCGGTACTGTATCCGCTGTTGACCGGTCCGAATACACGCATCACAGACATTTCACGGGCACGTTTGGGGGAAGTTCCCTTTTCTACCAGTAATTTTTCCTGCAACAGTGTACCCGATGCCACATAGTTGGGATAGGTCTCATCTCCGGCTTCCGATGTCAGACGTATAGCATCGGTCAGTAACTTCAAGCGGGAACCGGCTATGTCGCGTAGCTGTCCGGACACTTGTACCAGCACATTGATGCGCGGACGCCCCAGTTCTTCACTGGGCACCAGTTTCAGGTCAACCACTCTGCCTTGGGCGTCGCGTACGGGTTCTACTCCCAGCATCCAGAATACCTGGGCCAGCGTAGCTCCTTCCGTATTGATGAATTCGCCTGCCCAGAAGGTATAGCTTACTTTCCGGGGATATTCGCCGTGCTTGCTGATGTACTGTTTTAAAGTCGCTTCTGCCAATCGCTTTCCATCTTCCCAAGCCCTTGGGTTGGGAGTATTCTCGGCGTTGATGCTGTACATGTTGCGTCCGGTGGGCAGAACGTTCGGGTTCAGTACGGGGTCACCTCCCGGCGCAGGGAATACGGTTCCTCCGCTGAGTGCACGCACCATGGCATTCTGTTCGTTGACGGGGGAGGCAAGCAACTGTTCGCGATAGAGTAGGGCGGGGCGAAGCTCCGGTGCTACAGATGCAGTATCCTTGGGTGGATTCTGGAGTAAGGCGGTCAGCCTTTTCCTGGCGGCAGGCAAGTAGTGGTGGGCTATATAGGTGAAGTCTTGCAACTGCTCTGTGGTGATTTTGCCTTTATCGCGGTCCTTGCGGGCCGTTTCGTATGCCAGCGGGTCGGCAGCGACGGCGAGAGTGGTAGTCAGCAGGTCGCGGTCAGAATAAGGCTCGTTCATGGTGTAGTACGCACCCAGTATCTTTTCGTTGGCTATCTCTTCGGTGAAGGCATCCAGACGTTCCAACTCCTTGGTTGTGTAGGGGTCACTGGAGATGGAGTCGAGGTTGAGGTCGCGATGCAGTCCCAGACGCATGGCTTCTTTTTTGATACTTATTCCTAGGGTTCGGTGTTTTTCGGTACCTTCGTCCAGCACTTTGTGAATATCTTCGAGCAAGGCCGAATAGCGTTGGCGCATACCGCTCTCCACGTAGGGCGGAGTGAGATGGGTGACCAGTACGGCATGTGTCCGGCGTTTGGCAATGATACCCTCGCCTACGTTTCCGGTGGTATAGAAATAGAAGTGGGGGAGGTTACCAATCAGTACATCCGACCAGTCGGCCTGCGACTGTGCCACATTCTTTCCGGGCGTGTATTCCAAGTTGCCGTGGGTGCCGAAGTGAATCACTGCATCTGCCTTGAATCCTTTTTGCATATACAGATAAGGAGCCAGGTAGCTGTGGGGCGGCGCTACCGGCATTCCATGCACCAGTTTGAACTCATCATCTCCCAATGCCGGGCGGGGCTGGGGGAAGAGTAGGATATTGCCGAATTGCAAGCAGGCAATGGCAATACTGTCCTCTGTTACCAGCAGATTGCCGGGCGCATCTCCATATCTGTCTGTTACTTCCTGATATTTCTCGGGAAGGAGTACTTCGTGTGCCCATTGTTCGTATTGCTCGGTAGAAAGCCATATCGGGTGTGCCGTTTTCAAAAACTGTTCTTGTGCTCCTTTGGCATACGAACCCATGACGGCACCGTCACGATGTATCCGCTTGCCGAACTCCTCTACAGTAGCAGGCAGTCCACTGACGTCGTACCCTTCCGAACGCAGGCGTTTCAAGAAGTTATAGAGTGAAGGAATCACTTCCATACCGCTTGCCAGCAGGGCGTCTTTTCCCGGAGTCTTGAAGTAACAGATAGCAACGCGCTTTTCTTTGTTGGACATGTCTCTCAAGGACATGTACTTGGTAATATGGTCCACTACGGCATCTATCCGTTCATTTTCAGCGGTGTACAGATAGTATCCGTGTTTGTTTTCGTTTTGGGTAGCGATGCAGAGGGGTAGCATGCCTCCATCTATCTCAGGCACCACTACACGGGCGGTCAGTGTGCCACCGCTGACGGGGGTATCCGGGTCCAGCCATTCCTCGTGGGGCTGAATCAGCGGGAAGGGCATGAATAAAGGAATGTTTTCCTGGTGCAGCCAGTTGATGAGTGAGTCATTGCCCAGCCGTCCCATAGGCAGGTAGACTACTGCATCGGGATGGAGGGTACGTATCATATCGGCACGCGGTTGACCTCCGGCTGTGAAAGGATAGACATTGAAGCCTGCTTGTGTCAAGCACGTGATGAGGGAATCTACGTGGGCACGGTTTCCTTCCATCGGAAAGTTGAGTCCGGAAATCAGGGCAAGGTTGCGTCCGTCCTCATGGTAGAGATTTTTTTCTTTCAGATAGGCGGTCACCTCTTGCGGAGTACTGAAGTAGCGGCCGTATTCGCGGTGGTAGAACATGTTCTCCAGCAATGGGATGGGAGGCTCGTAATCCTGGTGTCCCCACCGGTGGGGAGTGGCGATGTGGCGCAGGTAGAGTAAGGCATTCCGGTAGTTGTGCTTGTTGCCGTTCTTGAGATACTCCCGTAGCGTATGCTGTTGTTCATTGGTAACATTGTGATTGAGGGAGAGGGTGAAATTTCGTAACGTATTCGTAAAGACTGGTACTCCGCTGGCACCCACCCGTTCCACTTCGGCAATCTGGCCGTCGTCAAGGTATAGCCCTCTGCTGTACATCGCGATGGCATCATAGCCGGAAAGGTCCTTCACCTCTTCTTTTTTTATGCAGGTGACTTCTATCCGGGCGCAGTCATTGTTCAGGGCAATGTCGGCAGCTTGTGCCAGGGTTGCGTTGATAATAAGTATACGTGTAGGAGCAAGCCAGTACTGATAGGCCGCAAAGCTGCAGACAATCAATAGGGCTATGCTGCCGAGGAATATTCCAAGTCTTTTCTTATTCATACAAGTTTATTCTCGTTAATAGCGTTTTTGTCTTTTACAACATTTTCTTCTTATATAATTCACACTTAACGCCACACCCGTGATGCAAACGGCTGTACCTCCAAGCAGCAATACCCAAAGCACAGTCTTGCGCAGGGTGGCATTGGAGTTCAGACCGGGCAGACGCATGCGGTGCAGGGCTGTATAGCTCCAGTATTTCCAGCGGGAGGAGGTGTCTACATGGCGGATGATTCCCGTTTCCGGGTGAATGTAATAGACGCTCCGGTCCGGGTCGTCCACCGTTATCTTCCAGACGGGAAGCTGGGGTCGTCCGCGATACATATTGCTCATGTCGCGATATTAGGTCTCGAAATGTTCGAGCCGGGAGATACGTATGCCGGGGATATGTTGTGAAGAATCACGCTGGGAGGTATAAATGCTTTCCACGCCTTTCAGGATTTCTTCTTCGGAGAGTTGTAACGGACGCGGCAGGCTGTCGGCGGCATCGATGTAATACTCGTTTTTTCTATCTTTTACGATGTAGTAGGGATGTTCGCGGAAGTTGCGCCACTCTATCTGCAAAGCTTGGGGATAGGCAGCTATGACACGGCGGTAGTCCAAGGGGTAATCCTCCGGTTGTGGGGCACGGGCATGGAGCGTGCGTGTGGCGCTGCCTTTCTTCAGTGCCGGTTTATGAATCCATTCGGGAATGTCTGCCAGAGACATCATGCCGCTGAAGGTGAAGGTCAGTACGAAGATGCCGAAAAAGATTCCGCTGACGTAGTGCCAGTGATACCATCTTTTTCGGTAGGGGGAGAACTTGGGATGGCGGCTTCGGTGCGTCTTACGCCATACATCCACAGTTACCCAAATGCCGGCAATGACCATGAGACAACCCAGAGCTGTGAGCCAGATGACGGTCTTAGTCCAAAGGACGGTGTCCTGCCGCAGCCAGGTGAAGTATACCCAGTGGGGAATGGCACCCAGCCATGCCCAGAAGCGTTCGCTTCTGTTGGAGAACTGCAAGGCCTCACCGTTTTGTGAACTCAGATAGAGCTGTGTCCCGGCATCGTCGGCAAAGTATATTTTATAAATGGGCATTTCCTTTTTCAGTTCAGCGAAGGGAATCCATTGGTCCAGAGAGTGGAGGGTGTCGATACGGGTAATGGGAGAAGAACACCACAAAGCTGCTGTCCGGTGCAGGTGTTCACTGTCCAGAGAGGGTCGTGAGATGGTGGAATCGGCAAGGAAATGAAGCGTGCCTTTTGTGGTACTAAAGCTGAACTCGGGGTGTCCGGCATTGAGGTTCAGTATCGTAGACCTGACCTTTACGCCACGGGGCAGGCGGGCTGTGACGGAGGAGATGTCCGGAAGTGAGTCTCCGGTTTGGGAGAGCATATCCAGCTTTTGCATTTTCTCTTTGGCGCTGACACGGGGAAAGCGGTGGTACATCATCACGAAGGCGGAGAGGAACCACATGAGAAATAGGATACAGAGCAAAGTGCCCAGTATCCTATGAATAGAGTACATCAGTTTGGTGATAACATTCATTGTCGTTCGCGTTTTTCCTGCAAAAGTACAAGATGATTCAAGAACACTAAATACCCACTAATGGGTATATTATTCTGTGTCTTTTCCGGCAGCATAGGCCGCCTTCTTCGTCATGATGTCCAGCATGCGGTGCTTCAGTCCGAAACGGATATGGTCAATGAATATTTCTTGAATTTCCGGAATTTGTCCCAGTCCTTCCAGTTGTGCACTGACGGTGAAGCCTTCTTTCTCGAGCATCTCCTTCCACTCTCCGGCAATGTCGTTTTTGGCATGGTCTCCGGCAACAAACATGAAGGGTATGAGGGTCACACGTTTGGCTTTCCCGGCTTTCAGTTGTGCCAGCATGGTGTCAAAGGTTGGATAACCTTCGATGGTGCCCACATGGAAATTGGTCAGTCCGCCTGCTTTCAGCATATAGTCCATCTGACTGTAGATGGCGGTACTGGGGGTATAGGTGCCGTGGCCCACAAGGACGAAGTGTTCTTTGGTAGCTTTCTTGCTTTGTGCCGGGGCGTTGTAGCGGTTCCCCAGAATACTTGCCACTTTCTCTGCATCTTCGATAGAGTAGAGCAGGGGAGTACCTACACGTATTTCCTTGAAGAAGGGTAGTGCGTTTTCCACATCCCGGCGGAGGGATTCCATTTCTACTCCGTCAATGATGTTGGTACTCTGTACGATGAGGTGTGTGTAACCTTCGCTGCGCAGTTTCAGCATGGCATCCAGTGGAGTCAGCTTCGTGATGCCGCGCTCTTTCAAGCGGCGGATGATGATGCGCGACGTATAGGCTTCTTGGAACTTCAACTCCGGGAAGGCGGCTTGTGCCTTGGCGTTGATGGCATCAATGGTGAGGGCGCGGGTATCGTCGTGCGTAGTGCCGAAGTGCACCATGAGCAGGGCGGCTTTGTCGCCGGGTTTCATACTTGCAAGCATATCGCTGTGCTCGTAGTTGCCTCCCCCGTGCGCATGGCAGAGGAGGAGGAAATTACAAAGGAATAAAAAGACAAACAAATTCTTCATAAATACTGATGCTTGTTTTAATCGTTCTCTATGACACGTATCATATCGAAGTAGAAGCGTCCGTCCACTTCGGCTCCTTTCTCTACATTACCGGTCTTGATGTCATAGATGTAGATAACGGCGTTGGCATCTTCTTCAGTGTTTACACCAATGTATGCTTTGTTGTTGAAGATGACAGAACGCTGTGAGAAGCGACCGCCGCTGTAACCGATTTCCTTGCCATCATAGCTTAAGCGTGTCTTGGTTCCGGTGGCAAGGTCGATGACGGTATAGTAGTGTGAGAATGCATCGATAGCTGTAGGCTTTTTGATTCCTGCAGCAGCTGCTTTATCGCTGATAGGAGCTTTGTCATTGCGAGCATAGACCAAAGCTTTGTTGTTTCCTAAATACTGAACTGTCATCAACTTACCGTCTGCATTTTGATAACCGTTGTAGGAAGTGTCAAATTCTGTTGCGCCTACCTTAATGCGTAGTAGCATCCCCTTTTCAATACCACTTGCCTCTTCATGGAAACAAGCCAGGTAGAGGTTGTCTGCTTCGTCATACATCACGCAGTTTTGCATCAGCTCTCCATAGGCACTTCCTGCCATTTCACCTTCAACGGGAGATTTGATGTCTTTTTCTACTTCCATAGTTACCGGATTGATGATGGCTGTGTGGAAATTAGGCTCTTGTTCGCTTGCAATTGTCAGACCGGCTTTTTCTTTCCAATAATAGAAGTAGTACAATCTATTGTCCGATTTGCGGTAGGTAAGGATACCGGAGCTTGTCAGCTTGGTCCAGTTGGTAGGATCAGGTATGTTCAGAGTACCTTCATCGAGGATTGTCAGGTCTTTTGCGTTCAGCTTTGTATAAATCACTTGGTCTTTCCCGCCATTGGTAGACATGATGATGAGTGTATTGTCGTCAATCCAGGCATGTGTGTAGGCACGCACCTTATAGCTGTTGGTCTTGAAGGGACGTTCTGCAATTACCTGAACAGCATTGTTCTTGATTTGATATTTCACGAAACGGTCATTGGTTGCGGGAATCTGGTAGTAATATTTTCCTTTAGAGATAGTCTCCATGGAGTAATCTCCCAGTTCCGAACCTTCTCTTTTCACAGTGATGACACCCTGCTCTGCGGCCAATGAGTTGACGCTATGGACGATAGTGGTATTCTTGCTACTCATCCCGCCGTGCTTGTCTACGGTTACAAATAGGTCGAAGTGATAGTTATCCTCATTGACTTCCGGGTCCGGATTAGGATTAGGTTCCGGGTCATCATCGGAACACGCTGTGAATGACAGTGCCATCATGGCAGCCATAAAGGCAATCAGTGTAAATTTGAATTTTCTCATTTTGAATGAATTATTAAATGATTAGTTAATGAATAGTCTGAATTTAGCAAAAAAAGCACGTCCGGGCTTCTGCAGCTTGTAGT
>OGPS01001798.1_pt1 | contig 14743 bp, 9 predicted proteins | sample 1552931 | NCBI WGS metagenome assembly OGPS01 (sample SAMEA2580252, study PRJEB22360) | human gut metagenome | biome: human gut; feature: human-associated habitat; material: faeces | place: Denmark | collected 2008/2010 | reverse complement strand
TTCCTGAGCGTATGCAGAAGTCATCATCATTCCGCAAGCCATCATTGCTAAAATTTCTTTTTTCATTTTTCTAAGGTTTTAAAATTTAAGACTTAATGTATTTATTAGAATCACTCTTCTATTGGCACCAACTTATAAGCTCTGACCCAGTCATAATAGGTTGTACTTTTTTCTTTGTCCTTCAAATCATCTTCTGTAGGAACTTTAGGCTCCCAGTCGTATGTTTCTGTAACTATGTGTATGAACATTGGTCTATCAAAAGGAGTATCTGTAAATTCTGTTGTCGGTTTGATAGTGTACATATATTTACCGTCATAATAGAATTTCACGGTATTTGCATCTACCCACCAACATCCGTAGGTATGAAAGTCTTCTGCCGAAGGGTCAGTTTCATAAGACTCTACATCCGAACGGTTTGAAGTATAACTCGTTCTTTTCCCTCCCTGTTCCTGATACCAGTAATGAGCATTACTATTCATCTGCATATTCCATTTTTTATTCCATGGGTTATCCGGATTAACAGTTCCTATCACCCCCATAGTCTCGATAATATCCAGTTCCTGACTGCTCCAAGTTCTTATTTCCTTACCATCTTTAATTATTTTCTTTTCAACGGGACGATTGGAAAGCCAGAAAGTAGAGGACATGGTAGTGAGCGAAGCCTTCATCCTTGTCTCATAATATCCATAGTGAGCCTGGTTCTTTACAGAAGCAACCGCCCCACCGGCAAGGCTATATTTATCACCCGGTTTTCCGTCAAGTCCTTCCGTTGGCGACAAAACTGTATTGGTTATACGAAGACAACCTTTCTTGACACTCACGTTTTCGGCCTTAAATGTTGCAGGCGGACGACCATTAGTCCAATAAGGACTTTTCGCATGCCATTTTGAAGCACTTAAACGTCTGCCATTGAATTCATCTGTATAATCCTCGTTAACTACCCATTTATAACCTTTAGGAGCCTCGGGCAAATTCTTGATATGCTCTTCAGCTAAATAATATTCCTTATCATTATTATTTATAGCATAAGATGATAAGACTAAAGATGCGGCAAATAAACACGATACTGCTTTTCTCATAACTTTGTAGTTTTAGATTTTTGTTACATGACAAAAGTATTTAAGTTTCATGAAAGCAATAAGGGGGATTTACATCGTAAAAGGTGGGGTAAAATTCCACCACCCTCTGATACACAATAATTTCACTCCTTAAAACAATTGTTTTACGATTTGCTATGATTTACAAAACCTGACAAAAGAATAATACCAGACCACAAGTATATTTACATAATAGCTACTGTTTGAGAAAATTTTCACGACATGAAAAGAGAAAAAATCAATCGAAAAAATGCGAGCAAGTTTAAGGTTAAAATTGCCTACGTTCTAAACAAATATATTACTACCCCTAAAAAAGATGTGCTCTGAGAAGAACACATTTCTCAAAAAGACAAAAATAAAACACAAAAAATCTATTTATAAAAAAAGCTCACATCTATAATATCTGCAACATTTTTACAATATTCCTTGAATGACGATGCTTTGGGATGATCTATACACAGTGCAATCTGTGATGTAGACGAAAAACGTCCTGTCCCGTCAAGAAACGCTGTAAGCTCAGTCGGCAGGAGCATACTACCTATGTCTGAGTTTACGTCAGTCAGAACGACTGTATTTACAGCTCCCACTGTAGATACATCAAGACAATCAAGTGCCGGAAGATTTGCGAAATGCAATTTCCCTATCATATTCCCGCTATTGGCGGTCTGAAGAGATACACTCTCCAATGAAGGGCAACCGGATATATAAATCTCACTGCAAAATATCGAAGTTTCACTCACATCATCATGCAGTATAACGGATGGAATAACTAGCGTCTGAAGCAAGCTGTTATCCTCCACGCTAAGTACCTTCAATGATGAAGCAGAACTTAAATCCATCCCTAATGGCGTATCAATATTAGAAATAGAAAAGCTTGAAACTCCAGCCGATGGTTTGACATACGACATAGAATAATGTTGGGACTTCACTCCCGAGATATCTACTTTTCCTCTGAAGCCCGGATTTGATAATATATACTCCACGCCCTCAAGGTTGGCTGTCTGCGACAGGATTATCAAGTCGTTCCCTTCGGTTATCCTCTTTGTAACATCAATCTCCGAGGAGGAGACAAACACTGACGGGAAATTTTTGTAAAGATACAAGCGAAGCATAGGGTCCGGAATCTTTCTGTTTATGGAATATTCAGTGTAATTTCCATCCTGATCCGCCATAACTACCAGACATTTATTTGACATAGCTTTGTAGAATGCAGGAATGACATCAGTGTTCCATTTTGCAAAATAAGGCAACTTCAGATATGTAAGACTCCTGCAAAGAGCCGTAGTACCGTCGGCCGACATAAGATTGACATATGAAGTAATACCGTCATTGCCGCGTAAAGCTACCGACTTTATCTCTTCGGGCAAATCACCAAAGTCAAATACAGTGAAGTCGTTATACTCAAGGTTTACCTCTATGAGAGAAGGGAAACTCCTCAGGCCACTTATCGATGTAAGTCCGCATCTGCTCAAGTTCAAAGAAGTGGTATTGAGAACCTGATTGTCACAAATCAGTTCTCCGTTTTCATTGAAACTGAAACCTTTCTGAATCAGGACATCGCGCAACTTCGCGTCGAACCCCACTTCTGAGACTTCGAAATCAGCAATCTCAGTGTCATCCTTGCACGAGATGAACGGGAAGCACATAATAATCAGAATATAAAAGCTAATAAAATTCCTCATAATAATCAGTTTTGTGGTAATAAGACAATATTATCAATCCAAGCCAAGTCGTTCAGCCCTTCGCACACAATGGCACACCCTACTTTTTTTCCTGAAGAATTGAAATCGAAAGATACGGCTTTATAATTGCCGGGAGAAGAAAATTCTTTTTCACATATCGTTCCTGATGGCATATCCTGTATCAGAACCTTTAACTTACATGCACCTTCGGTCTTTACATCGGCCAAGAAGCGATAAGTCCTGCCACTCTCCATGTCGACCCTCTGCATTAGTCCTGCATGACCGGATATACAGGCTGCATTATTACCTGCATTGTCAGTCTTGACAGACACGATTCCACGCTTGCTTAATGGCTGCCATGCCGAAAGTCCATCGCTGAAGGTTCCATTCTGTAAGGTAGAGACAGTATATTTCTCAACTTGAAGAATCATGGACGATACGTGACCTCCTCCGTCGGAAAAGGTGACATCGACATTATTATCACCATTCCTCAGCAACTGTATGTCGAACGGCACTTCTATCATACCGAAAAATATACTGCGATTGCTCTGGTTATAGCCCTTCCAGTTGTCGGGAACACTCACAGCGGTACCGTTAATCTTCACCACCGGCTTTCTGGAAGCTGAGACAGGACGACCTATTGACATTCGCAGACATGCTCTACCCGAACCTGACTTTATTCCCGTGAAAGGGAACGAAAGGGACGATCCAGCGGAAATTGGTTTCAGATACTCACTGCTGTAATATTTTTTCCTGATAATGGAATTGGTATATTCCGCTGACGCTACATCAGCCACAAGAATAATGGTCTGATTGGGGATTATGGAAACACTTTCCGGAATGGACGGGATATTCTGTTCCGAATATTCTATACCCGAGTTGTAATTAACATATAAAGAACGCTTTGTGACATTCGATACATCCTTCCAGCTATTCTTATTGTTCAGATATACAGTCTGTGGGGTATCATCAAGATTATCAAGGGCAATATACAGTCTGCCGCCGTCCTTGAATGCCTGCACCTGAATATCAGGATTATTGCTGGTTATGTCAACACGATCACCCTTTACATTTTTCCAAAGTTCGAAGAAATATTTCTTGTCATTCAGCTTCCACTCTGTATTCTTCAAGTCCTGAGGATTGTCCGGTATGAATAATGCCGCACAATAGGAGCTATAATTATTGGCAGCAGTGATATGCCACTCAGCCTTATCTGATACGAAAGGTATTGCTATAAGCAGATTATCCTGGCGCTCTAGAAGATTGAATAGAAAATGATTGAAAGAAGACACAGACCTGACACTCTGCAAAGGACGGTAAAATTCGTCATCAAACTCATTGTCTATTCCACCAAATTCCGAGCACACAAGGGGTTTCGGACTGCCGAATCTGATGGAGGTATATGCCTCAATCATATCAAGCACAGCCTCAGAGTTACTTCCTGAGCGTTTAGAATCAGTCCCTGTAACGTTTATACCATCATAAAGGTGTACGGAAAACGCATCCATGTATTCACCGGCACGGTCAATAAACATTTTCATTCGGGTATTCCAGTAATTGAAATTTCCGTCTTCCCAAGCAGGATATGCAGCAGCATAACCTATCACCTTCATTTTTCCATTCAAGCGTGGGTTATTATGTATATGCTTACCTATTGAAGCATAAAAATCGGTCATCAATTCACGCATGGCCTGACCTTTAATTGTGAAGTACACATCATCTGCATGAACAAATGGTTCGTTGAGTGGTTCAAAGAACTCAGGAACTCTTTCACTATTGGAATAGTACTCAGCTGCCCATACGCCTGCAGCCTCAATGTCAATTCCACCTTGAATGGTCTGTATATTGGGATGCTCGGTAGCTATATATCTTTTTACAGAAATACTTCCGCTGTAAGGTTTCACCTGAGGATATTTACCTACTTCTTTTGTCTTGCTGTATGCATACGAATATGGTCCCCAAAAAGATCTGCCCAAACCTACATCATAGTTATTAAGAAAACTACTGATATCGGGATCGCTGTCATCTATAGAATGTATGTTAAAATATTTACTCCTGTCCAATGATGATACATTCCCCAAATATCTTTTAGTATAATAATCTACCGTTACTATAGAATTGCCAGTTTCTCTGCCTGCTAGGACCGGTAGTATTATAAACAGGGGAAAAAAGCCTGTTAATAGGTATTTTGTAAAGCTGTTATTCATAAATACTTCGATTAATATTTAATTAAACACTAAAAATCAGCGAATTAAATTAACAATGGTTAGTACAAAGTAGTTGGTTAAAATGGAAATATCGGAAACACTCAGCCCAATATATGAACGTATGCAGGATGCCTTTAATGAATATACTGTTACATAGGTCCAGATATAAAATTTTGGCTTAGGGAACTACAGAAAAAGAACGATGGCCAAAAATCATAGCAATATATAAAAGATTAATACTATAGCCCAGAAAAACAATCCCACCAAAATAAAAATTCTGGTGGGGTTTATATAATTATAATCCAGCAAACCATAACCAGTGCTGATAAAAATAATCACTAAAATTCCGATATATAATTTAAAACTTCACGACATTTATTGGTTATATAACCCCAATCTCCTTTTTCAAGAACATCTTTTGGGAAGAGCTTAGAACCCATACCAACACAATACACTCCAGATTTAATCCATGAATTGAGATTTTCTTCTGTCGGCTCAACTCCACCGGTAACCATAAGCTTAGACCATGGCATTGGTGCCAATATACCTTTTACAAAGTTAGGGCCATAAACATCGCCAGGAAATACTTTACAAAGATCGCATCCCGACTCTTGTGCGAAGCCTATTTCAGACACCGTTCCACATCCGGGCATATAAGTAACAAGACGACGGTTACAGATTTTTGCTATTTCAGGATTAAACAATGGACCTACAACAAAACTTGCACCAAGTTGAATATAGAGTGCAGCAGTCGCAGAATCAACAACAGAACCAACTCCGACAGCCATATCAGGACATTCTTTTGCTGCATATTTTACCACTTCACAAAAAACCTCATGTGCAAAATCTCCCCTGTTTGTAAATTCGAAAACTCGAACTCCACCATCATAACATGATTTTACTACTTTCTTTACTATTTCCACATCTTTATGGTAAAATACCGGAACCATTCTGGTTGAAGCAATTTTATTAAAGACTGCTACTTTATCAAATCTGCTCATTTCTATTATCTTAATTTTAAAATATAATAATCTATCTTTTGCATTATCTTTGTACACGTCCGCTTGCATCACCACCAGCCAAAGCTTCAACTTCTTCAATAGATACCAAATTGAAATCTCCATTGATGGTATGTTTTAAAGCCGAAGCTGCAACTGCAAACTCTAAAGCCTCACCCTGAGTTACTTTAGTAAGCAAGCCATGGATAATACCACCAGAAAAAGAATCTCCACCACCTACACGGTCAATAATAGGATCAATGTCGTAACGTTTTGATGTATAGAACTCTTCACCATTGTAAATCATTGCTTTCCACCCGTTATGTGTAGCAGAGAATGATTCACGCAAAGTAGAGATAACATATTTAAATCCGAACTCTTTAGCCATTGCAGTAAAAATACCTTTGTATCCTTCTGCATCTGTTTTACCTCCTTCTATATCAGCATCAGGTTTAAATCCTAAACAAAGTTCTGCATCTTCTTCATTTCCAATACATACATCAACATATTGCATCAATGGACGCATAATGGACTGAGCCTTTTCTTTAGTCCAAAGCTTCTTGCGGAAATTAAGGTCTACGGAGACTGTAACACCATGACGCTTAGCTGCCTCACAAGCAAGTTTAGTCAACTCGGCAGCTTTATCAGAAATGGCTGGGGTAATACCTGACCAATGGAACCAGTCTGCTCCTTCCATAATAGCATCAAAGTCAAAGTCACATGGTTCTGCCTCAGATATTGCAGAATTTGCACGGTCGTATATAACTTTACTTGGACGCATAGAAGCTCCAGTTTCAAGATAATATATACCTATACGGTCACCACCACGAGCTATATAGTCAGTTCTGACACCATATTTACGAAGTGCATTTACTGCTGATTGCCCTATTTCGTGTTTGGGAAGTTTAGTAACGAAATAAGCTTCATGTCCGTAGTTTGCGCAACTTACAGCTACATTTGCTTCACCGCCACCATAAACGACATCAAAAGAATCTGATTGAACAAAACGTGTATTGCCTGGAGTGGACAATCTGAGCATTATTTCTCCCAAAGTTACAATTTTCATCGTATAATATTTTATTAATAAACACAATACTAAAAAAAGGAAGGTAGATAATACTTCTTTCACAATAACAAAAGCATTATATACCTTCCCTATGTGAATTACTACTGATCAGCTGGTTTCAATATATCATTCAAGCCTGCGATATACTCTACTACAGTTCCATCATCTTCGGTAACAGTAAGATGTCCGAAACCGGCAGATGAATTAATCTCCTTCTTACCCATGAAGACGAACATACGCTTCTTCTCAACTTCCTTAATCTCTTTTTCTCCTGTTTCAGGATCCAGAATTTCTTCTGTCACTACAAAGACTTCATTAAAAGAGAAAGTAAGATATTTTTCCTTATCAAGATCTATTTCCAACCATTCCGGCAATTGGTCTGGTTGGTCATTAGACTCGTCAAAGAACTCTATTTTATTCATCCACAATGTCTGGAAATCGTTCTGCCATACTATCAGATCAAAAGTTTCACGATAGACAGAAAACTTGCTGATGTTTACCGGTTGATTAGTTTCGGCATCTTTTAATGCATATAGTTCGTAAACCGGAGTATTATCTAATTCAACAGCATGCCAGTCATCATTCTTACACGACCAAAGCAACACAGTCATGCATAAGATTGCCAATGCCTGAAATATTTTATTTTTAGTATTCATAATTAATATTTTTATGGTCTAACTTCAATATATCCGAAGAATATATCATCAAAATAAATTTCTCCAAAGAAATAATTGAACCGTAAACTTAGAATTACACTTTCCATTTCTGCCTTAGAAGTAATAATACCTGTAACTTCTTTCCATATTCCAGACTGTAATGTTTCCCACGGCAGCTTGTTTGTAGGAGTCTCAAGCCATGAAGGATCCTGTTGCCCTGGTTTATCGGAAGGAACAAACCACGCTGTCAAACCTGATCTTACTTCACCTGGAACATAATACTTATATTTAATTGTATAAGTACCTTTACCACCCTTAAATGGCTTAGAAATCAGAGCTCTACTGAATTCTACAGCATCTACACGTAAACATTTAGCACTTGAATTAACCGCATTTTGTAATGGATTATCAACTACAGATGATGGCTGATATTGAGCCGGCAATACATCTGCTTTAACCACCTTCCAGTCTTCATAAGTAGAAGGATACTCAAAACCATCATCCAAGAATGAAGCATATGTTGTAACAACATTAGGTTCTGAAGAAGAAATTGTCAAGTCTGCATCTCCATATAAAGCTTTTCTTAAAGTACCTGTAAGAATCAAATCATCAGTATTATAAATTTTTTCACCCAATGTCAATTTTAACTCATAACGATGAGTATTATTAACCTCTGCTTTATTTATTGCAATTGTACCTGAATTATTATTCCCATTATAGTTATTCCGATAATTTAAAGTTAAAGCACTTACGTCAATAGGCTTATAACCGAACTCTGAGTTTTCAAGGTCAATAGCAATATTCCACTGGTCTATCTGACGGATTTTGTAAGAAACAGGGTCTTGTGTAGGAACTACCTTAATGTTAAGAGGAACCACAACAGATTTAGCCATAGCTGTTGGCTGATATTTATTATTAGGATCGCTTTTTCTCTCAACCGTCAAGTTAAGATTGAGAGGTTTATCAGAAAACTTTTTAAGTTTAAGCTCATAAACATCGGGAAAGTCTGTAAACTCCTGCTCAAAACCGGCAGCATAACATACAAGTTTCCAATAATTTGGCAATCCATAAGAGTCATCTTTTACATAAAGACTCTTTCCGTATTCAAGTTCATACGTCTCATACTCAGGAGCCTCTTCAGTGCCTCCAATCTGTCCCATTTTAATCTCCTGAGTACATTCAGGGTCACTATACATTCTAATAGCAGGAACCAGATTCGGATCATATACACGCACATGAAATGTAGTGTCCATTACATAGACATCGCCTTCCTTTCTTGCATAAGTATATTTCTTCACATAAGTCTGAAGCTCAGCACTCCATTCTGAGTAAGGATATACAACCTGTTTAGAGAATGTATTACGCAATCTAATTGTATGATCACCAGCCTTTGTAAAATATACATGAATTGTCTTTTCATTATTTACATGAGGAATAGATTCATCTACCAGATTATCATATTCTTTCTGACCCCATTGCATCTTACCACTAAGGAATTTAGTTCCATCATCAGAAACAGTCCATTCATGTGATAAATTACCTTGAGACAAATCCATTATACTAATATACTCTTTAAGATTAAGTTGAATCGGAGATATATTCTCAGCTTCAGTACTCATATGCCAAGTACATTCTGCCACATCATTCAATGGTTCAAAATCATCTTCCTTACAGGAGGAAATAATTGATGTAATCACCAAAACTATATATAAAAATTTATTTTTCATCATATCTAGTTATTAATGTCAGGATTAGAAGTTGATTCTATGTTAGGTATAGGCCAATATGCAACACTTGGTCCATAGTTCATTGATGCTTGAATATAATCAGATACTGGTTTAAGATATGTATCAGGATCGTCAGCTCTATAAGGACGCTGTTTACCCCAATTTTGACCAACATACAGACTATTAGGGTCTTCCTTAGTAGGAGCCAAGAAAGTCCCTCTACCTATAAGATATTTCTGTTTTGAAAGCCAGGTGAAGCGTTCTTTTGTAACATTCCATCGACGTAAATCAATAACTCGAATGGCATGCCCTTCCATACAAAGTTCCATAGGTCTTTCAATATACATTAAATGCTGCATAACATCATTAGAATTCAAGTCTCTATCATCATAAGTAGCTTCAGGATATTCACCAAGGTTTTGCTTACCAATAAGAATAATACCAGAACGTTTTCTTACCCTATTAATAAAGTTAATAGCATTTTGAAGATTAGATTCAGATGTACCACCTTTGATAAGACATTCTGCATACATCAAATAGATATCAGCCAAACGAATCAGACGATAATTTATACCCGAAGCCATAGCAGGCTTAAAATCTGCCTCGTCTTTTCGTGAATCCCAGTTTGTAAGTTTTCTGAAATAAGCAGTAATTCCATTATTGAACTTACCTACCTGTTGGGTGGTCTTTTCATAATAGCTTAAATCTTCATCTCCATTAATAGCCAATGAAGCAGATGCTCTTAAAGAATATGCTCTCAAACGATACGGTTTACCATTCTCCCATTTAAATTTTCTTTCATGTTCTGGTTCAGAATATATATCTGAAAGTTTTCCGTAATCAACATTTCCAATTCCATCAACAGGAATCAAACGCTGACGCACACCTACATACTTACCATTTTCATAATGATAGACATAGGTTTTATTATATTTTTTCCCGTTTCTTTCTATCACAGAATTAAAAGTTTGACCTAACTGATCATATATAATATCCTTCTGATTGTTTGGAGCTGTTAGAGGATAATTATCAGATTCCACTTCAATCCAGTTGCGAGGGTCATTTTCATCAACAGCTTCATTTTCGAATTTTTCTACTAGCCACAAAGAAGGAGATGTATTAATCCAAGATGTGCTTGAACCACAAACATTCATGCCCCATATATTGTACAATGTAGCATCCGACCAAGGTCCATACTGTGTATTATACTGAGTTGAATATGAAACTTCCAAAATAGACTCTGAGTTAAATTCATTAACGGCGGTAAAATTATCCATAATATTATCAACAAGAGTGAACGGACCGTTATTAATTATATCAGAAAAATACTCTGCAGCCTTATCGTAGTCACCGTCATACAAATAACTTTTACCAAGTACAGCTTTTGCTGCCCAAGAAGTAGCACGTCCTTTATCGGCCTCCTTCCACTCACCATTTAGTCCTAAATCTAGCGCTTTCTGCAAATCTGCTCTATAATATTTCTTCACTTCATCACTTGGAGTACACTTTTTATAATAGTCATCTTCTTCTTCAGGTACATAATCAATATATGGTACATTTCCATTATTGAAAGATGTATTAAGATAAAAAAAGAATACACCACGGAAGAAATATGCCTGAGCCTCAATCTGAGTGAGTTTTACCAATTGAACTTCATCTGTCAGAATAGTTCGTACCTTTTCTACTCCTTCTATAACTTGATTACAACGGAAAACACCAGTGTAAAGAGCAGCCCATTTATTTCTCAAAGTTTGGTATGAATCATTAAAATTTTGAAGATAAGCAGCATTTACAAGATTAATTCTGTTTTTATTTGCTTCAACCGCTAAATCACTTCTCAGATTTTCATCCATTGGTTGATAAATATTTGTGTTTTTAAAAGCATTATAAATGGCTGCCAACCCATTTTCACAATCTCCTAAGTCTTTGTAGAATTTCTGAGTAGTTAATTGATGCTCATTTTCCTGAGTTAAGAAATCATCACAAGATGTAAATCCAAGGCCAGACATCAATAAACTAAAAGTTAATATCTTATATTTTAAGTTCATATTTTTTTATTTTAATAGATTAGAAATTAAGCTGGAATCCTCCTCGCATTTGTATACTGATAGGATATGTTCCAAAGTCAAGACCACGTCTTGACAAACCATTACTACCAACTTCAGGATCATAACCGTCATACTTGGTCAATGTAAGAAGGTTATCTGCTGCAATATAAAAACGGCATTTACCAAGCCTAAGTTTTGAAACGACTTTCTTTGGTAAAGAATAACCTAACATAATATTTTTCAACCTCACAAAAGAACCATCCTCAACCCACATATCTGTATGAGCACGATAATTGTTATGTTGTTCATTACGATAAGAAGGTATTGTTGAAGTATTATTTGTAGGAGTCCACATATATATAAGATCTTTACTCGTCTTCTTCTGATAAGAATATATCTTAGTAGCATTGATAATATCATTTCCTACAGAAGCATACCAGTTCATAGAAAAGTCAAATCCCTTATAATCTGCTGCAAAATTCAATCCAAGTTCAAAATCAGGCATACCACTTCCTGCATAAACCCTATCATCATCATTAAGAATGCCATCTTTATTTGTATCTACATACATAAGATCTCCCATACGAGCACTTGATACAAGTTTCTGATACTCTGCAAGTTTTTGTTCCGTATTTATAACTCCGTTTGTAGGCATAACAAAGAAAGCACCAGCCTCATATCCTTCCTTTATAGCAGTAACATAATCACTTCCACTATAAATAGGTTTTCCTTCTGAGAAGAAATAAAGAGAGTTCTTACCGGCCATTGAGGTTATCTCATTCTTATTTTTTGTAAATGTTCCTGTCAAGCTATAATTTACCCCATGAATTTTATTTCTATGAGTGAGTGATAGTTCAACTCCCTTATTCTCCATATTACCGGCATTCAATGTAACAGTGGAATTCTGTCCTCCACCACTAGAAGGAGGCACAACCATCGGAAATAGCATATTCTTTTTATTACTTTTATAGACATCAAGACCCAAAATTAACTTATTGTTCATGAAAGCCAAATCAATACCAGCATTGAGCTGCTGCGTTGTCTCCCATTTCACATTCGGATTTGCAAAACCCAACTGAGTAAGACCATTTACTAAAGTTTCTTTAGCTCCTGTTCCAAAAGCATAATCATAATTTTTATAGATAGCTGGAGCATAAGAATAATCAGCAAAATTCTGATTACCTGTTGTACCATAACTTAATCTTAATTTAAAAGAATTAACCATCCATCTTAGTCTATCCCAAAATCGTTCTTCAGAAATATTCCATCCTAAAGATAATGAAGGGAACATACCCCAACGGTTTTCTTTAGAGAACTTTGAAGATCCATCTCGACGAACACTAACACTAACCATGTATTTATCAGCATAAGAATACTGTAGACGGGCCAATATACCAATAAGTGTGCTTGTTCTATCCTGCCCCCATTGACCATCACCAGTTCCTACAGACATATCAGACGAGCCTGCATTCAGATTTGGTATTTCATTTGTATATAAGTCCATTATACTTGCAAAAAACATCTCGTATGTATATTTTTCCATACTGAAAACACCAGTAAACTTAAAATCATGTTTCTTGATTTTCCTATTATAGTTTACCATAGATTCCCAAGTCATACTAGTATTCTTAGAATGGGTATCTTTTATCTGCGATCGATAGTTTGAACTAACGACTCTTTCGCCATCTTGGTTATACACTTCAAACTCAGGACGTGTCATAACCATCTTCTGGTTAAGATAACCGAAACTCAAACGTGTAGAAACACTCAATCCAGGTAATATACCGTAAGCAATATAAAAATTCCCATTAAATGACTCTGTATTTTTATCATTTCTTTCTTTTAATCGACCTAAAGTATAACTTATACCTTGAATTTCACCTGGATCACCTGCTGTATTGAATATATCTAGATTAGGATCAACTGGAGAACGTAAAGGAGAATAGTCGTATGCATCATTTAATAAAGCCCAAGCAGGAGAAAGCTGGTCTTCTATTTGCATTGCAAGATTTGCATTAATATTCCATTTTCCTCTTTTAAAATTTGTATTAGAACGGATATTATAACGTTTATAGTCTGAATTGATTAATACACCTTCCTGATCAAAATAGTTAACAGTCATATTATAAGTCAGATTTTTCTGTCCACCACTAAAATTGGCTGAATAATTTTGTATTGGTGCGTTATTATTTATTATACAATCATAAAGCCGAGTATTATTAAAGAAATTAACAGGATAATTTTTCAAACTTGACCAAGCCAAATCATCTGTATTCTTAGTTTCAGCCATACGGTTAGCCATGACAGTTACAAAAGTTTCTTCATTAGCATCTAGAAGATGAACTTTTGATGTTATATGTTGAAAACCATAATATCCATCAAGAGCAACTTTCATTTCACCCTCCTTACCTTTCTTGGTTGTAATTAGTATAACACCTGAAGCACCACGTGTTCCGTAAATAGCAGCAGAAGCAGCATCCTTAAGAATATCAATACTAGCAATTTCATTATTACTCAAACCAGGGTCACCTTCAAAGGGAACACCATCAACGACATAAAGAGGAGCACTAGAACCTGAAATTGAACTAATACCACGAATCTGTATATTAGATTTCGCTCCAGGTTCACCAGAACTAGCTTGAACATTGACTCCAGCCACCATGCCTTGCAATGCGGTTCCCAAATCTGATGTACTGATCTTTGTAATTTCTTCAGAATTTACACGTGCTACTGCACCTGTAACTTCTTTTTTACGCATTGAGCCATAACCTACAACAACCACTTCGTCCAACACTTTTGTGTCTTCCTGAAGTTTAATGTTATAGAATTTTCCATTCTTGATTGCAGCCTTTACAGTTTTATAACCAACAAAACTGAACACCAAGTTTCCTTTTTCCGGTACCCCCTGCAGAACGAAATTACCATCAATATCGGTAATAGTACCGAGAGAATTTCCTTCAACCTGAACTGCTGCACCTATAACTTCGAGATTATTGGCGGCATCAATCACTTTTCCTTTGACTGTTATCTTCTGTGAATACATAGATAATGTATAGAAGATAAGCATCACGAACAACATGTACCTGCTATGGTACCTTTTTTCCTGATTTCTCATTTGTAAAAAATTTAATTTAGCAATAGGTTATGAAATTTCTTTTATAACTGCCGCTAAATTATTTATTTAAAACGGGACCGAAGGGGAGAATTATATATTTAAAAAGGGGGTAAAATTTTACCCCCACTTATATTAAGAATCCAAATC
>OGPS01001791.1_pt1 | contig 14777 bp, 12 predicted proteins | sample 1552931 | NCBI WGS metagenome assembly OGPS01 (sample SAMEA2580252, study PRJEB22360) | human gut metagenome | biome: human gut; feature: human-associated habitat; material: faeces | place: Denmark | collected 2008/2010 | reverse complement strand
AGAGGGAAGGAAACGAAAGTAGGTCAGAAAACTTTCGTTTCCCGACCTACTCGATTACGCTTAGAAGGGTCATTGACTTTTTGAAAGTCTATCTCCAAAAGTAGTTGATTTGATTACGTAACAGGCTTTTTTACCTTACAACTGCCTTTTTGGTGGTTTGACCTATCTTTATAATGTAGCTCCCGCTCGGAACTTGGATGTACTGGCTATTTCCTGATGTCTGGAACGAGGCCACGGATATACCACTGGCGGTCCACACGTCCACCTGCGAGCCCGCTGGAGCGTTGACGCACAATGCGCCCTGCAAGCCTAGGATCTCACACTCTGTATCCTGAAGGATCTCCTCAACGCCAGTTGACAAGACAAGCATGGTGTTCGACTTGGCATATTCAACGCCATCAACACATACAGAAACATTAAAACGATCACCAACGATTACATTTTCGACATGATAGGTGCATTGCTCTAAGTCACTCGCAATGACATTGTCATTCTTGTAAACACGATAAGTCACGATGGGTTCACCACTTGCTGGAATATAGTCGATATCATCAATCATGATACCGAAGCAATCGAAACTGCGATAGCGTATGGCAAAGTATTTGGAGTCCTGCGGAAGGGTAAACGAACATTGCTGCCATGCCATGTCATGTCTGATTTCTGTATCGTCTCCAAGAGTGTGAAGTCTGCGATATCGTCCGTCTTATTAGAAACGAGAACCTCTACAATTTCTGGCACATATTTTTCGTTAAGAATATTCAGGAAGAATGACATGTCGGTTCCACCTTTAACTGCTGGAGAAATTAGCCAATCGTCAGCCTTGGTCGCTTCGTCGTCTGGACACAATGCTAATAGGCATTGCTCCCCCCCATGTGGTCTATAGCTTTCCATGGTAATGTTGGCCAGCTCGTAGTTGAGTACCTGAAAGGCTTTAGCATATCCCTGATGTGGAATCTTAAAACCAGTCAGAGTATAAGTATTCTTCTTGTCCATGTCCACGTTTTTGAATTCTGCCAACTTGGGTCCATAATAAAAAGGAGTACATTTCTCAAAGCCCTGAACGCCGACGAGCTTCCCAACGCTGGACCAAGAAAGATTCATGCCGCCACCAGATTCGTCTAACTTTCCTGAGAGATCTGTGATAACCGGTTTTTCTCCTTTCAAAACTGTCGCTTGGATTTCCAAACTATTATTCGTGAGTACATCGTCTGGTTGTAAAATCTCAAATTTTACTTGTATGTCTCCTAGCAGATCGGTCGTAGCATCAAATTCGTATTCGAAACTGATGACTTGATTCGGAGCAATATCAAGTGGCGTATCTTGGCTCACAACATCAAAGGATGATACTTCCACACCTCGTGCAAAGAGACTGAAGCGCGCTTTGCTTAACTGTGCTTGCTGCGTGCCAAAGTTTTCAACTGTAGCTTTGTAATGAACTTTCTCACCTATCGATGTCTCTAGGTTCCCATCAAGCATCGTAACAGCCAGATCATGTGGTGTCTCTGGACGAATTAGATACTTGTCTATCAGCAAGTATTCGTCTTCGCTCTCGCCTGGATAGTTAGCCGTGAGATACCAGCCTACCCATTTTTCACCATCAAAATCTGAAGGCAGGGCAAATGAAACTTTCTTCCACCCCTTTCCCATCGTGGCGTCAATCGTTCCCAAGAGAGTCTCCTGGATGCCAAAAGCATATGCGTACACTTGAGTCTTGGGCATCAGATCATGGAAATATGCTTCTATTTCAATATTTACCTGTGTCTGTCCTTCCATGGAAAATTTAGGAAGAGAAAGCTTTGCGCGACTTTTGCCGTAATGTGTGATGTAGCCCACCATGGCTCTACCACTTTCATTTGCCGCCTCCTTCAAAACGTCTGCAGGATCCATGAAGCCCCAGGTAGCATTTGAATTCTCATCAATCTCTTCGGGAGCTACAGGCTTGAAATTAAACTGCTTATTCCTTAAATACTCAACGATTGGAAGTGTGTATGGTGTCCCGATCATTCCTGAGACCCCAACGACCTCTTTATTCTCCCCCATACTGCTTGACGCTGTGATGCCTAGATTCGCAATCTGAAGGGCCTCGCCTACAGGAAGAGTGTAATTGTAGGATGTAGCATTGCCTACGTCAACAAAGTCTACCCATGTCCCCATGCCAGCCTCTTCTTTGTATTTCTTCACCTTGTAGGTCACTTCGGCAGGGTCTACATATCCTCCATTGAGTCCCACTGTGTTTTTCTGCCAAGACAGCTGCAACGTCATATTGTCCTTACTTACTGAGGTAGACACTTCTGGTACAGATGGAATATCCTTTCCCGTAAACAGTTTCTTAGTGACGGAAAGTCCTTCTCCGTCGGCATTGGCTACTGTTACCGAAATTTCGTTGTAGCCCTGCTCAGTCTTTATTGTGGCACTCTGCTCGGTTCCAGGTAACCCAGTTACTGTAATCTTAGCCGTTCCACATGTTAGAACGGCTGTAAGTGGCTTGTCTGCAGCAAGAGGGGAAAATGCTGCAGTCTGTTGTGGCATTGTAAAGCTGACAATAGCCTCTGTCTGTCCTAGCTCTGCTGCTTTTACCACAACATTTTCGGGACAGGCTGGAACACCGATACTCTTGTCTGTTTCCTCTACACCAAGATTGCGCACATATAGCCTCCAGCCATTTCGGGGCGATGTGGCTCTTACTGCCACATAGTACAATCCTGGTTCCTCAGCATGAAAATAAGCTTTGTAGCTGGCATATTGTAGCTCTCCATAGATCATACCCGATGAGAAAATCAGTTTAAGGTCTTTCGGATCTGGTGTCCGACCGACATACATTTCAAACGACTCTCCGTAGGTCGCATTGCTCGGAGATGCCTCGATGGAGAACATATAAAGATGGCTTGTTTCTGTAATCTTCACTGCTGGAAGAATCACATAGTCATCTGCATCTTGCTTGGTGGAGTAGCGATACATTAAGGCTTTTTTCTTGGCCTCGAACTGCCAGGTACGTTCGTCGTGATTGTTGTCTACGATCTTGAAGTTTGCAAAGTCTTTTTTCGTAGGTGCAAAAACGAAGGGGACGTTTACCGAACTGTCGGCATTAAGGGTTACAGTACCTAGCTGCTGTGTCTCAGAGGTGGAAAGATTCAGCTGCTTAGACGCTCTTGAGGATGGCTCTTCTTGGTGCAAAGGCGTAGCCATTGTTTGCAATCGCTTGTTGACTTGCTCGTCCAAATGCTTTTGGCTGCTCCCGGAGGTATCGCACCATCCTCTGGAAAAAAGACAAAGCAATAGCGTTAATAGGAGTAATGCTCTTTTCATAGTCTTGTTGTTTAGGTATGTTATATCAATTAATCCAGTTCGCGCATGTGATAGCTTTTATGTTTCTCTATGGTACGAACGCAAAAGAGCTACAACAAAAACTATCGATTAGGGAGCCTGAGAAAATTTGTGGAACCCTACAGTGCGAAGATACAAAACTTTCCTATATAGCCATCTCTTTCTGTAACAGCGTCATACTGCATACATTCTATGCCTTTAATACAATTCAGGCTACTCGATCACGACGATGAGGGTCGCGAGCGTGGGGCAGTTGTCATAGACAAACTTAGCGTGCGAACTGGCGTTGCGAACGCACATATGGGAGCGGGGGATCGTGCCGAGCGATGGACTGTACTCGACGATCTTACCCTTGGGATTGTTTACGGGGACACCATGTATATAGGCACCGCAAGTGAAGCGACTAGCCCATGGAGCAAAGCCGGCTATGCGACTAGACCCGTCACTGGTGTAAAACATCTTAGGCTTCTTCTGCTGCAGGAGGAAGATCCCTAGGGGTGTCTCCTTGGCATGGGGAGGCTTGTGGCGACCCGTCGTGGCGGGGTTGATGCTACGCACGAGGTAGTGTGCTGGCGACTGACGCTCCAGCACGATGATGTGCTGCTGCCCTCGATCTATGACAACAACATGCGAAAAGGTGACGTCAGGCTCCAGTAGCTGTACGTAGCGACGTGGCACATACCACTCCGCCTCGGGAGACTCGACTCGGCCTTGCCAGAACTTACTGCCTAAGGTATCTGTCATCGCTATGAGCGTCCCATCGCGACCATAAAGCTCGGGCTTGAGCGTGTCTGTGGGTGCGTAGAGTGGCACCGACTGATAGCGCTCCACTCCGAGCGAGTCGGAGACTAACTTATAGCTGTCGCGAGACCACGATTTGGTGAGTGGAGCTTCACCGTTTGCGTTCTTATAGTTTTGCAGTACGCCCCACTGATGTGGTTCTGCTTGTAGCTGCTCTATGCGGAGGAGCTGCTCTCGTATCTTATCCCACTGTATGGTGCGCGTCTCCTCCTTATATTCGTAGGAGTCTTCGAGCGTATACTTGTCAAAGGAGAGCTCTCGGTCGATGACAATCTGCTCAGCTGTGAGCTCAGCTTGAGGCTCAGCCACAACGGTGTCTGCAGCCACGATCGTATCCATAGGGGTCACCTCAGCACTGCTGTCAGTGGAGGGCTGACAAGCGAAGAACAGGGTAAAAGCAAGTGGTAAGAAGGTCATAAGGTTTTTCATAAGAGTGGTAAGTTACTGGGAGCTGTCGACTCCTTTGAGCTGTGGCAAATGCCAGTGATAGTGCGCTGCTAGGATGCGTATCAGGATGACCATGCCAGCTGATATGAGCTGTGCGTAGATCGTATCTATAGGCACAAAGCGAAGCATCAGTGTGTAGATGACACCTCCAGCGATGCAGGCCAAGGCGTAGATGTCTTGGCGACAGATGAGTGGTGTCTCGTTGAGGATAATGTCTCGCAGTAACCCTCCGAAGGAGCCAGTTACCGTACCCATGATGACCGCTACCCAACTGGGGAAACCCATGGCCAGCGTCTTGTCCACGCCCACCACCATAAAGAGTCCCAGTCCGATAGCGTCAAAAACAAAGACCGTCGGAGCTGTGCGGATCAGGATCTTTCTGAAGATATATACGTAGAGTAGCGCCACAAAGGTGATAATTAGGTAGGAGGGCTGTAACATCCAGAAAGGGGCCGTGCCGAGAAATAAGTCTCGTAGCGTACCCCCGCCCACAGCGGTCGTGACTCCCAGCACATAAGCCCCGAACCAGTCCATCTGCTTGGTCGATGCTAGACGTATGCCAGAGATAGCGAAGGCGAAGGTCCCGATGAAGTCTAGGATCCTCGTCACTGTAACCTCTGACCACACAAAAGCTGAGAGGTCGTAGCCTAATATCTGATCCAACATCTATCCTCTAATGCTTAGCTCTAGAGGAGAGTAGCGAGCGCACATTGTCTATCAGCAGACGTACCGCAACGGAGTTAAACCCTCCTTCGGGAATGATCAAATCTGCGTAGCGTCGTGAGGGCTCGACAAACTGCTGGTGCATCGGCTTGACCGTCGTGAGGTATTGTTCGATGACTGAGTCTACACTGCGTCCCCGCTCCTTGACGTCGCGCTGTATGCGACGCGCCAGGCGCACATCGTCGTCCGTCTGCACGTAGATCTTGACATCCATCAGGTCACGTAGCTCCTCATTCTCAAAGATCAAGATCCCGTCGATGATCAGCACACAAGGCGGATCTATGGTGACCGTCTCGGGGATGCGGTTGTGATTGACAAAGGAGTAGACGGGACGCTCCACGCTGTGACCCTCGCAAAGCTGGCTAATCTGCTCGCACATCAGCTTCGTGTCAAAGGCTTCGGGGTGGTCGTAGTTGAGCTTAGCACGCTGCTCCAGAGGCAGCTCATCGTGCGCCTTGTAATAGTAGTCGTGACTGAGGACTACGACATCCTCATCGACAAAGGTCTCTTGCAGCCGGCGCACCAGGGTACTCTTGCCCGAGGCGGTTCCGCCCGCTACGCCTATGATAATCGGTTTGTGCTTCATAGCTTCAGCGAAATAGTCTTATGCGTTTACTATAAATAGGTATCTCCGCTCAGCGCAACGCTCCATAGTCTCTAGCAAAGAGTCGTACGAAGCCCCCGCGAGCGAGAGCTTTAGATGAGTTCCCTCAGGGAAGGCGTCTAGATCTGTGACTAGCTCAGCGAGCGTTAGCGACACCGTATGCGGTGCGGGTAGCGAAACATGCGTCTTGCGACGACAAAGCGCCAAGCGACGTTGTAGGTTGATGGTGGCAAGTACCAGCGGTGTGGTCACGTGTCGGCTCCACCAGCTCTCCCCTTGATGCTTGAGATAGAAGAGGCGCATCGCTCCGTAGAAGTTCTCCTCGTAGCGCACCTTGTCGACCGCCTGCTCCGACTCGCCCTTGTAGTGTAGCACTGGCGTGGGGAGGTAGTAGTTGTGGTAGCCCGCCCGCTCTATCGTGTAGCAGAGATCTATGTCTTCGCCATACATGAAGTAGCGCTCATCCAGTCTGCCCACTGCTTGATATAGTGCCCGCCGCATCATCAAAAAAGCGCCCGTCAACACCGGCACCTGCTGCACCTCATCAGGCGAGAGATGCCCCTGGTAGTAGCCATTGAGCCACGCGGAGTGAGGCGCCAAGCGGTAGAGACGTGTGAAGCGGCAGAAGCTATGCCACAGTGTAGGCACGCCCCGCTTGCACTCGGGATGCATCGCCCCAGACTGGTTGATGAGGCGAGGACCCACGGCACCCGCTTCGGGATGGGTACGGAGGAAAGTCAAGCAGTAGGCGAGCGTCGACTCGCCCACAAGCGTATCGGGATTGAGTAGCAGGAGATAGTCGCCACGCGCCTCAGCAATCGCTTGGTTATTGCCACGGGCAAAGCCCAAATTCGTCGCACTCTCCAACAGCTTGACCCTAGGCTCCGCGCCAAAGGCTGTGCGAAGGCGCTCCATCGAGTCATCGCCAGAAGCATTGTCCAGCACGATCACCTCTATCTCTCCGTCCAGCCGACGACCGCTAGCCAGTACCGAGCGGACCGCCTCGATGGTCAGCTGCGGCACCTTGTAGTTGACTAGGACGACCGAGAGGAGCATAGGGCTTCCCTTTTTGTGCTAGGCAGAGACCGTGATGAGGTAGTAGTTCTTCTTACCTCGCTGTACGATCAGATACTTGCCAGCGATCAGGTCGTTGGTGGTGACCACACAATCTTGGTCAGCGACCTTCTCCTTGTTGAGGCTAATGCCATTAGAAGCGATCAACTTGCGCAGTTCGCCCTTGGACTTAAAGATCGGAGCATGCTCCACCAGCAGGTCTAGCAGCTTCACACCATCTGCCTGCTCTAGGAGTGTCCGTGCGACGTTGTAGTTCGGTACGCCCGCCATCACCTCCTTGAGTAGCTCCTCAGACATCTGACGCAGCTGGTCGTGCGTGTTATTGCCAAAGAGTATCTGCCCAGCCGACATGCTCTGCTCGTAGTCCTCACGCCCGTGTACCATGACCGTGAGCTGCTCTGCGAGCGTATGCTGGAGGAGGCGCTCATGCGGTGCCTGACGATGACGCTCTATGAGCGAGTCGATCTCCTCTAGTGGAATGCTGGTAAAGATCTTGACAAAGCGCTCGGCATCCTCGTCCGAGACGTTGAGCCAGAACTGACAGAATGTGTAGGGCGACGTGTAGCGACGATCTAGCCAGACATTGCCCTGCTCTGTCTTGCCAAACTTCGTGCCGTCAGCCTTTTTAATCAGCGGACAGGTCACGCCAAAGGCTTCACCGCCCTCGATGCGACGTATCAGCTCCGTACCAGTCGTGATATTGCCCCACTGATCGGAACCGCCCATCTGCACACGGCAGCCGTACTCGCGGTAGAGGTGCAGGTAGTCGTAGCCCTGGAGGAGTTGGTAGGAGAACTCGGTGAAGGAGAGTCCCGCCTCGGCATTCGCCTCGAGGCGACGCTTGACGCTATCCTTCGCCATCATATAGTTCACCGTGATATGCTTACCGATGTCTCGGATGAAGTTGAGGAAGCTGTAATCCTTCATCCAGTCGTAGTTGTTGAGGAGCAGCGCCTTATTGGGAGCATCGGACTCAAAGTCGAGGAAGTGCCCCAGCTGCCGACCGATGCACTCCTGATTGTGTCGGAGCGTATCCATATCTAGTAGGTTGCGCTCTTGGGACTTCATCGAGGGGTCGCCGATCATGCCAGTAGCTCCACCCAGTAGAGCGATAGGTCTGTGTCCAGCACGCTGTAGGTGTCGTAGCATCATCACGCCGACGAGGTGACCGATATGGAGCGAGTCAGCTGTTGGGTCAAAGCCCACGTAGGCAGTCGTCAGATGCTCTGTAAGTTGCTCTTCGGTGCCTGGCATGATATTATGAATCATTCCACGCGCCTTCAGTTCGCTAATCAATGAGGAGTGGCTCATAGTTATTGTCTTGTATTACTTAGATTACAAAGGTACGAATAAATGATCATGAGCGAGCTCTATCCTAAGTTTTAGTGCAAAAACAGAAATTAGCCGTCAGCCCTGGCCACTCCAACAGGGCTGACGCATTATACCCTGTATCCAAGGAGCTATCCCTGACGCCAACCGAGGAATAGATGGATTAAGTCTCGTCACATAGCGCTATGGACTTACACTATTGATACTCCCACATCTCCATTGAGGTCAATTCCTCGGAGCAAAAGTCCAAATAGCTCGGAGGAAATCGACCAATTCTTCGGAAGAAATTTCTCTTTCTTCCGAGGAATGAAAAAATTCTTCCGAAGAATCAACTCATACTTCGGAAGAATTTTTCATTTGCTCACTGGATAATCCTAGATCTTCCACGGAGGATTGTTCTATTTCCTCCATTTCCCGAGATCCTTCATTAAGGCGTAGGTAAACCTACCCCGTATAATGCGTCAGCCCTGACCCCATCAACGTCTCAGCTTGTGGGATGAAATATTATTTGTACCTTTGCAGGCAGAAATTCATCGTCGTACTCATGGAAGCCCCATAGAGGTGGAGCGTTGGGTGGCGAGGATGATATGAATGTCTCACAAATAACCTCATAAACAAATGTACCTAGACAGTACCAAGAAGCAGGAGATCTTCGCACAGTACGGAGCCTCTGCACAGGACACAGGAAGTGTCGAGAGCCAGGTAGCTCTCTTTACCTATCGTATTCAGCACCTCACGGAGCACCTCAAGGAGAATAAGAAGGACTTCTCTACCTCACGTAGCCTGAAGATGCTCGTAGGTAAGCGTCGTCGTCTACTAGACTACCTTGCTAAGAAGGATATCGAGCGCTACCGTAAGCTCATCGCCGACTTAGGCATCCGTCACACGACGAAGTTCTAAGCAGCGTATCCTGCCGAAAGCCAAGCGTATCCTGCCGAAAGCCAGAAGGGACTGTTTGGAAAATAATTTCTCCGAGGCTATTGCAGGTTCAAAAAGTTTTCGTACCTTTGTACTCACAAATCGGGAAGGACACCCGCTAGCACCTCTTGCTGGTTAGGAAAAGTCGGGTGTCCGATATGCGGAAGTAGCTCAGTTGGTAGAGCACAACCTTGCCAAGGTTGGGGTCGCGGGTTCGAGTCCCGTCTTCCGCTCTTCGATACAAAAGATATTGGTTTAGAGTAAGAACGGATAAGCGTAGTGAGCTGTACAGCTCCTACGCTTATCTTGTTTTATTAAGGTTCGTCAGGGGCAGCCTAGTCAAGCTCCACTTAGCAACTCTAGAGAATTCCGTCTTTGACTGAGAAGATGTACATTTGTAAGCAGAGTGGGGCGGATCGGAGAACGCAGATATCCTCGACACCCTCGGATCCTTCAGATACCTTCCGATCATTTCGACACGCTCTAACTTCTAACATCTAATCTCTTACCTCTATCCACTATGCACGAATTGATTTGTCCGAATTGTCATCAGCCGTTTAGTATCGATGAGCGTGGCTATGCGCAGCTGTTAGAGCAGGTGCGTGGCGAGGCTTTTGACAAGGCGCTTGCTGAGCGGGTAGCGCTTGTAGAGGAGCAGAGCCGACAGGCGCGGCAGCTCGCAGTGGCGCAGGCTGAGGCGACGCTTAAGGAGCAGCTGTCACAACGAGACACTCAGCTGGTACAGCTCCAGAGTAGACTAGACGCTATGGGCGAAAAGAGCCAAGCGGATCTGCAATTGGCTCTAGCCAACAAAGAGCAGACGATTACCGAGCTGCACGCTCAGATAGCTCAGCAGGAGAGTCTGAGAGACAATGAGCGCCTGAAGGTGCAGGCCGAGAGCCAGAAAGCGCTACAAGCTAAGGAGCAAGAGATTACTGCACTGCGCTCTCAGGTGGAGCTGCAGAGCAAGGAGGCTCAGCTAGAGGTCAAGCAGCTGCAAGAGCAGCATGAGCTGGAGAAGAAGATGCTGGAGCGAGAGGTAGACTTTTACAAAGACCTCAAAACTCGCATGTCCACTAAGATGCTGGGCGAGACGCTGGAGCAGCACTGCGCCTTGGAGTTTGAGCAGAAGCTGAGGGCGTTTTACCCCAATGCTTACTTTGAGAAGGACAATGATGTGGTCGGTGGCACTAAGGGGGACTTCGTCTTTCGTGACTATGCGGAGGATGGTACGCTAGAGTACATCTCCATCATGTTTGAGATGAAAAACGAGTCTGACACGACCTCCACGAAGCATCGCAACGAAGACTTTCTTAAGAAGCTCGACGAGGATCGGCGCAAGAAGGGCTGCGAGTACGCCGTCCTCGTGTCACTCTTAGAGCCAGACAACGAGCTCTACAACGGTGGCATCGTTGATAAGTCACATCGCTACGAAAAGATGTATGTGATCCGTCCTCAATTCTTCGTGCCGCTGATCACGCTCCTCGTCTCTACCTCACGCAAGAGCCTCGACATACGCAAGCAGCTCTTCGAGGCGCAGCAGCAGTCCATCGATATCACACACTTCGAGGAGGATATAGAGGAGTTCAAGGACAAGTTCGGGCGCAACTTTCGCCTAGCGAGTGAGAAGTTTCAGAAGGCGATCGAGGAGATCGACAACTCGATCAAGCATTTGCAGAAGATTAAGGACAATCTTATCGGTAGCGAAAACAACCTCCGTCTAGCCAACGACAAGGCCGAGGGGCTGACCATTCGCAAGCTCACTTACAAGAACCCGACCATGCAGGCGAAGTTTAAGGAGCTCAAAGCGCAGCGCGCACTGGAACAGCCGTCAGAGGACTGACCCCGTTAAGCTAGCGGCGGAAGGTCGGGACGTGTGAGGTAGTCAGCGACGACCACTGGGTAGTAGGTGTGCTCCAGACGATGGATGCGCTCAGCGAGCGTCTCAACCGCGTCGTCGGGATGAACCGCTAGGCGCACCTCGCAGAGCGTCGATCCGCGATCGTACTCGCCATCGATCAGGTGTATCGTGATGCCGCTCACCGTACAGCGCTCCTCTAGGACACGCTTATGAACGCGATCGCCATACATCCCCTTGCCGCCATAGTCGGGCAGCAGTCCCGGGTGAATGTTGAGGATGCGCCGCGGGAAAGCTTGTAGCAGGCTCTCTGGCACCAAGCCGAGGAAGCCCGCGAGGACGATAGCAGTCACATGATACTGCTCCCGAAGTTGCTTGGCAAATGCAGCCTCACGCATCTCCTTGCGCGGGAAGATGAGGTGCGGTATACCTAGTCGCTCAGCACGCTTGAGGACTCCTGCGCTGGGATTATCGGTTGCTATGAGTGCGACCGAAATGTTGTCTATATGAGTCAGGTGGTGGACAAGAGCCTCCGCATTTGTTCCATTGCCTGAGGCGAAGATAGCTATGGTTTCCATTTTTATTCGTACATTTGTTGCACATAAGGGGTGTATGTGTGCAAAATGCGGTGGCATTCACACGCTCTTACTCCTCTTATGTACAAAGGTACAGCTAAATCTGCGGACACGACATGCCTCAGTGCGCATAGGTCTGCGAGTATGCTTTACCGACCCAGTATGACTAATCAATTATTCATCAAATAACCTATTAAGCAATGAACGCAGAAGTAGAAAGCAAGGTCAAAGACCTAATAGCAGACAAGCTCAACGTTGAGCTCTCAGAGGTAACGAATGAGGCAAACTTCACCACAGATCTTGGTGCTGACTCTCTCGACACGGTCGAGCTGATGATGGCCTTCGAGAAGGAGTTTGATATGACCATCCCCGACGAGGAGGCTGAGGGTATCAAGACCGTTGGCGACGCTATCACCTACATCGAGAAGCAGCTCGCATAAGTCCCTAGAGGAGTAGACATAGCGCTCTCCTCACATACGATGCAAAGGTATAGTCGCACGGCTGTGCAACCGTCTATATCCTTTGTAACACATACAGAGCCCGAGGGCAAGTCTCAGATCTCCCAGCGTGGGTGCTGGGCTTGCCCTCGTGTACTTCCCAATATTCAGTTTACACCGCTAGAACCTGTTGCTCATAGCAGCAGACTCCTCATATCCCCGACGCTTGACTTTGATATAGCCTATGCAATTTAACAGAGTAGTCGTGACTGGCCTAGGTGCCATCACCCCCATTGGCAATGACGCTCCTACCACTTGGCAAAACTTGCTAGCAGGTAAGAGTGGAGCAGCTCCCATCACACAGTTTGATGCCTCCAAGTTCAAGACCCAGTTCGCCTGTGAGGTCAAGGGCTTTGATCCTAACGAGCACTTTGACCGCAAGGAGGTACGCCGCTATGACCGATACACTCAGCTCGCCCTTGTAGCGACAAAAGAGGCAATCGCAGACTCAGCGGTAGACCTGGAGCATGTGGACAAGAACGAAGTCGGCGTCATCATCAGCGCAGGTATCGGAGGACTAGAGACCTTCCAGGAGGAGATCATGCAGTATGATCCCGAGCGGGGACCCCGCTTCAACCCCTTCTTCATTCCGAAGATGATCTCCGACATCGCAGCTGGGCTCGTATCGATCGAGTACGGCTTCCACGGTCCCAACTACAGTGTCGCCTCGGCTTGTGCCTCCTCGACGAATGCGATCATTGATGCTGCTATCATGATACGCTTAGGCAAGGCAAAGATGATGGTCGCAGGCGGTAGCGAGGCTGCGGTTACGGTCGCTGGTATCGGAGGCTTCAACGCGATGCACGCCCTCTCCACACGCAACGATTCGCCCGAGACCGCCTCTCGTCCCTTCAGTGCAAGCCGTGACGGCTTTGTACTAGGCGAGGGAGCTGCTATCCTCATATTAGAGGAGTATGAGCATGCGGTAGCCCGTGGTGCTAAGATCTATGCAGAGTTTGCCGGCTTCGGACTCTCTGCCGATGCGCATCACCTGACCGCTAGCCACCCTGAGGGACTAGGTGCCAAGCTCGTTATGACCCGCGCCCTAGAGGATGCTGGTATGAAGCCCGAGGATGTAGACTATATCAATGTCCACGGCACCTCGACACCTGTTGGTGATGCCTCAGAGGTCAAAGCGATCCAAAGCGTCTGGGGTGACAAAGCTTACGACCTCAACATCAGCTCCTCAAAGTCTATGACAGGACACCTCCTCGGTGCTACGGGAGCATTAGAAGCAATGGCTATCGTCAAGTCCATCCAGGAAGATGTCGTCACTCCGACCATCAACCATGAGCCAGGCGACGAAGACGATCAGATAGACTACAAGCTCAACTTCACCTTCGACAAAGCGCAGAAGCGCACCGTCAACGTAGCCATGAGCAACACCTTCGGCTTCGGAGGTCACAACGCTTGCGTCATCTTCAAGAAGGTTCAGTAATATACGTCTATCGCGCCGCATAGAGCCCTATGACAACCCATCAGCGACACCCTCTCACACAGGTTTGCACCCGTTCGTTAGAGCAGACAAGTGTGAAGGGGTGTCGCTTTGTATGGTCTCCTAGAGAGCGACTGCTATGAGTTTGATTCGGAGGTCTAGGACTAGGTTGTGGCTTCGCGAGCTAGGTGAGCGCTGGCAGCACTGGTGGAGCCGTTTGCGTGGAGACAACTCGCAGCGCACGCCCAATCTGACCACACTCTTCGATCGGATAGGCATCGTGCCAGTCCGTACAGATCTCTACCTCCTAGCGATGCGTCACCGCTCCTGCTCCATTATCGGAGAGGAGGGTGAGAAGCTCAATAATGAGCGACTTGAGTTTCTCGGCGATGCCGTCCTCGAAGCCTCTATCTGCACCTACCTCTATCACCTCCACCCCACATGGGACGAAGGCGAGCTGAGCAAGTGCAAGAGCTCGCTTGTGAGCCGGCCTGTCAATAACGAAGTGGGCCGACGTCTGCATCTAGAGCGCTATATCGTTATGGTGCCGAGTGCCTTAGATAACTCGGTAGATATCTACGGCAATACCGTAGAGGCACTCATCGGAGCCATCTATCTCGACCAGGGGTACGCTCGGACGCAGGAGTTCGTCCGAGACTTCATCCTTCCCACCTATCGAGATATGCAAGAGCATACGGTGGCGAGCATTCAGAACTATAAGAGCGAATTGATCGAGTGGGTGCAGAAGCATCATCTCTCTCACGAGTTTCGTCTCGAAGAGCATGAGATGGCTCCACACGATCGCTTCGTCTACAGCGTCTGGATCGATGGCAAGCCCGTAGGACGAGGATCTGGCAGTAGCAAGAAGCGCGCACAGCAGGAGGCATCGCGTGCCACCCTTGACTTGCTCCAGCAGGCTTACTCGACGATACAGCGCCGTGGTAGCTAGCCTTAAGCGTTAATCCCGACAGCGGCTCCTTCAGGAGCCTTCCGCTAGACCAAACTGTGAGCTTTTACAGTGGGTCACTTGTCTGATTGTTCAGATTATTCCGAAACTTCCGATGGTAGGCTACTTAACTTGCGAAGCCAAGCTCAGAGATGTGTGCAGGGCTGACGCATTATACCCTGTATCCTAGGAGCTATGCCTGACGCCAACCGATGAATAGATGGATTAAGTCTTGCCACATAGCGC
>OGPS01001783.1_pt1 | contig 14884 bp, 18 predicted proteins | sample 1552931 | NCBI WGS metagenome assembly OGPS01 (sample SAMEA2580252, study PRJEB22360) | human gut metagenome | biome: human gut; feature: human-associated habitat; material: faeces | place: Denmark | collected 2008/2010 | reverse complement strand
CTTCTGGAGTACCGGCGTCACCCCATCGGCCGCGACGGCGGGCTTGTACTGCGCCCCATATGGAATGACCGCCTTGACGGCCTCGTAGTAGGTGCAGAAGGTCCGCTCCTTCAAAAAATGCACCAGCCGCAGCAGCTCCGGCGTCAGACAGGCGGAGGCGGGGGCCACATCGAAGAGGAACTTCAGCTTGGAGCTTTCCGGCTCTTCGTCACAGGCCAGCACCACGCCCATCCGGGCGCGGCTCCCCCGCCCGAAGGGCACCAGCACCATGCTGCCCAGACGGACGGCATCCTGCTGGTCGGGCATGACCGCGTAGGTATACAGTTTATCGAAGTGGAAGGTCGCATTGCTCACGGCGACCCCGACCGTTTTTGGCATTCAGGCAGTTCCTCCGGATGGTTCAGTGTGCGAGGCCCGCGCGCTGGCAGATGACCTGATACAGCTCGTCGGCACAGGCCTCCACCTCATTGTTGACCAGTTTCAGGGTGAAGTTGTCCTGCTCGGCCAGCTCGTTCCGGGCGGTGGCAAGGCGCTCGCGGATGCTGTCCTCGGTCTCGGTGCCGCGGCCCCGCAGACGGCGCTCCAGCTCCTCCACCGACGGCGGCAGCAGGAAGACCGTGGTTGCGCCGGGGAACATCCGGCGGATGTTGGCGGCGCCGTGGACGTCGATGACGAGGACGACCAGCTTGCCCGCCGCCAAGCGCTTGTTCACTTCTTCCTTCAGGGTGCCGTAGTAGTTGCCGTTGTAGAAGTTATACTCCACCACCTCGTCGTTGGCGATGAGCTGCTGGAACTGCTCGGTGGTGCGGTAGTAGTAGTCGATGCCCTCCTGCTCGCCGGGGCGGGGTGCGCGGGTGGTGGCGGAGACGGTCTTCTCGATCTCCGGGTGGGCGGTGCGCAGCGCTTTGACCACGCTGTCCTTTCCGGTACCGGCGGCACCGGATACCACAAACAGATACTTTTCGTTTTCCATATTACTTTTGCTCCTCCTCTGAACCCTTGCCCTCGGCCTGACCGGCGGCGCGGCTGGCCACCGTTTCGGGCTGAAGGGCAGATAGAACGACATGGTCGGAGTCCATGATGAGCACGGCGCGTGTGCTGCGCCCATAGGAAGCGTCGATCAGCATCCCGCGCTCGCGGGCTTCCTTGACCAGACGCTTGACCGGCGCGGAGTCCGGGCTGACGACTGCCACCACGCGCCCCGCGCTGACCAGATTGCCAAAGCCGATGTTGATGAGCTTCATGTCTGCCTCCGATCCGAATGTGTCAAACGGTCACTCAAGGTTCTGGATCTGCTCGCGGATCTTCTCGATCTCCGCCTTCATATCCACCACCACGCGGGTGATATCAAGGTCTTGGCACTTGGAACCGATGGTATTGGTCTCGCGGTTCAGTTCCTGCGTCAGGAAGTCCAGCTTGCGGCCCACCGGCTCGTCCAGCTCCAGAATCGAACGATACTGCGCGATGTGGCTGCGCAGACGAACGGTCTCCTCGTCCACGGCGGTCTTGTCGCCGAAGATGGCAGCCTCGGTCAGGACACGGGCATCGTCGATGTTCCGGTCCTCCAGAATGACCTTGAGCTTTTCGTACAGGCGGTTGGTGTAAGCCTCCACCCGGCCCGCGCTCAGGGCCTCCACCTTGCCCACGCACTCTTCAAGGAAGCACAGGCGGCTTTCGACGTCGGCCTTCATCTTGGCACCCTCCGCCGCGCGCATCTGCACGAACTTTTCCAGTGCCTGTGCGGTGACGGCGGAGACGTCCTCCCACAGCTTTTCCTCGTCCACATCCGCGTGGCGGGGGGCGAGGACGTCCGGGAAACGGGCGATCAGGCTGGCGGTGGTGTCGTTCTTGATGCACAGCTCCTCGGACAGATCCCGCAGGGCCTGCTGGTAGCTGCGGGCCAACTCCTTGTTCACGGTGACGACCGTATCGGCGGCGTCCACGTTCTGCACGGTCAGGCTCAGTTCTACCTTGCCGCGGGTGATCTGCTCGTTCAGCTGCTTTTTCAGGCGGCTGTCCATGTAGCTGCAGGTCCGGGGTATCCGGGACGAATACTCGAAGTACCGGGAGTTGACGCTGCGCAGCTCCACCGTGATCTCACGGCCATTGCGCACCGCAGTGCCCCGGCCAAAACCGGTCATACTCAAAATCATGGTCAATTTCCTCTTCTGACAAAGGTTTTTTGCGGACAAATTTCAGTATATGTATCCGCCTTTGGGCACACCCGCCCATGTTACGATACATATGCTATCATTTTACTCTGATAGCCCCGTTTTTGCAAGCAATGCGGCGAAAAAATCAGCTTTTGCCCCGAAAAAGTCACACATCCGACACAATGCAAAAGGCCCCCCGCAAAACTGCGAGGGGCCGAATGTGCTCTAATTAGACAATGTGGGACTTGTTGGCGTAATCTGCATGATCTGCATCCACGCCCTGCTTCTTAGCGTTGCGCTTTTCGAAGAACTTGGGTGCGACCTGCGGGAACATGGCGTAGGTCAGTACGTCCTCTTCCTGCGTTGCCCACTTGGCAGCTTCTGCCTTCAGCTTGTCCATCTCAGGAGCAAGGGTATCCGCAAAGCGGCAGGTGATGGGCTGCTCGTCGCCCAGGATCTTCTTGGTGAACTCGGGGCTGATGGGAGCGGGAGTCTTGCCGTAATCGCCGTGGACCAGGCCCTTGAACTCCTTGGTGACCATCTTGTAGCGCTCGCCCAGGATGACGTTGAACACAGCCTGCGTGCCAACGATCTGGCTGGTGGGGGTGACCAGCGGAGGATAGCCTGCGTCCTCACGAACGCGGGGGATCTCAGCCAGCACTTCGTCCAGCTTGTCTTCCTTGCCGGCATCCTTCAGCTGCTTGAGCATGTTGGAGAACATGCCGCCCGGCACCTGATACAGCAGGGTGTTGGCGTCCACGCCCAGAGACTTGGGGCTGATCTGGCCGTTGGCGATGTACTTCTCGCGCAGCTTTGCAAAGTATGCGCGGACGACATTCAGCTGCTTCAGGTCCAGACCAGTGTCGTAATCGGTGCCCTGCAGGGCAGCGACGAGGCTCTCGGTGGCCATGTGGCTGGTACCGCCGCTCAGGGGGCTCATAGCGGTATCCACGATGTCGGCACCGGCCTCGATGCCCTTCAGCAGGGACATGGATGCCAGACCGGCGGTGTAGTGGCTGTGGATATCCACAGGGATGGACAGGGTGTTCTTCAGCTCCTTGACCAGATCGTAGCAGGTGTACGGAGTCAGCAGACCCGCCATATCCTTGATGCAGATGGAGTTTGCGCCCATCTCCTCAAGGGTCTTGGCGTACTTGACATAGTACTCGTTGTTGTGGACCGGGCTCAGAGTGTAGCTGATGCAGCCCTGAACGTGTGCGCCTTCCTTGTTGGCAGCCTTGATGGCAGTCTGCAGGTTGCGCGGGTCGTTCAGTGCGTCGAAAATACGGATGACGTCGATGCCGTTGGCAACGGACTTCTGAACAAAGTACTCGACGGCGTCATCTGCGTAGGGGCGGTAGCCCAGCATGTTCTGGCCGCGGAACAGCATCTGCAGCTTCTGGTGGGGCAGCTCCTTGCGCAGGATGCGCAGACGCTCCCAGGGGTCCTCATCGAGGAAGCGGATGCAGCTATCAAAGGTAGCGCCGCCCCAGCACTCGACAGAGAAGTAGGGGATCTTATCCATTTCGGGCAGGATGGGACGCATCTCATCCATCGTCATGCGGGTAGCCAGCAGAGACTGGTGTGCATCACGCAGGACGACTTCCGTGATCTTGATCGGCTTTTTCGCCATGGTTGTCACCTCTCCCTTCGTTCTCAGTTCATGGAGACCAGAACGTCACCGGAGTTGACGGTGTCGCCCTTGTGGACATTGACGGAAGCAACGGTGCCGTCCTGCGGGGCGACGATCTCGTTTTCCATCTTCATGGCCTCCAGAATGACCAGAACGTCGCCGGCCTTCACGGATGCGCCGGCAGCGACCTTGACATCCAGAATGTTGCCGGGCATGGGAGCCTTGACACTGACGGCACCGGCAGCACCGGCGGGAGCAGCAGCCTTAGGAGCGGCAGCAGGAGCAGCCGGAGCCTTGGGAGCAGCGGGAGCAGCAGCAACAGGAGCTGCACCGGCGGCGGTCTCCTCAACGGAGACGCTGTAAGCAACGCCATTGACGGTAATATTGTAGTACTTCATGGAAGAATCCTCCTGAACAAAATCAGTTCGTTTCACTTTATGTACGGTATAAAATGCTTACAGAGCCATGTTGCCATGCTTCTTGGGCAGACGGGCAGCACGCTTGGTGCTCAGCAGTTCAAAGGCAGCCACGACGCTTGCGCGTGCATTGGCGGCATCGCAGATCATGTCGGCGGCGCCCGCTGCAACTGCGCTGGAAGCGCTGCACACCTCAGCGGCATAAGCAGCAGCCTTGGCGTTGGTCGCAGAGATGATGTTGTCAGAAGCGTCGATCTCTTCCTTGTACAGGACAGAGACGGCAGCATTCGGCTCCAGAGCGCTGACGGTGCAGCCGTTGACGGCGATCTTCAGGTCGGCGTTGGCCAGAGCGGTGTAAACAGGGCCGACTGCCTTACCAGCCAGCAGAGCGACCTTTGCGGTGGTAGCGTCTGCATAAGTAGCAGCCAGACGGGCAGCCTCGCGGATGCCGCCGGCGATGTCATCGGTGGCGCTGGGCACGAAGCCGTTGGTGTCCACGATGGTCAGCACGGGGACGCTGAAGGCGTCGCACAGGCGGACAAAGCGGGAAGCCTTGGACACGCAGTTGTGGCACAGCTGCTCACCGGTAGCCACCACACCCACAGCGTTGCCGCCGATGGTAGCAAAGGCAGTGTAGACATGCTTGCCGAAACCGGCGAACAGCTCCACGGCGCTGTCCTTATCGATCAAGGCAGCGGCCGCCTTCTCCGGAGCAGCACCGGCAGCCAGAACAGCGGTGGGCTGCTCGAACTCGAAGATGGCGGGGCCGGTCAGGTTGTTGGCGGGCAGCAGACCCACGATGTGGGCAGCCTTCTCGGCAGCTTCCTCAGCGTTGGCAGCCACGATGGCAGCCACACCAGCCTTGGCAGCAGCCTCGGCAGTGCCTGCGCCGGGGACCTTGTCGCCCTTGGCGGCGGAGGTAAACGGAGCGGTGAAGAACAGCTCTGCATCCTCAGCCATGACGCACACGTCAGCATTGGCAGCGCTCAGTGCGCTGGTGCCGCCGCACACGCCGGTGACGACTGCGATCTGGGGGATGACACCGGAAACCTTGGCGATGGTGGCGTTCAGCTTGGCGCTGGCGGTCAGAACGTCCAGACCCTCAGCCAGCTTAGCACCGACAGAGTTGTAGAACGTGACCACCGGGCAGCCGGTCTGAGCAGCCATCTCCAGGACCTTGATGTTCTTCTCAACGTCCTTGACAGAGACAGCCTCGCCGTTCTGGTAAACAGCATAAGCCTGCTGACCAGCCGCATAGCCGCAGGCAGCACTCACTGCGCCGTCCGCAAACAGTGCGGTATACTCCCCGTCATCGAAAAACTTGGCGAGGATTTCTCCTTTGTTACTCTTTGAAGCCATGGTAAGACCTCCTGCTTTTCTATTTTGAGCTTTTTATTTTGAGCTTTCAAAATTAGTATCATTATACCTTATTTTGAGAGCGTTCACAAGGGCTGAAAGGCCCATTTTGCGGAAAAATTTCACAATCTTTTCCAGAATCAGACGATTTTTGCGCCGTGAAATCTGAAAAAACGATCACTTTCTCCGTTTTGCGGGGGCACTGCCGCTGCCCACAGGGCCCTTGGGGCGGCGGGCGGCAGCCTTGGACTGCAGCGATGCGCTGCGGGTCTGGGCGCGGCCCTTGGCGGCGGCGGCACGCAGACCGTTGACCTCTGCCTTGGTCAGTTCACGATAGGTGCCGGGCTTGAGCATTCCCAGCTTGACCACGCCCTCGGCGTTGCGCTTCAGGCGGACGACCTCCAGACCAACGGCCTCGCACATGCGGCGGATCTCGCGGTTCTTGCCCTCTTTCAGGGTCATCTCCATCACGGTGCGGCCGGGCTCGTCGGTGACGACGTTGATGGCGCAGGGCATGGTCTTGGTGCCATCGTCCAGAACAACGCCGGAGCTCATCTTCAGGATCTGGCTCTCATCGGCCCGGGGCTGCACGGTGACGCGGTACAGCTTGGAGATGCCGCCCGACGGATGGGTGACAGCCTGCGCAAAGGCACCGTCGTTGGTCATCAGCAGCAGGCCCTCGCTGTCCTTGTCCAGGCGGCCCACCGGGTACAGGCGGGCGGGGATATCGCTGACCAGCTCCATAACGGTCTTGCGGCCCAGCTCATCGCTGGCGGTGGTCACATAGCCGCGGGGCTTGTACAGGGCCAGATAGTAGAGCTGCTGGTTCTTCTGGATGTAGATGCGCTCGTCATCCACATGCAGCACATCCCGGTTGGGGTCCATCTTGTCGCCCACCTTGACGGGGTGGCCGTTGACCTTGACGCGGCCCTCGGCAATGATCTGCTCGGCCGCGCGGCGGGAGCACAGGCCCTGCTCGGCCATGATCTTCTGAATACGTTCTTCTGCCATAATAAAACTCCTTGTGCGCCTCCCGGCGCTCAAAAGCGCACGCCGGAGCATGCGCTGAAAAAACTGCAAGTTGGAATCTTGCAGTTACGGCGATGTGTTGGAGGACGGCTGGCCGTTACTGCCCGCTTTTGGGCGCAGCAGGCTCGTCCTTTTTAATGAGTGCGCTGACCTTTTCCACCAGTTCGGGGATCATGGTCAGGGCGCGGTCCACGGTGTTGTTGCCGTCAGAGAGCTGGATGGTGCGGACGCAGCCATCCTTGACCACCAGGAATGCCACGGGCTGGATGTTGACACCCGCGCCGGAGCCGCCGCCGAACAGATCCTTGTTGGCGGCGTTCTTGCCGTCGAAATCGGTGCCGGCAGAGGCAAAGCCGAAGCTCACCTTGGACACCGGCAGGATGGTGGTGCCGTCATCGGTGGTGATGGGCTTGCCGACGATGGTGTTGGAATCCACCATCTGACGGATCTTGTCCATCGTAACGTTCATCAGGTTTTGAATGGGATGCTCAGCCATAAATTCGGCCTCCTTACTTCTATATCGGGGAGCGGAACGCCGCTCCCACGGAACCACTTCCCTGCCCTGTACGGGCCGGGACGCGGACGCACCATACAAAAATATTATACCCGAGCTAGATAAAAACGTCCAGTACCTTTTCGCGCCAGAACGCATACAGAACGCGCAGAAGCGTGAAAACGACGGCATAGGCCCGGGCCGTGACCCGGAACGAGATGTGATCCTTTACTGTGGGCTCGGCGCTGCCGAAATCCGGCAGGAGCCGGAGCTGCTCGAAGTCCAGATAGAGGAACCGGTCCAGGAAACCCAGCGTCGGGTAGAGCCAGGCGTTCAGCCTGCCATAGCTGCGGGCAGCTTCGGCAGGGTCTTCGCCCCGGACACCGAGGACAACATCGATCCGGGTGAAGCGCAGGGAGCCGATGATGGCCCGGGTGAGCTTTCCCGCCCCTTTTAAGATGGTGCAGACGATCTGCAGGGTCAGCTTCGCCTTCTGGCGGGGCGGGGTTTCCTTTTTGGGCTTCTGTGCGCCGGACGCTTTCTTCTTTTTTTCTTTTTTCTTTTTCTCCGGCTTTTCCGGCGCGGGATACCGGAACACCGGGAAGGTGATGCCCAGTGCACCGGCTTTTACCTGAAAGATGCCCTCCGCCCACTGCACATCGGCGCAAAAGGGGCAGAACATGAGCAGCAGACCCAACACCAGCACCACCAGCAGCAGGATGCCCACTCCTTTTAAGAGGAACAGCAGCACCGTACCGATGACAGCGAGAACACTCCACAGGACGCTCATTGGGCCGCCTCACTTTCCGTGCCCCGCACCGGGGGCAGATCTTCCAGACTGGACAGGCCGAAGCACCGCAGGAACACGTCCGTGGTGCGGAAAGCCACCGGCCTGCCGGGCAGGTCGAGACGGCCCGCTTCTTCAATGAGCCCCTTTTCCAGCAGGCCCGACACACTGGAGGAGGAATCCACGCCGCGCACCTGCTCGATGAAGGCGCGGGAGACGGGCTGGTTGTAGGCGATGACGGTCAGGGTCTCCATGGCCGCCGGGCCCAGCGGGATGGAGCGGCGGGTGTCCAGCACACGGCGGATGCACTCCGCAAATTCCGTTTTGGTGGCCAGCTGCCAATGGGTGTTCAGGTGGAGCAGGCACAGGCCGCTGTCCTCTTTCTGGCAGCGCTCGTGCAGTGCTTCCAGCGCAGATTCCACGCTGGCGGTGGGCAGCTGCAGCGCCTGGGCCAGCTTGTCGGCCCCGATGGGCTCCGCGTAGGCAAAGAGCATTGCTTCCACTGCGGCACGAATTTGTTTCTGATTCATTGCTCCTCCTTTGTGCGGTCGATGTGGCCCCGGCGCATCTTCAGCTCGCCCTCCGGGCCAAGCGTCACACGGCCGCCGCGCACCAGCTCCAGCAGCGCCAGAAAGGTGGCCACGTTGGCCCCCCGGGTCTGGCGGCGGGAAAACAGCTGGTCCATCTTTTTTGCACCGCCTGCAATGAGCTGGCGCAGGATGTAGACCACCCGGCTGCTCACCGAGACCTGCGGGGCCGACACCAGCGGCTCGAACTGTTGCTGGGTGGGCATTTTGCGGACGGTGGTGCGCCCCATCAGGGCCTGCCAGCAGTCTGCCAGCACCTTCGGCGAATGGAAGAGATCATAGGTGTTGTCCCATTCCAGCCGGGCCGGGGTGCGCACGAACACGGTATATTCCTCTCCCCGCTCCCGCAGACGGGCGGCCATCCGGCGGCACTGGTCATATTCAATGAGCTGGCCGGTGAGCTCCTGCTTCATCCGCTCGCCCTCTTCACTGCGGGGCAGCAGCAGATAGCTCTTCATCTCCACCAGGTGGGCGGCCATCTCGATAAAGGCGCTGGAAATTTCAGGGTCGGTGCTCTCGGCCGATTCCACCGCGCGGGTGTACTGGTCGATAAGCTCCAGAATGGGGATGTTGTGCAGGTCCATCTTGTGCTTCTGCACCAGCGTGAGCAGCAGCTCCAGCGGGCCCTCAAAATCCTCCAGACGGAAGGTCAGTTCTTCTGCCACTCAGATCACCGTCCCGATGGTTGCATAATACGCAGAATAGGCGATCTGGTCGATGTAGCCGGTGCCGAGATCCAGCAGATCCCAGACCACATCATTGAAGGTGCCCAGCACGCCATCCAGCACACCGGCCCAGACAGCCGCCAGCAGGATGACGAAGATGACGCGCTCGTACCGCATGATCTGAAAGTAGATGCGCTGGGGAAGCACCACCAGCAGGATGCGGCTGCCGTCCAGCGGCGGGATGGGGATGAGGTTGAACACCGCAAGGCCCACATCCATCATCACTAAGTATTGGAGGAAGCGGGCTGCAAAAATCGTGATCATGGTGGTGGGGGCCCAATAATACAGGATCTTCCACGCCACCATGCCGAGGTAGGCCAGCAGCAGATTGGCCGCCGGGCCTGCCAGCGCGGTGAGGGCCATGCCCCACTTGGGGTTTTTGAAATTGCGGGGGTCGGTGGAAACAGGCTTTGCCCAGCCCACCCCGGCAAAGATCATGCAGAGGGTGCCCACGAGGTCAAAGTGGCGGAACGGGTTCAGGCTGATGCGGCCCTCCCGCTTTGCGGTGGGGTCGCCCAGCAGCCAGGCGGCCAGCGCGTGGCCCGCCTCATGGAACGGGATGGCGATCAGGGTCACCAGTGCCCGGATGAGATAATACATTCCTTGTGCGGTCATTCGTTTCTCCCTCAGTTGGATTTTATCCTATTGTACTATTTTTTCGCTTTTGGGGCAAGGGTTTGGCCCTGCAAGAAAAAAGTTGCAGAAAAATCAAATTTACTCTTGCTTTTTCTCCGCATCTCTGGTAAAATAGTCAAGCTGATTATTTTGAATTCCATACTTCACTGTAGGAGGTGCAAGTACCATGGCTAAGTGTGAATGCTGCGGCAAGGGTGTTACCTTTGGTATCAAGGTTTCCCACTCTCATCGCCGTTCCAACCGTACCTGGAAGCCGAATGTCCGTCGTGTCAAGGCGGTCGTGGAAGGCTCTCCCAAGTATATCTACGCATGCTCTCGCTGCCTGCGCGCTGGCAAGGTTACCCGCGCTGTCTAAGTAGCTGCATCTGCCGGTCACTTTGTCGAGTGGCCGGCTTTTTTGTTATCTTCTGGAGGGATCGACGATGGCTCTGCCAAATGACCCGATCATGCTGCTGAGCATGATCAACCTGAAGCTGCGGGACTTCTACCCCACTCTGGACGCGCTGTGCGAGGATCTGGATGAGGACAAGGCCGCGCTGTGTGCCAGGCTTTCCGCTGTGGGGTACGCCTATGACCCCCAGCGCAATCAATTTGTGTGACAACAGGAGGATGCTGCCATGATCCAAGGGACGTATTATAAGGAATGGAGCCGGATGCTGGGCCGCGACATGGAGTTCAAGGTCTACGGCCATGCCGGTACGCCGGTGCTGGCTCTGCCCGCGCGGGGCGGCCGCTTTTACGACTGGGAAAACAACGGGATGCCCGATGCCATTGCCCCGCTGCTGAATGAGGGCAAGGTGCAGCTGTTCTGCGCCGACAGCATCGATGCCGAGAGCCTGCTGGCCGGGGACACGGCTCCCCGCCGCCGGGCCGAGATGCAGGAAAAGTATTTCAATTACCTGACAAGCGAGCTGGCTCCCCGCATCCTGACCCTGAACGGTGCCAAAAAGGACACTCTGCTCTGGGCGGTGGGCGTGGACACCGGTGCGTATCAGGCAGTGAACTGCCGCCTGCGCCGCCCCGAGGTGTTCGCGGGTGCCATCGGCCTTTCCGGCCTGTACGATGTGCGCCGTTTCCTGGGCAATGCATCAGATGACCTGGTCCTGCGCAATGCCCCCCTGGCCTATCTGGCAGAGGAGGGCCTTGTGGACAAGAAGCTGCTGGCAAAGGCGGAGGAGAATGCGCTTCTCCTCTGTACCGGTCAGGGCAGCTACGAGGGCGACGCACTGGTGGACACCCAGGCCATGGCCGATGCACTGACCGACTGCGGCCTGCCCGTGCATCTGGAAGTGTGGGGCAGCGATGTCTCCCACGACTGGTACTGGTGGGGCAAGGAGCTGAATCTCTTTGCCGCCCGTGTGTTCGGCTGATGGAGGTGCAGGATGCCTGAATTCATTCTTGGTGCGCGCGGCCACGATTTTGGCCGCCATGACCCCGAGACCCTCTTTTCCTCCATCGGGCAGGCAGGCTTTGCCTGCACCCAGCTGGCCTTTACCAAGGCAGTGGAGGGCGTAAAGAGCTATGCCGATGTGACTCCTGCGCTGGTGGAGCGGGCAAGAGCGGCTGCGGCAGCTTCCGGCGTGGGCATTGCTGTAGACGGCACCTATGTGGAGCTGAGCTATGCCGACGAGGATAAGCGCCGTGCCGAGGTGGCAAAGGTGCTGAGCCAGATCCCCGTTGCCAAGGCACTGGGGGCAGGCTGCATGGGCAGCGAGACCACCAACATGGCCAAACAGCCCGGTGTGACCCGGAAGGAGGCACAGGAAGCGCTCCTGCGCAGTCTGGGCGAGATCCTGCCTGCCTGCGAGGAGCAGGGAGTGCTCTTTGCCGTGGAGTGCGTCTACTACCACGCCATGAACACCCCCGAGGCAGTGCGGATGGTGCTGGACACTATGGCAAGCCCCAACCTGCGCGTCATCTGCGATTTTGCCAACTATGTGGGCCCGGAGGCCGCGTCTGTGGATGCACAGCGCCGCATCTGGGATAAGGTGGGCAGCTGGTACGGCGACAAGATCACGGCGGTCCATTTCAAGGGCCAGAACTTCCAGCCGGATGGAACGCTCTATTCCACCAGTCTGGAGGATTCCTGTGTGGACTACGCCGGCGGCTTTGAGATGCTGCGGCAGATGCCGCAGGCTTCCCTGCCCGTGCTGCGGGAGGAAGCTGTGCCCACCCGCGCCGCAAGCGACCTTGCCTTTATGCGCAGATTCGCCTACTGATCGTTTTGGATGCTTCAAAGGCTCTGTTCCCCGTTTGGGGCGCAGGGCCTTTTGTTTTATCTTCTGTGTTCATAAAAAATTCACAACAATACCCCCCAGCCCTACTTGCAGAAACAGGACCGCCGTGCTATAATGCAGCTATGGAGTAAGATACCCCCAAGGGGTAACGAAAGGAGAATAGACATGAGCGATGCGAACAAGATCCCGGAGGGAAGCTGCCCCCACTGCTCCCCCGCCCCGGCAGAAACCGACACAGATGGCAGGAATATGCCGCGACAATGGGATATTACAGTCTGTGGATGCTTCAGAGCATACCGGCTCTTCCCCGTCGGCTGCCTTCAGCGTTTTCTGCGCACACCGCGTCATACGTGCCATCTGGACAGGATCGGTTTCTCTTGCGCACGGCCGCTTTCCGACGAGCTCACAGGAATACTGTACCTCCTCACTCTGGCGTGCTGCTATGGTCTCCTCCAGATATGTTTCGCAGGCTTCCAGGCTCCTGTAATCCTCCGAACGGAATTCAAACAGCATGGAGGCATCCTGCGCAATCGTATTAACAGAGGTTCCTCCCTCTATTTTTCCCACATTGTATGTTGTATGAGATGCTGCATCCGTCTGAAAACGGTAAAGCTCTCCGATCAGACCCGCAAGCTCTGCAATGGCATTTTTTCTTCCGAAATTCAGGAAAGAATGACCGCCCTTTGTTTTTGCCGAAATCCGATACCGGACAGACCCGATGCAGATGGGATACATTTTATCCCGATACAGGTCAAAGGCTGCCATTCCACACAGATTTTTTTCATAATGGTCGACAAGCGCGCGAACTCCGCACAGATTGCCAAGCCCTTCTTCTCCCAGATCCGCTGCAAAAATCAGACCGCATGGAAGCTCCGGCTCTGTCTCATGAACGTATTTTGCCGCCATCAGAAGCATCACGACATTCACGGTATCGTCTGTGATGCCGGGACAACGCCAGATCCTTCCGTCTTCCTTAATCTCCAGCGGTTCCTCCAGCGAAAACACAGTGTCCAGATGCGCCGTATACAGAACCTTCTTTTCCTGTTCCGGCCGATACTCCCAGATTACATTTCCAAGCTCATCCGTATGAACCGACTCCATGCCCTGCTGTTTCATCCATTCCATGCAATATGCGATTCTCTGATCCTCTTTTCCCGTTTCCGTCGGGGTCAGTGTCAGCTCCCGCAGCGTCTGCAGCGCAAGTTCTTTGTTGTTCCGGCAAAAGTTTCGGTATTCCTCTTCTATTTCCCATTTTTTACGCATGAAGTACAATCCTTCCTTCTTTGTATTCCCATTCTGTTCCATATCTCCTGCTCACGCGGGTGAGATATTCTGCAATTTTTTCTGCTGTTTTTTCGTCTGCCACGTACGGAATATTTTTTTCTGCGTTTTCCCTGTCCATACCAAGCTCGACCGGCAGAAGCTCCAGATGTGTGCATTTCCCCTGACAGATCTCGAAATACGGCAGCACACTCCGATAGACCTCCGGAATTTCGTAGAGGGAATGTGAGGACTGCTCCTGCCGCCTGGCGATTCCGATGGATGCTGCCGTGTGAATATTCAGACCATATTTTTCCATGTAGTCCGCAGGCAGAAGGCGTACATACTGATTTTCAAAAATAAAATTTCCGAGGCAATAGAAAATCGGACAGTCATGATACAGTTCGATTCCCTTCAGCTGATGCGTTCCGCCCCCGATCACCGCGCTGGCTCCCGCATCGATACAGGCGTGTGCAAATTCCTCCAGAAAATAATCCGCTTCCTCGTCATTGTCCTTACGGATTTCATGGGAATGTACCATAACCAGGACTGCCTCACATGTCATCTTTGCTTCCCGGATTGCATCGACGGTGCGTTTCACATCGATCGGATTCGGGCTGGAGCTTCTTCCCTCTGTTCCGTCCTTGCTGATTTCAAACATTTTCCCGCCAAATTCCATGACACCCTCGGGAAGCGGAGCTATAAATCCCTCCTGCCGGTGCAGATCCGGTCACCTCTGCAATCTTTGCAAGATCCTGCGCATGTTTCTCCGTAATGGTATATTTTTCCGAAAAACGCAGCGGATTTAAGCCCGGCCTGCCAGGCTGCCGTTCCGTCTGGCTTCCCGCCCTGGCTGCATTTTCAAAGGTAGAACAGATATCAATCACCGCAATCTGTCCCGCTGTTGTGTCCAGAATGGCAGGACGCGATGCTTCGTAAAGATTTTTGCCTGCTCCGGCATATGCCACATCCTTTTTTTTCAGTTCGCTGATCGTAGATGCAAGTCCTTCGTAGGAATAATCCATCGTATGATTATTCGAAATCCCAAGAAAATTAAAACCGTAACGCAGGGTATCTTCCAGACACTTCGCATCTGCCGTCAGCCATGTTCCGCCGGAATACGCCGATGCGTAACAGCTGCCGTCCGATATCGTCGTTTCCAGATTCGCCATCCGAACCTCTCCCTGCATCAGAAATTCGCGAATCGGCAAAACATCCTGATATCCCGGCAGAAGCCGTTTCATAATCAGAATATCACCTGCCGCCGATACTCTTATTGTTCTGTTCATTCTTTTTTTGCCTCCCGAACGATTCCTGCTCTCTGCTTTTGGAATCGCATCTTTATCCATTCTTATTTTTTCGTAACGGTTCAAAAGTCCCATCCCGGTTTTTCTTTCCTTTTACATAGCTCCAAGTCGTTGCCTTTTCTCTCTGTATCTGCTGCTTCTTTCTACCAGATCCGCAAAAAGGCGGTTCATCTCCGGCGCTGAGTGGATCAGCCCTTCCGGATGCCACTGTACGCCCCAGGCAAAGCGGCTGCCCGGCCGACAGATGCTTTCAATCAGGCCGTCC